>ERZ761602.175-NODE-175-length-156287-cov-27.407356_pt1 | contig 156287 bp, 131 predicted proteins | sample MGYA00512165_ERZ761602 | MGnify/ENA primary metagenome ERZ761602 (study PRJEB28899, sample SAMN02445085) | bioreactor sludge metagenome | biome: EBPR sludge; isolation source: Thorneside wastewater treatment plant | place: Australia: Brisbane, Thorneside... | reverse complement strand
ATCCTGATCTTCCAGAAATGCTGTCTTTTCTAACAATATCAAATCGTTTATATTCAACATTGTCATCAGTGGCTAAATAAAAATTTGACGCTAAAAATATGAAAACAATTAAAGAACCTGTTGTACAGATATGAAAAATATAATGTAGAAGCCAAAGAAGTGGATTCCCTTTAATTTCATCTATCTTTTTATTATGGAAGAAATAATGAAAAATCATATATATGAGCCAATGCAATATCCAACGAACCGGATCACCATACCTTGCATTTATTGGATTAACATGAATCGGATCTTCATTAATTAAATTTATTCTTTTATAGTAAATCGGAGTCATGAAGATTCCCGGAACAAGGAACAATACAAGCGTAATATTCTTGTCAATTATTGTCTCACGATAGATTAGTATTGACCAAATTGAAAGACACGATCCGCCAATAAAAACAGTATTAAGTATAAACTCTAGTATTTTATTGTTGAAAAAACCCTTACGTTTGGATGGTTTGAACTTGGTTTTTGTACTTGTTATATTCTTATTCTGTCTTTTTTTCATTTTATCTATTGGCTAAATGTTCTTCTTGCGAAAACATAATAACATAGAAACTGATGATTATTTAGATTAGAACACACCCTTACCAAACGCATCTACTCTTTATCACTCACTTTTTGGTTTTTTCCAAATCCATTTATAGACTCTTCTGTCCATAGCATTATTTCTGTAATCTTGAATATCCGGCTGCACTAAACGATAATCTTCATCATGGAAAATTATCATCATCGGTGCATATTCCATCGCAATCTTTTCGGCTTGTTTATAGAGTGCCAAACGCTCATCACGATCTGTGGTAAATAATGCTTTGTCAAATAAGGCATCAAAACTTTCATTTTGGAAACGAACGGTATTAATGGGACTTATGCCGCCATTCGGTGGAACAAGTTTGCCATACAATAAATTAAGGAAATTTTCCGGATCGGGATAATCGGCAATCCATCCCAAACGATAGAATGATGCACGCCCTGCATCCACTTCATCCAAATGTTTTGCAAACTCTACTTGCTTTAATTGTACTTTTATTCCCAAATTTTCTTGTATCTGTGATTGAATTGCCTCGGCAATTTGTAAATTTCTTCCACCGCCATTATTTAATTGTAAGGTGATGGGAGGAAAATTCTTCCCTTGAGGAAATCCCGCTTCTGCCAATAATTTTTGAGCTTGTTGCGGATTAAATGTATAACCGGGTGTTACTTCGCCATAGCCGGGCATCGCAGGAGGAACAATACCATAGTGTCCCGGACTTGCTGCTTGACCTTTCAACACATATTTAATAATACGTTCACGGTCAATAGCCATAGAAAATGCTTTACGAATACGAATATCGGAAAATTCTTTACTTGTATTGATCATGCCATAAAATTGTGTGGAAAGCGCAGGCACGGCAAATAAAGTAAATTTGGCATATTCGCCTTTTGTCTTTTTATTTTCTCCGACAATTTCAGGAAAAAATTCCGATGGTATGCGATAACATTCATCAAGATTACCTTGTCGAAACTCTAATAATTGTGATTTCTCATCTTTCATGAAGGAAAAGACAATTTTATCCAAAAAGGGTAATTGATTTCCTTTATCATCTTTACCCCAATATTTAGACCATTGCTGTAAAATACATTCTCTGTCGGGAGTCCATGAAGTGAAATAAAAAGGACCTGTCCCAACAGGATGCTGGAAAAAATTCTCGCCATAATGTTTTACGGCTTCGGGCGGATAAACATAGGTCATACCCAAAGCCACATAATATTCAAAAGGACCGAAAGGTTTGATAAGTCGAATACGGAATGTATAATCATCCACTATTTCAAAGCCCGAGACCCCTTGTATTGCAGGATTGCCACCATTCATGACTTGTTGTGTTGCCATAAAATATTCCTCAGCACCAACAACTTTGCCTTTGAAATATTCTGCACCGCGCGGTTTGGCACGTGCATCGCAAATACGATCATAAGTAAATTTCACATCCGATGCTTTCATCTCACGACCTTTGCCTTCGGGAAAACATTCATTGTCATGGAACAGCACGCCTTTACGTAAAAAATATGTATAAGAAAGTCCATCGGTGGACACTTCCCATCGTTCGGCAAGGGTAGGGATTAATTGCAAATTCTCATCCAAATCGAGCAAATTTTCATAAATCTGATGGGCTATATGATGACTTGTCACATCATTAATGCCTGTGGGGTCTAAGCCGCGCATTTCGCCTACTTCATTCACCCGAAAAATCCCGCCATACTGTTTGCCGCCATTGGCTTGACGTGCCGGTACAGTATTCTGTTCTTTGTTGTCGCCACAACCCCCTAATACCAAACCTAACACACCGACAGTAAGAACGATTGCAGCAATAGTAAACACATTTTTCATAGCATTCCTTTATCTGATAATTATTTCTTTGACAATTTCTTTTCCTGCACGCGCATTTATTTTCGCACGAATATCTTCACGTCGCAACACCAGCTCTTGCCGCCACACAGCCGCAGGAACTTCGATGAACAATCTGCCATCTTCAAAACGCTTCACGGAGGTTTGTGCCGTCAGTTGCTGACCGATGATTTCCTGCCAATAGGTAGGCACCGCAGCTTCTTGCAATGTATGCTCAAGACCCGATTCTTTGAGATAGCTTTGGAGCAAATCACCCACTTTCCGAAATTTATTGTTCATGTTGATATAATGTCTAATGATGAGAGCATTCGATAAACAGCGTTTTCCGACAAGCAAATTAGGAGTTTTTCATGTATTGAACGAGAAAAAACAACAATTTCATACAAAAGACTCTTAAATATGTTTTTTCCGTATTTTTGCATATCAGTTTCAATTTACAGTCCTGAAAGGAGTTTGGTGTATGCCGGTTTATCAGAGAATGGGTAAAATTCCCTCAAAAAGACATACGGTCTATCGTCGTGATAATGGCGACTTGTATCATGAAGAATTATTTGGCACGGAAGGGTTTTCCGGTGTGTCATCATTGCTGTATCATTGCTCGCCGCCAACAAGGGTTATCCGCTACGGTGAGCCGCGTTCTATTCGTCCGGATATTGCTATCCACAATAATATGAAGGCATTAAGTTTTCAGGGCTTTGCCATAGAACCAAGCGATGATTATGTGGAAAGTCGTAAAACCCTTTTTGTGAATCATGATTTGCATATAGGGCTTGCCGCGCCGCGTATGTCCATGACCGAGTACTTCTTCAAGAATGCCGATGCCGATGAAATGCTGTTTATCCATAAAGGAAGCGGCACTTTATGCACTCCCTACGGCTCTCTACCCTTTTCGTATGGCGATTATCTTATCATCCCTCGCGGCACGGTCTATCAACTTCAATTCGACACAGAGGACAATCATTTCTTGACCATAGAATCTTTTGGACCAATACGCACTCCACGCCGTTATCGCAATGATGTGGGGCAGTTTTTGGAACATTCACCTTTTTGTGAACGCGATTTCCGTTTGCCGGAAAACTTAGAAACCCACGATGAAACGGGCGAATTTCTTGTGCAGATTAAAAAGAATGGTTTGCTCTATCCTTATGTCTATGCCAATCATCCCTTTGACCTTATTGGGTGGGACGGCTATTGCTATCCTTATGCTTTCTCCATTTTCGATTTTGAACCTATTACCGGACGTATCCACATGCCGCCGCCGATTCATCAGCAATGGGAGGGTAAAAATTTTGTGGTGTGCTCCTTTGTTCCCCGCCTTTATGATTATCATCCGCAAGCAATTCCCGCACCGTATCATCATAGCAATATTGATTCCGATGAATTACTGTATTATGTGGACGGTGATTTTATGAGCAGAAATAATATTCAAAAAGGGCAAATTACTTTGCATCCTGCGGGCATTCCCCATGGACCCCATCCCGGAGCTATTGAACGCAGCATCGGTAAAAAAGAAACAGGTGAATTAGCGGTGATGATTGATCCATTCAATCCCGTCAGTATTACAACAGAAGCATTATCTGTCGAAGTCAAAGATTATTATAAATCATGGATGGAACAACCCGTCCAAGCTTAAACACTGATTTTTCACTTTATTATATTCGATATTTTTTCATATTCTTTTTTTAATACTATCATGAAAGATTTAACAACGGTACAAAATTATTCATACAGCACTGAAAAAGTATTTGCCGATGCAGAAGATTTTTTTCCTATAAACGGCACCGATTATGTCGAGTTATATGTGGGCAATGCCAAACAAGCCGCACATTTTTATAAAACAGCTTTTGGTTTTCAATCCTTGGCGTATGCAGGACTTGAAACAGGCATAAAAGACCGCACATCGTATGTGGTGGTGCAAGATAAAATTCGCCTTGTTCTTACAACGCCTCTTAAGCCCGATGGTGATATTGCAGACCATCTCCGTCGTCATGGCGATGGCGTCAAAGTTATTGCGCTGTGGGTGGACGATGCCGTTGATGCTTACAATAAAACAATAGAGCGCGGTGCAAAATCCTATCAAGAACCAAAAGAAATGTTCGATGAATTCGGCAGAGTGATCACTGCGGGTATTCACACCTATGGCGATACTGTCCATATATTCGTGGAAAGAAATAATTATTCCGGCACATTTTTACCCGGATTTATTCCATGGAAATCTGAATATAATCCGCCATCAATGGGTTTTCGCTATATTGACCACATGGTGGGTAATGTTGAACTCGGGCACATGAATACTTGGGCAAAATTTTATCATGATGTTATGGGATTTGCCAATTTAGTGACCTTTGATGATAAAGATATTTCCACACAATACACCGCATTGATGAGCAAAGTCATGAGCAATGGTAATGGCAGAATTAAATTTCCTATTAATGAACCTGCTCAAGGATTAAAAAAATCACAAATTGAAGAATATTTGGATTTTTATCAAGGTGCAGGATGTCAGCATATTGCCATTGCAACCAATGATATTATTCACTCGGTAAGAGAAATGAGAAAACATGGCGTGGAATTTCTTCATGTGCCCGGCGAATATTATGATACTGTCGGCGAAAGAGTAGGCATCATTGAAGAAGATTTAGCATTATTAAAAGAATTGGGCATAATGGTGGATCGTGATGAAGAAGGATATTTATTGCAAATTTTTACTAAACCGGTAGAAGATCGCCCCACATTATTTTTTGAAATTATTCAACGCAAGGGTGCTAAATCATTCGGCAAAGGTAATTTCAAAGCATTATTTGAGTCCATAGAAGCAGAGCAAGCACGCCGCGGCACTTTGTAATATTTGACCAAGAGCAAAAACTTTTCCACAAGCGATTATCTGTTTTGGCGGATAATCGCTTTTTTATGCAAAAAAGCCATTTCAATACATAGCTTCATTGCATTATCGTAGGATTTTCTTTTTCTTTTTACGATAGACAATCGGCAACTCTCCCTAATTTTGCACATATACTTTGTGAATTTTTGATAGTGGATAGAATGACAGAAGCAGCACAGTTACCCTTAGCGGTGGTCTTATTAAGTGGTGGCATGGACTCAACAGTCTGCATGGCTATTGCAGGCAAAGAGTATCGTCTTGCGGCATTGCATGTGAATTATGGACAAAGAACACAAGAGCGGGAACTCCAATCATTTCATGATATTGCGGATTATTACAATGCGGAACATCGGCTTGTTGTGGACATAAGTCACCTTGCTGCCATTGGCGGCAGTTGTCTGACCGACCGCGCCATTGATGTGCCGCAACCTGATTTGAATGCAAATGATATTCCCATCAGCTATGTGCCCTTTCGTAATGCCAATATACTTGCCATAGCAACAAGTTGGGCGGAAGTCCTCGGCGCAGCGGCTCTCTTTATAGGTGCTGTGCAAGATGACAGTAGCGGCTACCCCGATTGCCGTGAAGAATTTTTTGCAGCTTTTCAACAAGTTATCAACACCGGCACAAAACCCGAAACACAATGCCATATCCGCACGCCGCTTCTTCATTTCACAAAACAGCAGATTGTAGAAAAAGGTATTGAATTGGGAGTGCCCTTTGAAAAAACATGGAGCTGTTATCAGGGAGAGACCATCGCTTGCGGTGAATGTGATTCCTGTGCATTGCGACTGCGTGGTTTTGCACGTGCCGGAGCACATGACCCTTTGCCCTATAATCATCGTCCCGACTATTAATAAAGCACTATGGCAAAAATTTTACATGTTTTACAAGTGGGCTATCCGCCTGAAGTGCGTGCCGAAAAAATTGTGCGCAGTTTACGCCAAGCCGGGCATCAGGTCTATATTGTAGCACGTATGCCCCGACATAAATCCGCACCGTCCGAGGAATGTTTATACCTTGCACAATCGCCCACTCTGCTCTCGCAATGTATTCCCTACAGCCCTGTTTATACAGGTGGGATTATGGGAGCAATTGAACGTTGGAAACCCGATCTTATCCTCACGCGCGAAATGCTTATTACCGGCTCGGCTGCTTTGGCGGCGCGAAAACATCATATACCCGTGCTTATTGATATGGCGGAACCATATCCCGAAGCAATGAGAGTATGGAATAAATATAATTCCAATCCCATTCTCCGTTTTTTAACCCATACCGCACGATTGCCCGATTATATTGAAAAAGATGCTGTCAATAAATCAAAAGGAATTATTGTCGTATGCGATGAACATAAACAACGATTGCAGCATTTATATGCACTTCCCGATGAACATATAGCCATTGTGCATAATACACCGGAAATTCGAGAATTTGACAATGTAAAAAAAGGGGTCAGCGAAAAACCATCAGTCTTCGGCTATCATGGTTATTTAACCAATGATCGCGGCTTAGATACCTTTATTCGAGGTTTTGATAATGCTTTTACATCTTTTCCCCATATTCGTCTAATTATTTCCGGCGAAGGAAGTGAAGAGCAGTATTTGCGCACCCTTGCCGCTTCATTGCCTTCTGCCCATGCTATTACTTTTACGGGAGTCTATGATGCGGAGGATTTGCCGCAACTTTATTCGGATATTGATTTTGGCATTACACCCTATCGTGTCAATGGATTTATCAATAATACCATCAGCAATAAAAATTTTGATTATTTATTGTGCGGTAAACCCATGCTGACTTCATTAGCCGCACCCTTGCAACGATTAATACATCAAACAGGCGGCGGTATTGCTGTTAATTGCGAAAATCCCGAAGATATTGCTCAAGGAATTGAACAATTATTAAGCGCAGACACCCACACCATGGCGGAAAACGGAATGAAATATGCCAATGCACATTATACATGGCAGCATGACAGTGAACGGCTTGTTGATTTTATTGAAAAACATCTTTAGGTATTTTCATCTTTTTTTATCTTCTGTCATGCCGTAATTTCAAGCATAGCATCGGGAAGTTCATACAGCCCCCGGAAGGCAAAAAAAGTGGGGCGGAGTTTCATTCAATCCCGCAGGGATTACACGTTTATAGAATATGTGTTCTATGAAAATAATCCACCCCGTCAGACTGCGTCTGCCACCCCTCAATGAGGGTTTTTTTTTCCATCTTTATGACCTGTGCTTGGCAAATTGCCGAATCATTGAGTCAATACAATCGTGTTCAGCCAAAAAATGAGTAATTTTGGCAAGGCATCAAAAGTATAAAGCAAAGTCACTCAACCATGATTAGGCGAAAAGTGGATTGGTAAAGTTGATGAGGTGGCGGGTTCGGAGACATTAGATGATGCTTTGAGGTTCAAAGAACAACCGTTTCTGGAGGGTGTTGGTAAGACGGGACTTACAAATCCACAGCTAGTTCAAAAGGCTGCAACATTAGCTGAAAACAGAATTGGAGATAGAGGTTTACTTATCAATCATTCATTTAATAATGGAGTTGGGAATAGGGGAATTTTAGATGTTTTGGATAATACTAATAGATTTTAAATTTGGCAATGCTGTGATGAGTCCTGCCCAATTCAACAAATACACAAGGAATTTTAGATTACCAATTCAAATAATTAGACCTTAAAAAATGGCAATAGAAAAAGAAATAAAAAAAAGAATTACTGAGGAATGGTTAAGTTCCGTTCCTCAGCTTTCAGCATTTGCACAGAATAAGCTTTACAGAGTAGTTGGTTGTTCCATCATTGGAGTAGAATTGATTAAACTACCGCATTCAGAAGAATATCGACCACTTTTTGTATGCTATCCACTATGGAAAGATGATGTAAAAAAATGCTTGGATGCACCTTTTATTTACTTTGCACCAAAAAATAATAAGGGATTACAATTTGATATACCTTACTTGAAACATAGTACCTATTTTAATGAAGCTATTGAGTGCTTAAAAAAACAAGTGTCAATTTTATTTGCTGAAAATGTTAGTTTAGAAACATTGTTTTCCTTGATAGATAATGTTTTGGAAAACGATATTACGTGTAAATTTAACTCAGGAAAAGTCGCATCATTATTTGAATTTAAATTTTATGCTTGTTTGTATACAGGTGACCAGATACAAGTTCAATACGTTTTCAATCAAATTGAACAGGTAAGTAAAAATTGGAATATGAAGATGTTCGAAATTTGGTATGGTAAGTTTGATACTTGGCTAGAGGAATTGAAAAAAAAACAAGATAATCGAGATGAATTTTTAAAACAGATAGAAGCAAATAAGCAAGATATGAAAATTGCAAAATTACAGTATTCAGAACTTATAGCATAAAGCAAAGCCCCTTACGATGGCTTTCTCTCCGTTCTTTGAAAACTATGAGGCATTTCGATTAGCCCCATCCCAATTCCCCGACGGGGAAGGCGAAAAAAGCGAGGCGGAGTTTCATTCAATCCCATAGGGATTAAAGGTTTATAGAATATGAAAATAATCCACCCCGTCAGACTGCGTCTGCCACCCCTCAATGAGGGGAATTTTTGAAATTCATCGCGTCACGGAATCCCGCAGGGATGGGATGGTGATAGAGACAGGAAAATATTTACTATTAATTTCACATATAAAACATTATGATTCACAATAGTATTCTACAATTATCAGATGAACTATGTGTGAGTAAAAATTTTACACTCACAGAATTTTTACAATCCGATGTAGCAAAGACAGCTATTGTACAAACTGTAAATCGTAATATAGACAGTGTACAAGTCTGGTTACCAAGAGCAATTTTTGTACATGGTTTGGAATGTAGAATGTGTTTAGGTTTCATAGCTAATACAATACACATGGTTTCATTATTTAATCCATCACATACAGAGATAAATATTCTTGATAATGCAGTAGTCTTTCGTGATGATGCAACATTTTTTCAGCAATGTCAAGATTTATTACTGAGAGAATTTGCCCAATATCCGCCTTTCAATATTGATGACATATGTGTTTTTTTGGTGATGAATCATCATGATATGTCACATGTTTTGGGCTTTATATTTTTTGACTTTATAGAATATCAGAAAACAGGAATACGTAAACCATACACAGGGAGAAGATTATGAGAAATTAGTAAAATTACCCACTCTCCGACCGAGAAGACGCATAGGGTTAAATACCATTGATGACTTTAGGAATTTTGTTGCGGAGCTTTGGTTACGCCGTTTCTCTTTACTGGTATTGGAGATCTTGCTTTTTCGTATGAGATTGGTTCTATTGGACTTGCCACCAGAGCAGCAGCGTACTCGACAGGTGGTGCAGTTGCAAGTAATCCGAATACAAGGCAAGTTGTTGCTAATCAGAGCAGTAATAATGTTCAATGGGCGCAAAATTTACAAGGAAATCAATATTACCCGAGTGTTGATCAGTTTAGAGAATAACGTTGAAAGTAGGAACACAAGTGGTAGGTAGTGCTCGTGCGATGGAAGTACGGGGCAGTTTTTTTTCAACAATAAACGGCGCTTTACGTTCGGGGCTAACAATGTCAGGATATCAAAATGGTGTACAGATAAGATACGCTTATAACGAGTTGCAGGTCTATGAAGTAGTTCAAACTACGCAAGCAGCATTTGGACAATGTTTAGCCAACCCAAATGTAACGACTCCTCCTTCAATGGACGAGTTGCCACAAATAGTTATACAAAACGGAGCAACTGTGCTTAGACCTTTATATAAAGTAATTTTAGACCCATAGGAGAGTAAATGGTTAAAAATGGAATGTTACACTTAACAGATGAGCTACAAATACACCGTGATTTCACATACTCGGATTTTGCCAAAACGAATTTGGCTATATTTGATATAAATGCACATAACAACAAGATAGGTGATGAGTATAATATTGTTCATTTAAAAGAAAATATATTATATGGTTCATTATTATGTAAGCTACATTTATTTTTCAAGAATGGATACATCCATTATGTAGAAATTACGAACCCATCATATAAGTCTGTTCTGTTTGAATTAGATTCAGATGTCGAATTTATAGATGAAAAAATATTTCGAATAAAGTGTTTAGACGAAATATCCACTATTTTTAATAAGACACCTCCCTTTTTAATTGATGATATTTATATCAGTATAGATGAAGACATTCATTCTGGCCTTGTATGCTTTGATTTTACTTTTTTTGACTTTATAGAATATCAGAAAACAGGAGTACGTAAACCATACACAGGGAGAAGATTATGAGAAATTAGTAAAATTACCCACTCTCCGACCGAGAAGCAAGCCATAGACGTTTACGTACAAAGTTAAATACCATTGATGACTTTAGGAATATAACTACGGCAGCTTTCCTTACGCCGCTTGTCGTTATTGCCCGCGCAGAAATTAGGTTAGCGGGTATTGCAAATATTGGGCTTCGTGTAACTAATTTTGCATTGCGCAATCCGGTAACAGTTGGAGAACTAGAACTTACAACGGGCTTAGGAGCACTCGGTGTGGATACACCGCTAACTCAAATAAATACAGAAGCGAAGGAGGTTGTTGGGGATGTGGCGGAGGCGATGAGTAAAAATATTGTTTCATCTGCACCTTAACAGAGAAAACAAAATGAAAGGGAAAAAATGGAAGAGATTGAAATAAGAAAAGAGTTTTTAATATCTATACAAAGGGCATTGTTGGGAATGATATACCCATCAATAAGATCCATAGCAGTGGGATTTGAGGGTTTAAAAAAAATGAAAATTATTTATTATTTGGATAGAGAACCTAATGAAGATGATTATGAAAACATTAGTGAGGTAACAACTGAAGTTTGTGCAGATTTATCTTTTTCTGAAGTCGAAGAATTGTGTGTGTTTACAAATAAACCATTTTCTGAACTTGATAAGTTGGTAACGTGGGTTTATATGAGAAAAGAATAATTTGAATTTATAGGTTTGATGTGGAAAATTTGGGAGATGAACAGAAATAATTATTTGATAGACTAACTCTTTCAAAATCTCCGTTCTTTGAAAACTATGAGGCATTTCGATTAGCCCCATCCCGTCCTTCCCCGACGGGGAAGGCGAAAAAGCGGGGAGCGGTTTGGGTGCATAATCCACCCCGACAGACTGCGTCTGCCACCCCTCAATGAGGGGAATTTTTTTCCATCTTTGTGACCTGTGCTTGGCAAATTACCGAATCATTGAGTCAATACAATCGCGTTCAGCCAAAAATGTAGTATATTTGGCAAGGCATCAAAAGTATAAAGCAAAGTCACTCAACCATGATTAGGCGAAAAGTGAATTGGTAAAGCTGGGTTGCGGTGGCAGCCGCTGGTGAGGTAGCGGTAAAAACACCTGCCGGTGCTTTGTTTGCGAAAGCGAATAAATGTTGCAGGAGGAAGTATAACCCACCAGACAAATACTAAAGCTGATTATTTGTTTGCGAATAGAAGTGATGCTATGAATTGAGCAATACAGGAGCTGGGACATAATACTTTGGATTTGTTTGATGAAAGCGGTAAATGGATTGGATGGAGTAGCTCAAAAGGCAGTGTCTATTGGGGGCATGGAGACTGGGGGACAGGGCTTGGATCAAGCAAATTTCCCCACTTGAACTATAATGGTATTGATGAAAAAAAAAGGGAATTTATTTCTTAAGGATAAAATTAAAAACACAGGAATGTTAGACAGCTTTAACGAATATTTTGGACTTTAGATATGGAAGAATTTAATAAAGTTATTGACAATAGCGGAGATTCTATTTTAGAAAGATACTTTTATTCAAATGGCGTTTTAATCGTAGAATTAGATTTAAGTGAAATTGATAAAAAAGCTAGATTGACAATTAGAACAGACAATCTGTCATTTAATAATTTTTATTTAGGAGAAGATAAAGAAGTGTATAGAACTTGTAGGATAAAGTTCCAAGAGTTATTAAATATTCTTTCATTGGAAAACGATATTTATGTCCCATCAAAAGATTTTGGCAAATTAATGAAAGAAACTAGATTGAGATTAAATATAGCATATGGTATGAAATTCTCTGAGATTAAATATATTTTTTCTTTGGTCGGTTATGGTAGCCTCATAACTTGTACAGTGTCGGATTTAGATTGTATTAATGCTGAGTATTATTAAGTGCGTCGTTATTACCGGTAAAAACACCTGTCGGTGCTTTGTTTGCGAAAGCAAAACCTGTGGCTCAATATTCATTAAGGGCTATCGCAGATGGGTTTTATCCGGTTATGAAAAGAGGGTTCCAACAAACACAAGAGTTAGTCTGGCTAAATAAAGATGAAGTGCGGAATTTGGAACTACAGTGAACCCAAAACTCGATATACACAAAAAAATCTAAGGATCTTCGTGTATATTATGATTCTGAATTTGCGGGTACTTTGCAAGGAGCATTGCAGTTAGAAAATATGCAAATTTTAAATCATGAATTCCAAACTGGTCTTTTACCGATAGGAAATAAAATAAGAAAATAATGGAGAAAAATAATGGCATTTAAATTTGTAGTTTCAGGAGATGCTTGGTGGGAAAGCAATGTTGCTAAAGTAATAAGTTCATTATCCGGAACGGGGTACATATCATACTTTTTAGAGCAAAATTATGGAACTTCCTTAGAGAATGTTTTTGTGGTTTTAATGTGTCGGGAACCTGAATATAATTTTAAAAGGAGGGTTAGATTTGTAAAAAAGGAAAAAATTCTATATATGGATATTATGCTTGATTTACCTCAATTCTTAACGATAACTCAAAAAGAACGAGAGAAAATAATTGTGGACAAAATAATTACAGAAGTACCACAAGTAATTGCCAAGTATAAATTTAAAGATTTTGACCTTGTGAGGTTTGAAAAAGATTTAAAAAAGTGGATGAGAAAAATTTTATAAACTATAATCCCATTTATGTAGAACTACTTTCTCTTCCGTTCTTTGAAAACTATGAGGCATTTCGATTAGCCCCATCCCAATTCCCCGACGGGGAAGGCGAAAAAAGCGGGGCGCAGTTTTGGGTAAATCCATCCCGCCAGACTGCGTCTGCCACCGAGCAATGAGAAACCACCCCGTCCTTCGGACACCCCTCCGGCGGAGGGATGAAATTCAGCGGCGTATAAATCCCATAAGGATTACACGTTTATAGAATATGTGTTCTATGAAAATAATCCACCCCGTCAGACTGCGTCTGCCACCCCTCAATGAGGGGAATTTTTGGTGATGGCGACTTTTCATAAACCTATAATTTGCATACACATTTATAAGCAATAGAAGCGGTGAATTAATCCATAAAGAGATAGGGACGCCATGATTCATCCACTTTGCCGACTATTTGTTTTAAGAATGTGACATGTGATGGTTTTTTCGGAATAGATAAGAGCCGCATTCCTGCTTCTTCGGGTGTGCGATTACCTTTATAGTTATTGCAGCGCATACATGCCGTGATGAGATTTTCCCATGTATCGTCCCCACCACGTGATTTGGGGATAATGTGATCAATGGTCAATGGTGGTGTGGTCTTATTGCAGTATTGGCAGCGTCCATTGTCACGACGGAGTATGTTTTTGCGGGAAAGCTCCACACGGCGGAATGTCACACGCACATAGGTACACAGCCGTATCACACTCGGACATGGATAATGGATACTCACGCTGCGCAAAGTGCGATCTTCTTTGGCAGCTACTATTTCGGCTTTGGTCAGATAGACAAGCAAGAATGCTTTTTTGACGGAGCAAAGACTAATCGGCTCATAGCTTTGATTGAGCACTAATACCTTCGTGTTGGGCGAACCCCCACGACGCATGCTTTGCATAGGCGAGATAGGTGATGATGTACTGAATTCAGAACTCCCTTCTTGGTTTCTAGGAAATCTAATGAAAAAAAAGTGTGAACATAATTGTCAAAAAGTAAAACAAAAACATATTTTTTGCGATAACTGATACCATAGTTTCAATACAATCGGCGCCATTGTCCGTAGTTTTGCGCCTAATTATGTATCAAATTTGCAAAAAAGTAAGGAGTTAAGCCGCATTATGCGTCACGCTGCACTATTAACACTTGAAAATGGTATGACCTTCCGAGGTTGGGCTTTTGGTGATATTCATGCTGAATCAATGGGTGAAGTTGTTTTTAATACTGCACTTAGCGGTTATCAAGAGATTATGACCGACCCTTCTTATAAAGGTCAAATCATGACATTTACCTATCCGCATATCGGCAATTACGGTGTGAACATCTTCGATGTGGAATCGGATACAATCCAATGTGAGGGTATTATTGTGAAGGAGTATGCTAAGCATTACTCCAATTTCCGTGCTCATACCGGTTTGGGTGAGTGGATGAAGGAATATGGCAAAATAGGCATCGAAGGACTTGATACCCGTAAGCTTGTGCGTGTGCTGCGTTCCGCCGGTGTGATGCGGGGTATTATCTCCGCCCAAAGCAGCGAAAAGGAACTTGTGGAGCGCGTGCAGAATGTGCCTCAGATGGAAGGTTTAGACCTTACTGGCTTGGTTAGCACCAAACAGGTTTATCAGTGGCAACAAACCGATGAACCTTTTGTGCCGGCAGGTCATAGTTCCGGCAAACGTTTTACGGTGGCGGCTCTCGATTTTGGCATTAAGCGTAATATCTTACGTCGTCTTGCCGCTTATAATTGTGATGTGACTGTCTATCCGGGCACAACATCGGCAGATGATATTTTGGCAACAAATCCCGATGGCATCTTTTTATCCAATGGACCCGGCGACCCGGCAGCAACCACGTATGCTTTCGAGACGATTCGTGCCTTGGCAGCACAGAAGCCGGTATTTGGTATTTGTCTTGGTCATCAACTTATCGGTTTGGCATTTGGTGCTTCTACCTATAAATTAAAATTCGGTCACCGCGGTGCTAATCATCCGGTAAAAAATCTGCGTACCGGTGCTATTGAAATAAGTTCACAAAATCATGGATTTGCGGTTGATGTCCAAACATTACCGGACACACTCGAAGCAACGCATATAAATTTGAATGATAATACATTATCCGGCTTACGACATAAACATTTGCCTGTTTTTTCGGTACAATATCACCCCGAAGCAGCACCCGGACCACATGATTCCGATTATTTGTTCCGTGATTTTATTGACTTGATGGATCAATATTCGTCCGTATCATAAATCACCTCTTATTTGAATTTCATTTACATTATGTTCATACGTGCTTATTTATCGGTTGTTTTTTTTATCGGCATACTATTCTGTGCGAGTGATGCGGCTGCGCAATCGCGTATCCCTTTATGGTTTGGTGGCGGTATTGGTTATATGCTCGGTATGCACTCAACAGATGGTAATTTGCGTTGCTTGAATGATCCTTCATGCCCGCAATATAAAGATGGCACAGGCAAAGGTCTGATGGTTGGTGCTTCTCTTGATTGGCGATTGTCTTCCGGTTTCGGATTGCTTTCTCGTTTGCATTTTACATTGCCGAATGCCGAAATGAGTGCAGAAAATTCTTCGGGTATTGTCAAAAATGCCAATGGCGATATTGTACCTTTGGTGCGCTCCCATACGCTCGAAGCCCAATTAACATCATTGCGATTTGATATTGCGGGAAATGTGATTTTGGGGAAATTCCGCATATTCGGCGGTATGTCGCCGGAACTTTTGCTTTCTCCTACTTGGACATCGTCCTCTACAATAATTGCACCCGGTAATGTGACTTTTGGCAATAAACGTCGCGACACCACATTTTTGAATGATGTACCAATTCAGAATGCATCATCTTTTCTTATGGGTGCGACAGTTGGTATTGGTTATGATATTCCTTTAGGACAAAAAACAATTCTTACGCCTGAACTTACGGGTACTTTGCCACTTATGGCTATCAGTAATGATGGTAATTGGAAACAAACGGCTCTTGCGCTCACAGCGCATATACGCTTTGGCTCGGGTATTATTAAATCGAATGAAATGCGGATACGTGAACAATTCGATACAGTAAAAATTCGTGATAATTCTTTTGTGGGAACACGTTTTGTCCCCGGTAATAAAATTATCACACGTGATTTTGAAGAAACAGAAACGGCACGTATTACCACCGAAACAAATATCCGTCGTGATACCATATTTATTGGTAATGAACCGCCGAAAGGTCCTCTTGTTCGTACAGATATAGTGGCTGTCGGTGGTGACAATGCCGGCAAAAAAATTCAAGAAATAAGTATTGGCGGACGTTTTGTCACAGAGGCATTTCCTGTTATTCCCACATTGTTTTTTGATGCCCAAAGCGATCAATTACCCGAGAGATATCGCCGTATATCATCACCTCAAGATTTTTCAGTTGATAATCTTATTCCTAATTCGCTTATCCAACATAAAGATGTCTTAAATATTATCGGAAAACGTTTATTGGATAATCCGAGGGCAAAAATTACGCTGCGCGGCACTTCAGATCCGACCACCGAAAAATCAGATTGTGATTTGGCAGAAAAAAGAGCAGAGTCAGTAAAAAATTATTTAATACAGGTCTGGGGAATTGAAGAAAAACGCATAAAAAACAGAACGCCGCGCCGTCGCTGCGAACCCGAAAATCCAACCACTTCACAAGTCGAGGAAGGTTATGCGGATAATCGTCGTGTAGAAATAGAAAGCGAAGATGATGAGATTTTAGAACCATTATTGCGCACCAAATTTATGGAAGTTGTTACGGTAGAACCACAAGAAATTGAGGTTGTTATTGCTGATGAAAATGCTAATACCATAAACCAATGGTCAGTAAAAGGTCGTTTTGAAAAAACACCGCTCTTCTCTCAAAATGGCAGCAGTAAACCTTCGCCTATTCGTCATCGCTTTACCGATGACCATATTCGTATCATGAATGGGGCAAAGGATGGATTCATAGAAATAGATGCCATGATTACCGATAAAGAAAATCGTAGCGATGAACAAAACTCTATCATTACCATAAAAAAAGATACCACAGAATTCACGGTAGAGCGTTTGTCTTTAATGACATTTGATGTGTTGAAGGATAATCTTAATCGTTCGGCAAAAAAAGCAATTAAACGATTTATTGATGAATTGGACACGGAATCAACAATTAGTGTAAGCGGTTATACTGATAAATTAGGCGATGCTGAGTTAAATGCACGATTGGCAGAATCAAGAGCCAATGCCGTCGCAGATTATATCAAAGATATTAAACGCAATGCCAATATTGTCAATAATGTCGGCTATGGTTCAACAAAAATGCCTCCGGGTGTTAATACTACATCATTGCCGGAAGCACGTTTTTTGAGCAGAACAGTACAAATAGAAATTATAAAACGTATTAAATAATAAGAGTTTATTCCATGAGTACAGAGTTTGAAAGCAGGGTTGATTTCAGCGAATTGCGTGAGACCGTCGAAAATATAAGGACGGAAATTCATCGTATCGTCGTTGGTCAAGATCATATGATTGATTTATTAATTGCAGCCGTCCTTGCCGACGGTCATGTTTTGATTGAAGGAGTGCCGGGCATAGCCAAAACTTTGACGGCAAAATTATTGGCACGGACATTAGATGTGAATTTTCAGCGGATTCAATTTACCCCCGATTTAATGCCATCTGATGTGGTCGGTACATCGGTTTTTAATCCGAAAACAGCAGAATTTTCTTTCCATTCGGGTCCTGTTTTTTCCAATTTTGTTCTAATTGATGAGATAAATCGTGCTCCTGCAAAAACCCAAGCAGCATTATTTGAAGTCATGGAAGAGCGTCAAGTGACCGTAGATGGTATCACCCATACTATGTCACCGCCTTTTTTAGTGATTGCAACACAAAACCCCATTGATCAAGAAGGTACATATCGTCTGCCGGAGGCACAATTAGATCGTTTTATGGTCAAAATTGAAGTCCATTATCCTTCATTAAGCGAAGAACAACAAATATTATCCGAATTTCATCTGCGCAATAATTCTTTTGATATATCCGCCATTAAGCCGGTGATGACACGCGAGCAATTAAGCCGTTTTCGTCAATCTTTACGGGAAATTCGTGCGGAGCAAACATTATTGCAATATATTGCCGAAATTACACATCAAACTCGCAATAATTCCGCTTTATCTTTAGGCGCATCGCCACGTGCTTCTTTGGGTATTCTTATGGCATCGAAAGCATTTGCCGCAATGGAAGGGCGCGACTTTATTACGCCGGATGATATAAAAAATGTGGCTTCTTCCGTCTTACGTCATCGTATTATGCTGACACCGGAAAAAGAAATGGAAGGAATTACGCCAGAAGATGTTATTACACAAATTATTACACGAATTGAAATACCGAGATAATTATTATGGCAACACAAATAGCGCGCCCCACCGAAGCGGAATATCCGCCGTTTTTTCGTAATTATATTAATCAAGTTATCGGTGATAATCTTGATATGTCATTAAAAGCACCTATGGCAGAGTCTTTAGCAATATGGCAGGCATTTCCTCAAGACAGAGAACTTTATGCCTATGCGGAGGGTAAATGGACACCTCGCGAAATACTTGGTCATATTATTGACACCGAACGGATAATGCAATATAGAGCTTTAGCAATTGCTCGCGGCGAAAAACAATCCTTACCCGGTTTTGATGAAAATAATTATGTTAAAAATGCACAATTTTCACAGCGTCCCATCTCATCATTATTTGCAGAATTAACCGTAGTACGTTTAGCAACACAATTATTATTTCAACATGGCATAAGCGATGCGGATATGATGCGGACAGGTACTCTTAATGGTCGTGCAATAACTCCGCGCGCTATTGCATGGATTATTTTCGGGCATGAATTACATCATATTTCTATTCTCAAAGAACGGTATTTGATTTCATAAAATATTTTTTTCACATACTACATAACAATTATGAATATTTCCCGACATCTACGTACATATGCAGCTGCACTTTTGGCATGTGTGGCTTTAGGATGCGTTGAATCCAATAATAAAAATACACCGCAAGATTTTGATCCGAACAAACCGGAAAAAGGTGATTGGATTATTCTTCATGAATTAAGTGATCCGGAAGGACTTAATCCTGTCACGACCAATGATGCTTCAAGTCGAGATATTTATACCAAAATCTTTGAACCACTTTTGGTATTGGACTATCAAACATCGCAATATCGCCCCGAATTAGCTGAGACTATGCCTACAGTTTCGGATGATCATTTGACCTATACATTTACATTGAAAAAAAATATCAAATTTTCCGATGGTAAACCCCTTACCGCCAAAGATGTTATTTTTACCATTAAAGCAATTAAAAATCCATTGGTAATTGATGCAGCGGCTTTGCGTAATTATTATGAATCATTGGAAGATGTGCAAGCAACGGATGATTATACCATAGTATTCAGAATGAATAAGCCATATTTTATGGCTGAATTTCAGTTGGGCAATACATATATTTTACCGAAACATGTTTTTGACCCGAAAAATTTAACAGATCAATATACCATACCACAAACGAATGATGTAAAACAAGTAGAGAATAATGCTGCAATGAAAGAATTTGCGGAATGGTTTGGTGCGGCAGACAGAAAAAGGGAACCTAAATATATGATTGGGTCGGGACCTTATATTGCCGAAGAATGGCGCACCAATGAATATGTTCGTTTAATGCGCAATGAAAACTATTGGAATAAAGGAAATGATGAGGATGCCGCCGCATACCCCGATAAATTAGTCTATAAAACAGTCAATGATGTTAATTCGGCTGTTGTCGCTTTGAAAAATAGTGAGTTGGATATGATACCGACTATCACGCCGCCTAAATTATGGGTTGAAACGATTGATACTGTTGCAACTCCCCATATTACAAAAGTTCGTTATGCACAAACAATTTATACGTACATTGGTTGGAATAATCGTAAGCCCTATTTTTCTGATAAAAAAGTGCGTCAGGCACTCTCCCATCTTGTGGACAGAGAACGTTTGCGTCAGCAAGTAAATCGTGGCTTCGGACAATTACAAAATACAGTCATCTATAAAAATTTACCGGAGTATAATTCTGCTTTGCCTGCTTATGATTTTAATGTGGAAAAGGCAAAACAATTACTTAGTGAAGCAGGATGGAAAGACAGCGATGGTAATGGTATTCTCGACAAAACGATTAATGGCAAAAAAACTGATTTTACCTTCACCTTCTTTGTTAATGCCGGCAATGAAGTGCGTGAGAATATTGCATTAATTGTGTCCGAAGAAATGAAAAAAGTCGGTATCAAGGCAAATGTACAAAAACAAGAGTGGACTGTCTATCTCGAAAATATTCGCTCAGGTCAATTTGATGCCTCGATTGGTTCATGGGTTAATGATCCGACACCATCCGACCCTTATCAATTATGGCATTCATCACAAACAAAAAATAAGGGGTCAAATTATGTTGGTTTTATTAATGCACGTGTTGATCAATTATTAGAAATGAATCGGGTAGAATTTGATGCCCAAAAACGCGTGGAATATATGAAAGAATTTCAAACAATTGTTCATGATGAACAACCTTATACTGTATTGTGGCTTTCAGAGATTCCGGGAGCATATAATAAGCGTTTGCAAAATGTGAAGTTTTACTCACCGCGTCCGGGATATAATCCTACAACATTCTGGGTTCCCAAATCCATGCAAAAATATACGGTCACTCAATAATACTATGTACACTATTGTTCCCCTTTGTGCTTCTTTTAGCAAAGGGGAATTTTTTTATGTAATAAAGAGCAACACCATGAAAAGGCACGAAGTCAAAGAATTAATAGCTTCCGGCGAATCTACTACCATCGAATTTAAAAGAAAATTTACTACGCCGGTAAAGTTTGCCAAAGAGGTTAGTGCTTTTGCTAATACAAAAGGTGGTTATATTTTTATTGGTGTGGATGATGATAAAAAAATTGTTGGTGTTAAAAGTGAAAAAGAGGAAATAGCACAAATTGTTCATGCTTGTACTTTTTTTATTGAACCGCCTATTGAGCCATTTTACGAAATTATCGAAATTGATTACAAAGATGTGATTATTGTCATTATCGAAGAAAGCGATAAAAAGCCGCATCGTGTTTTGAATGATCCCGATCTTCCTAATGGTGAAAGTGCAGTATATATACGTCAAGGTGAAGAATCAGTCACTGCAAGTAAAGAGATGGTGAGAATATTGCGTAGTCAGCGCGAGGATGCTCCTCCTTTGCGATTAAGTATTGGCGATAAAGAACGTCGTTTATTTGCATTTATCGAAAAAAATCATCGTGCCACAGTCAAGGATTTTTCTCAATTATGTAATATTTCCGAACGACGTGCGGCTCGTTTATTGGTGCGATTGGTACGCGCCGGTGTGCTGAATATTCATACCGATACCCATCATGATTACTATACTCTTACGCAATCTTTACCCACATAATGTTATTCTTTCTGTACATATATCATTGATAGTAGTTCTATGTTACTTGCACGATATATTCTCCGTTTCCATATAGGTCCTTTTTTATTTGGGACTTTAACCGTTATGTTTATTTTTTTGATGCAATTTCTAATCATCAATATTGATAAATTATTAGGTAAAGGATTGGAACCGATGCTTATTGTTCAAGTCATTGTCTATAGTTTGGCGTGGATGGTTGTACTTGCTGTTCCTATGGGGGTATTATTTTCTACTCTGATGGCTTTTGGCAATATGTCGGCTGCCCAAGAAATAACGATTGTGAAATCAACGGGTATTTCTTTGATAAAAATGATGTTTCCCGTTATGCTCTGTGGAGTCGGTATTTTTTATGGGATGTACAGATTTAATAATGATGTATTGCCCGACACAAATCATGCTTTTAAAGTATTGATGCAAGATATTCAAAGAAAAAAACCGACATTTGCTATAGAATCAGGTCAATTTTCTACACAATTGGAAGGATTTACCATCCTTTCACGAAAGACAGATAGCACAGGTACATTATATGGTATGACAGTCTATGATTATCAGAATCCTTTGCGCACAAATGTACTTACAGCCGATACAGGGCGAGTCCGATTTTCTTCGGATTATTCCAACATTGTTCTCGATCTCAGTTCCGGTGAAATACATCAGGTGAATAAAGTCAATCGAGGTGATTATCGCCATATTACTTTCTCAAAACATCAAGTAGTTATCCCTGCACGTGATTTTTTATTTGAGCGCTCAGAAAATGGTGTTTTCTCGCGCGGTGATCGTGAAATGAATATTGCCGCGATGGAACAACAGCGTAATGCGGCATTAGCTAATAAAAATCGCTTCGACTCACTCATCAGGCATGAATTACAGCGTTTTGTCAATGAAAAAGATAAGCCAATATCATTGCCTTCCATAGATAATGAACAAGAATTACGAGCATTTATTGCTCAATCTGACGGTTTGCGCTCTGCTGTTGATTCTTATTTGTTCCAACGTGACAGCTATCGTAATCAAGCAAATCAATATGAAGTGGAAATTCATAAAAAATATGCAATTCCTATGGCGTGCTTTCTCTTAGTATTTATTGGTGCGCCTTTAGGTGTGGTTACACGGCGCGGTAATTTTGGCGTAAGTGCTGCTATCAGCTTAGGCTTTTATATCTTTTATTGGGCTATGCTTATTATGGGCGAAAAACTTGCTGACCGCAATCATGTTTCACCTGCTGTGGGTATGTGGGGTGGTAATGTTATTATTGCTCTTGTTGGTATTATTTTAACATTACGTACCAATTATGAATCGCTTCCTTTGATTTCTTTATTATGGAAAAGAAAATAAACAGCGATATTATTATCGTCGGAGGTGGTTTAGCCGGTATGCTTACTGCTTTTTTTTTATTGCAGCATGATTCTTCCATAAAACTCACACTTATTGACAATGGATTTTATAGTGCTGCATGGCGGATTGCCGCTGGTATTATTAATCCCGTTGCCGGAAAAAGAATTGTCAAAACTGCCAATATTGAACAATTGCTTTCTTCGCTTCATCACAGTAATTCTTTGCTTAATCAATATACCGGTAAAAATTATTTTTATCCGATGCCTATTGTTCGTATTTTTCGTGATGACAGTGAACAATTATCATGGAATAAAAAAATACAAAGGGAAGATTATCTTGGGTGGCTTTCTCCTTATACTTCGACATCATTCCCAATTTATACTCCTCATGGTGCAGGAATTATTCACTGTGGCGGACGACTTGATATTATAGGATTTGTCAATGATATTACTGCATGGCTTTCAATGCATTGTACAATACTTCATGATACTTTTTTCCCTGATACTTCATTATTTTCATCCAATCAATTGATTATTATGTGTTATGGATGGGAAATGATGTATAATCCTTTATGGTCATGGTTACCATTTGCACCATTCAAAGGTGAAGTACTTACGATAGAAATGCCACGCGATTTTTCACAATCTCCAATCCTTAATAATGGCACATATTTTTTACCTTTGAAAAATGGCACTGCCCGCATAGGGGCAACGATAGAACATGATACTCTCACTTATACACCCACAGAACAAGCACGCCAAGAATTACTTACTGATTTTACTGCAATGACGGGCATCATACCTCATGTACTTGCCCATCATGCAGGCATAAGACCCGGAATTGAAGATCGTTATCCTGTTATCGGGAAACATCCTGTCCATAGCAATACTATGATAGTCAATGGTTTGGGAGGCAGAGGTGCGTTGTATGCTCCATATTGTGCTCATGCTATAACCGACTTGCTGCTGCATAATGCCCCTATTCCACATGAATATTCGGTTGAACGTTACTATCATCGCTTTCTTCCATAATTATGTGAGTAAAGTTTTGTAAGTTTGTGAGCGAAATTTTTTAGATAGAGATGTGTAGGAAAAACAGAAAATTGGATGCTATAGAGTTTTTTCATGGATGATGAAAATAGTATAGTGCGCATTTAGGGCGAAAAGTAACAGTATAATGATGTGAGATATACTGCACTTTGATGTACAAACAGATAAGTATCTCTATTAATTCTGATAGTCACAATTATTACTAATAAAGACTGTCTGCATAGTGTTGAAAATTGTCATCCGACAAAGTATAAAATCAGTAACAATATATTCATTTTATCGAAAGAAAGCTATGGACAATCTGAACTCATTGCGATTATGTATTTTCTCCATACTTGTTGTGATTTTTCTTCCTTTTACTACAAAAGCACAAGGCGATTGCCAAGCCACAACATTAGATCAATTCTTTGAATGTTATGGTGGAAAAAAAGTATTTAGTGAACATAGTATTAAAGCATTGACTACGTTTGTCCAAGTGGAAGAAGCAATAAATGCCGGAAATTATATTCAAGCCAAAGTATTGATGGATGATTTATATAAGACATATCCTGTTGGGGATAATTTGTGGTGGCAGGTTTGGAATGCTCCAAACGGTGCAAATGTCGGTTCTCCTCATTGCTATTATGGCTTAAGGATGATGGAAGATATTATTGCTTATGGACTGAAGCCGAATCCTCTTGCTAAGGTAAAAAAAGTTACTATGAATATTGTCTTAGTCGGCTGCTCAAAAGGAATTTTACCCACAACAAAAGAAGAGTTGGAAAAAGGTACCGGACAATTTGTTACTCACACTTTAAATCCTAAACTAAAAGAAAATAATTATCAAATTATTCGCCAATCATTGGATCTGTTCATTAAATATATTAAAGCCATCACCAAAGGTTCATTAGAAATACATGTGGGATTTATTGAACTTGACACGCTGTGCCTGCCTGTAAGTGTTTCAAAGGAAAAGCCGTATGTTGCGTCCGGAGATTATGGATTAGTCTTAAATGCACTGACGAAAGCAGCCAAAGATACCACCGATTGGTTTATGATTAATTATCCGTCACATGTACCGGAATTTCCTGTATTCGATGATGAATCTTTTATTACAGGTGGTATGGGTGCTGATAATAAAGGTGGTCCTGTTTTTATAGCGGATGATAAATGGGTAGTGCGGAAACCGGCTCATCTTGGCAAAGGTAATTATACCGATATAGAGCGAAGAACATATTTACCGCAATGGCTTCAACATGAATTTTTTCATCATCTTTATCGTATTTATCCCGAATTAAAATTGGAAGTCAATGGACACGATTGGTTCGATCGTAAATTTTGGGCAAGTGACTTTACCGGACAATTTGAAACCGATTATTACTCCGAAACATTACATAAGCGATTGCAAATTGATTGTGAGCCATTAGCAAAAAAATTAATTACCAGAATTGATAAAATCCGCGCATCGGAATATTCTTCTCTTTCTATAGATGAACTGCTCGGTTCTTATTCTTTGGATAATATACAAAATACATGGCATGAAGGAGATATTATTAGACAAAACGATAATTACTTCTGGAAAAATAAAGCTAATGTACAATGGGAAGTGATGCCAAATTTTACCGAAGGAATATTAAAAACCGGTGATGATTCACCCTATAAAGGGCAAGACTTTTTCTTGGAATTATATCAGACAGTTGAAGGAGATATATACCCGGGTGTTATTTCTTTAAAATTTGGTGGAGAATATTACAAAAAAAGATTCGGTTTGATGCGACAATCTTTGCCAATAGAGTTAGCATTAGGCAATTATGCAAGAGTACCATCAAATAATTCTCACCATACGGGAAATTTGATAAAATCTCAAGGTAGAATTTTTTGGGAAAATGATGCCGGTGATTCTTGGTCACTGATACCCAATACGAATGATGAATGTTTGAATCATATGGCTAACAGCCCGACACCTAATGAAAAATTTCAGTTAATTCTTGTCAATACACCTTGCGATGTCTATAACTTGGGTTTTAAGTATTTGAATTATTATTATTGGAAGCCCAAACGCTTATTGCAAGATGAATCGCCTAAAGTTGTTAAATCTATAAACAATGTGGAACTGCAAGAAAATTTCGGTAATTATACGATTAATTTGTCGGAAATTTTTGCTGACAATCAAGGTGATTCTTTACTGTTTTTTGTAACAAGCGCAGATACAAATCTTATTAAAGGTACTGTTTACAATGGAAAGCTTATTCTTTTAGGGGGCAATGTTGGTAATACAACACTCTATGCTATGGCATTAGACAAAAATGGCGGTTTGGCTGTAGATGAATTTGATGTATTGGTTACATCAGCAGTATCAACAGTGAGTAATCCACATGCTGCGGCTGATATTTCCATTTCACCAAGCGTGGCACATGATATTATTTTTATTACAGGGCTTACTCAAGATTATAGAGTTGAATTAGTGTCCGCCATCACAGCAGACAGCGAGATACTTTCTGTGTCTGATACTATACAGACGATTGATATAAGTCATGTACCATCAGGCATGTATTTTTTGATTTTTACGAATACCATTACGGGCTATACACAAAGAGATAAAGTCATTATCTATTAAAACATGAGAATTTTTCACTTGATGAATATATAATTATCTGTCATAGTATATAAGTTCTTGATTGTTCATAACATTGCTCTAGAATCAGTATATATGTTCAATCAACCATACACATTGTTATCATCGCTGTGATAATGTGTCAATAATAAACAAGGTAAATATTCTATGTCATCAATGAACAATGATAGCAGAGAGTTCTTGAATGGAAATAAAGTCAAATATGTATTTTTGTAAATAAATTACAGACTCAAAGTATGAATGGGCAGAATATGATTCCTAATGATGACGATTTTGATATTGAACAATACAGTCGGGAAAAAGAATCTGAAAGAAAACAAAAGGAATTTCTTGATTTTTCTGATCTTGAAGAAATAGCAGGTACATTAAAAGGTGTGCCTCATTCAAGCCGCATTCCCGCAGAAATCGTGCGTGACGGCGGCGGCACCATAGAAGTTATTGCCGAGCATAATCATGACGAAGAGAACGGAGAAGAGCCACAAATTTTAGTTCATCGTACCTCTGAGGGAGAAGTTCGCTTGGTAGAAATTATTTGCACTTGCGGAAAAAAAATAAAATTACAGTTGCAATATACTGAACCGGAAGCGGAGTGATTACATTTGCACTTCGGTATGAAGAGCTATTTCCTCCAGCACGCTGCTGACGCGCAGACAATCGGTCATATCGCCGGAATATACAACCGCTTTACCGCGTGTATGCACTTCCCATGTCAAATCTTCTGCTTCGGCATAGGAACAGCCGATGGCTTTGATTATTTGATAGGTCACTTCATCCATTGAGTGTTCTTCATCATTATATAAAATTACTCTTGCGGCAAGCCCCGTGATTGTTTCTTCGGCGAACAGCACATCCTCACGAGTATCATTGTCATAAACTGAATATATATCATTCATAGCGGTTTGTGTCATATTTTGGTACAAAATTACGTCCTCAGATTTTTATTTCGAGCTATATTGACGAATATGAGAGCAATTATTGCGGAAATCAACACAGAAAATTTACGTCATAACTTTCGTTTAATTAAAGAATTAGCATCGCCTGCCGGTATGTTGCCTATGGTCAAAGCCAATGCCTATGGTCATGGTATTGTGGAGTGTACAAGAATATTTCAGCAAGAAGGCGCAGCCAAAGTTGGGGTGGCATATATCCATGAAGTCATAACTTTACGGCGCGCCGGTATTACAATGCCTGCACTGTGTTTTACTCCTCCAGAGCATGATGATCCGCTCTTATATCCAACATTTAATGCCGAAGCAGTGGTATGGTCTGCCGATACAGTACGTCGCCTGTCCGATGCTGCTGTTACATTAGGTGCTACCGTCAAAGTACATTTATCTATTGATACCGGAATGAATCGCGATGGGGTTATGCCCACCGATGTCATGCATGTATTGAAGCAATGTTATCATTTACCCGGCATACAGTGGGAAGGGATTTTTACCCATTTTGCAACGGCTGACGGCGATGATGATGACTATGCGCATTGGCAATTGGAACAATTTAAGCGTGTATATCAAGAAATTCATGCAGCCGGTTACCGTTTCCGCTATGTTCATGCAGCAAATTCCGGTGCTATTATTCATCTGCATGATGCAAATTTTGACCTTGTGCGACCGGGCATAGCTCTTTATGGCTATAAACCATCACCTCTGATAACTGAATCCATTGATTTACGTCCCGTGATGTCGCTTAAAACAAAAATTGTGTCATTTCGAAGACTTCCCGCTCACTCATCGGTCAGCTATGGCAGACGCTATTATACAGATAAAGAAACCACCATTGTCACTATTCCCGTGGGCTATGGCGATGGTTGGTCACGTTTGCTTACCGGAAAAGCGGAATGTCTTATTCATGGTAAACGTTTCCCGATTGTCGGCACTATTTGTATGGATGGATGTATGGTGGATGTTGGCGATGAAAATGTTCAGACAGGTGAAGAAGTGGTGTTGATTGGACAACAAGGCAATGAAATCATCACTGCGCAAGATATAGCACAAAAAATAGGTACCATCCCTTATGAAATTACAGCTTCCGTAACAGCAAGAGTAGAAAGAATTTACACAGGAAATGAATCGTCATATTAGCACGATTTTACCTACGTATTGACTTGATTCATTGTATGCTTGGAATCATGAAGAATCACAAAAAAAGCATAGGATGCAAAAAAAACAGTATTGACATTGAACCTTTGTTCTTTTCATGTGTACTGTGACCATAATGCGCATTGACCTTTCTTTTTTTCACAATTATCACATGAATTTCAATGAAAACAATCATCATTATCTTTATTATGTCATTTTCTATGATAATGGCAGAAGAAACCGCACAACTTATCCCTCAGTATGCACAACATTCATTTCCGCATGAATGGTATAAAACACAATTGCAACTATGGAAAAAAATAGTCCAAAAAGAACCACAGAATGCTATTGCATGGTATCAAATATTCAAAGCTCAGCGTTATGCTTTTTTTGGTGATACGATCACAAGTCGCGAAGCAAAAACCGAAACGATGAAAACTTTACTCGAGACAATGGGAAAAAATGTGCCCGAATCAGCAGAATATCATTTAGCAATGTGGCGCAATGGTGGCAGTAATCGCGACTTATATCATCATTTAGACAAAGCATTTACTTTGGCTCCGAATCATCCCGAAATACCCGAGGAAATGGTTGTCTATCATGAATTACTTTTCAACAAATATAAAAGAGATTTTTTTGTAAAAAAAATGTATGATAAAAAAAATTCGATAGCACCTTCACTCTTAGAATACAGTTACAATGTGTTGATGTCTCTTGAACAAAATGCCGTTCTTTTTGTTGCAGGTGATAATGATACATACCCTTTCTGGATATTACAAGCAGTGAAGGGCATACGCCCTGATGTTCTTGTCCTTAATACGTCTTTGTTTACAGAAAAATCATATCATGAAGGCATCGTAAAAAAATATGGATTTAAAGCAGATGAGTCACTTCTCGGTGATGAACATCAATCAAAAGTTGGTCCGCAACAAGCTATTGCCGATTATATAAAAACATTGTGTGAACGTTATACGGAACGTCCAATATATTTTGGATTAACAATTGATACATCCATTACTTCACCATTAAAAGAATATTTGTATATCACCGGAATGGCGCAGAAATATTCGCGCAAACATTTTGATAATATTGCGATATTGAAACATAATTGGGAAAAATTCCGCCTTGATTATCTTTCCTTAGAATATTATACCGAAGATTTTAATGCTAATGCCACTTGGCTTCCATTTTTCAATATGAATTATATTTCCCCGATAGCAGTATTATATGAACATTATTCTTATGCAGGGGATAAAGCCAAAGCAGCAACATTGAAAGAATTTGCTTTAACATTGTCCGATAAAGCCGAGCAAACCGAAGAAGTACGTCGTTATTTTAATGAGATTGATACAAAAACTATCTCAACAGTACAAGAGTCACCGTCAATAACAGCGAGTAATATTGTCATAAAACCCAATCCTGCACAGAATTCAGTTACTTTTGATATACCTTCGACTATGACAACACGTATAGTCATTACGGATAGCAGGGGAGGTATTGTTAAAGAGATTGAAACTTCCGGCACTATAACAATTCCTATTATGGACATAAGCAATGGAAACTATACGGTGCAATTTTTTGGTGATTTTGGAGTATTGTCGAAAAACCTTGTTATAGTACGATAAGCGAATGCGTTTTTTCTCAAAAATAGTTACCAAAAAATCAGACGAAGAGCTGTTACATTCTTTAGGGCGGGGCAATAGCTCTGCCCTTGATGAATTATATAGCCGTTATGCAAAGCGTATTGTGTTTTATTGTACCAAAATGTTAAGTGACCCACAAAAAGCCGAAGATATTGTCCATGATATTTTTCTTAAAATTATTGAAAATCCTTCTATTGTAGATACACAAAAATCGTTTTCTACATGGGTATTTTCTTGTGCATATAATGCTTGCAAAAATGAATATCGTCGCCGACAAACAAAAGAAATACCACATAATGAATTAGATGAACACTTAGTTCAAAATGCAGACTTTATTCATGATACTGATATAGCTTTATTCAAGGAATTACTCGAACAAAGTCTCGATGACTTAAGTTCAGAGCACCGCACAGTATTTGTTTTACGTTATACCGAAGATTTCTCACTCAAAGAAATTGCAAATGTGACGGGTATCCCTGAAGGGACAGTAAAATCACGCCTGTATTATGCAGTAAAAAAACTTGCACAACAATTACACTCATTCTCTCATTATTATACGGATATATCATGAAAAATATAGAAAAAGAAGATATTCCCGAGCTTGCGGCGCGCATACCATTTGAGCAATTAAGTGAGTCGGAACAAGAAAGGATTATTAGTCTGATAGGCAGTCCTCAGATATACGCCTCATTAGGGTACTCTGTCGAAAAAAGCAAAGAGATACTTACGAGCGAATATAGCGCGTCGCCTTCATTACATAAAGCTCCCGCTGCATTGCATAATGCTTTACGACGACGTTCACAAATTTCTGCACCTTTATTATTCAGACCGATTCCATTATATCAAGCCGGTTTAGCAGTGGCGGCAACCATAGCGTGTATATTTATTATGGTGCCACAGCAAAAAACGACTAATACAGTCGTGTCATCTTTACCGGCACAACCGACCATTATTGTGCAGACAATCAATAAAGATTCTTTGGTATCTCTTATACGTGACAGTTTACAGTATGTTTTCGTACAAAAAGAATATGTAAAAGCCAATCATAAAAATAATATACAAGAAAATAATACTGATTATGAGCAAATATCGGAACATATTGCATATAATGATACAACCACTGAAAAGCAGAAAAATCCCTTTGTTGGTTTAGACAATATGGATATGGTTCTGTCACAAAAAAAAGGTATCACTTCCAATGCTCATTATACGGCTGCAAAATTTGCATATCGTCCAAGAACCGAACGATAAATAACAATATATTGGGGGGGTGTATAAGTTTATATGTGATTTATCTTTCTTGTTATAACAAATGCTGTTTCCGTAGAATAATTTTTCATCCAAGCTGGGTGATATAATAGAGCTTGTCTAAGTTGTAATTTTAATAGTTCGATATACTTTTTTATAGTTATTCATACTCAAAAATACAATTTTCACGCATTTAAGTAAATGCATTACAGTTCAGTTTCGTAGCAAAAACTTAGTTTCACAAAATTATGTAGATAAGTTTTTTGTTATTAATGTCGTGCAGCACCGCCATCAACATTCATTGTTTGTCCCGTAATAATTCCTGATGCAGGAAGCGATAAGAAAGCAACAACATTCGCTATATCCTCCGGTTCATCGGCACGACGCACTGCTTGTTCCGGTAAAATATGTTGTAAAATAGTGCCCGTAGTTGAAATATTTTGATTCACAGGTCTTTGAGTAGCCGTTAATCCTACCGAAATAGCATTGATAGTAATACCGTAACGCCCAATTTCTGCTGCTAAAGAGCGCGTAAAACCAATAACGCCCATTTTTGCTGTTGCATAATGGGATAAATAGGGCGTTCCAAGCCATACAGTATTGGACGACATAACAATGATGCGCCCAAAACCTTCTTTTTTCATAGCCGGTAATACTGCTTGCGTGACTAAAAACATACTATTAAGATTAATATCCAACACTTTTTTCCATTGGGAAAAAGATATTAACTCAAATGGCTCTTCATCATACATCCCGACATTGTGGACAAGAATATCAATTCTGCCATATAATTCAAGAACTTTACTCACCATACGCTGTACGGATTCTTCATCAGAGCAGTCAACGGTAAGAGCCACAGCTTCGCCCCCAATATCATGAACAGCTTTGACAGTATCGGCAGCATCGGCAATATCGGCAATGACAATTTTTGCTCCTTCTTCGGCAAGTCGCTCACAAAATGCTCTGCCATTACCAATGGCTGCCCCTGTGACAATAGCAACTCTATCTTTTAATCCTTTTTCAAATTCATGTATTTTCATCGTTAGTATTATTGCTTTTGGATAATAAATTCTACGCGTCTGTTACGACTGCGTCCTTGCTCTGTCGAATTATTAGTTAAAGGTTTGGATGATCCATATCCTTTGGTTTTTAAGCGTTTTGCGGGTACGCCCAAACTTAATAAATAATCATAGACGGATTTGGCACGTTGTTCGGATAATGTTTGATTTTCATTCGCTTTTCCGATATTATCCGTATGACCACTCACTTCAATTTCATACGAAGGGTTATCAGCCATAAATGATTTGACACGTTTTAATTCCGGAAAAGATTCTTCCTTTAAATCGGACTTACCTGTATCAAAGAAAATATTATTCAATCGAATTGCTTGTCCGACGGTAATCGGTGCTAAAAATAAATCTTTAGAAAGCTCCGTATATTCTGTTAATTTTTTTGTATCAAGATTATCACTTATCGGATAAAAACCTTTTGCCTCAGCCCTAAAACCATACAGAGCACCGGCGGGTAAAGAAATTTTATAAGAACCGTCAATAGGGTTGGTTCGAGCAACGCCGACTTCTTCACCCGAAGGCAAAATTTCATAAATAATTTTGGCTTCTACGGGTTTTTTTGTTTTTTCATCTAATACTTTACCTGAAATTAAAACGACAGGAACAGGACGTGCTGAAGCAGGTAATTTTATACGAAAAATATCTTCTCTGCCAATGGTATTTTCAGAGGAAACACAATAGGCATATTCTCCCGATGCGGGTATTGTGAAATAAGCCTCAAAACCCGTTGTATTTATCTCAGGTCCGAGATTTTCCGGTTCGCTCCATCGTAACCATGTATCATCTAAACGCCGTGTGACATAGACATCTTTATTACCGTATCCGGCAAAACCATCGGTTGAATAATAGAGTGTTTTTCCATCGGCAGCTAAAAAAGGAGTTGTTTCATCGCCGGCAGTATTAATATCTGATCCCATATTCATAGGTGATGACCATGTATTATCCGGTAATAATTTACTCACATATAGATCTCTTTCTCCCATGCTTTCATCTCTTTGTATTGCCATAATAATAACTTTGGCATCACCCGAAAGACATGCTTCCGCATACATATTTAAATTGTAAAATCCTCTTATACGAATATCTTCCGGAAATGACCATCCTTCTTTTGTTTTATATGACAAAGAATATCCCATTCCTCCGGAATAACCATTTTTTGAATATTTATTATTGAGCAATAAAGTATTGCCGTCAGGTGTTACAGACAATACAGCATTGCTGCTGGGAGTATTTAAGGGTTCACCAATATTTTTTGCTTGAGTCCATTGATTTTTTTCAAGTGTCGAATACCAAATATCTTGCTGTGAATAGGCACCACCGACATTATTAGGGTCGCCATTTCTGCTAAAATAGAGCGTTTTTCCATCCGGTGAAATGATCGGCACATAATCGGTGTAAGGGGTATTTATCATTGCGCCGAGATTTTCTCTTTTCAATCCTTTTGGCAAATTCTTTACAACATTGATAGTGGCTTTTATGGAATCGGTATCATCTGAGATACCAACGGCGTCAATTTGATTCCAGCCGGGAATAGCGGCAACATCAAGCACTAATTTCACACTGCTGACTTTATACGTCGTAAGGGGAATAAAAACATTGAGCATTCTTCCTTTGCGACCAAGCGGCAGTGGATCATTTTGCCACACTTTATGCTCATTACCTTCTTCATCATTTAAGAGTATAACTTTGACCGCACCCGGATTCATACTTTCCGCTACGGCAATTTGACTCACATACATAGGGTTTTTATATCCTAATTGCAGTACTTGAGTTAAAGAACTTTCTTCTGCACGGCGCTGCCTAACATTGTAATATCCCGAAGCACGCCACGCATACTTGGAATCTTCGCCGTAGGGCATTGCATTAGGTCTGCCTAATAATTGCAGCGCCCCATATTCACCTTGTTGAAGTTCTGAAGTAAAATCAATGACTTTTGAAGCCCATTGCGTTGTTGCACCGGACATTGCGCCAGTCAAGAGCAAGAGTAGAGCACATTGTGAAAAAAGCGAATACTTTTTTTGTATCATAGATAATTGTTTCATAATCAGAGAACGCAAATGTAACCGGTAAAATTGATGTGAAATGATTGCGGTGTGCTTCTTTACGAGTAAATCATATAGGTATTGTGGAATACACGCCGCACCCATTCACATCAAACTCGGACGGATACATCTCATTTGTGATGCAAATCTACGATAAACTTAACATTTTTTTTACTTTAAAGCACAAGGGGAATGATACATATCATTCCCCTTGTAAGTGTTGTACTGATGGTAAAGTACAGATATTATTTGACGATTGTCACTTTCATTACTGCATTATCAACTCCGCAACGTGCATTGAGATAATAGGTGCCGCTTGGTAAATCGGCGCAACTGAGACTTAAAGGTAATACATTAAGTGATTCGAGTGTTCCGCTGAAAACTGTACGAACAATACCGCCCATCATATCGGTTAAAGTAACCGTTAATGGACAATGTGTGTGTGATGTGATAGCTATATTCATTTGGTCAGACACCGGCATAGGAGAAAGCATACCGATGGATAGAACTCCATTTGGTGAAATACCGTCATCGAATACGGAAGAATTAGGCTCAAATGTCACGACCGCTGCTTGGGAAGTTACAGTGCCACAATTTCCTCCTACTGTCACGGTATATTCTCCATCGCTGAATGCATTAACCGAAGGGATATTGTAGCTTGCCGTAACAGCTCCGTCAATGATTGTGTTTTTACGGAACCACTGATATGTAAGGTTCTCACCTACAGCTTTGACTGATAAGGTATAGGGATTGCCTTCTTTTACTTTTGTTCCGACAGGTTGTTCTGTAATAGTTGTTGCTACTTTTACCGTCAGTTGTGCGCTATAAACTATTGGGCTGCAACCGGAACCGATTTCCACAGAATATTTACCTGCTTGATTTGATTTTACATTTCGTAAGGTCAGAGTCGGTCGGGTTTCTCCTTGCAATTTATTGGTACCAAAAAGCCATTGATAGGTCAGGTTTGTACCAGTTGCTTGCACCATGAATGTAGTGCTGTCTCCCGGGCATATCGTATCACTCTTAGGTGCTTCCGTAACCGTAGGTGCGGCAATAATTGTAAAGTCGGCATTACTTTCATCACGAATACCTGATTCGTGAATAACACGAATACGATAATTTGTGCCTGCTTTTTGATTTGTAGGAATTTGCCATATATAATTAGGTGTGGTGACATTTTTGCCGATTGTATCCCATGTCACACCGGAGTTTGTGGAAATTTGCACTGCGATAGGATCACCGGGTTGGAGCGGAGAATTTTTATTGTAACGTACATTAATCGTATTACCCGGGCAGAATACCTCGCTTGCTCCTCCATTGGGATATTCCAAAGATATAGAACCGAAAGCATGTTTACGCACATAGCCGTCTGTGCCGCCACCGAATGTTTTCTGATAGGAATCCCCAAAGGACAATAAGCCCGTAGAGCGAGTTGTTCCGGCGAAGTATATATCGCCACGAGGTGTTACTGCTACGCCTGTTCCTTCTTCAGGTTGTGTACCACCCATAAAACGAGAGAATGTGGATTGAAGATTACCGGGATCGAATTGATAAACGAATGCGTCTGCACCACCGGTAAGTTTGGTTTGCTCCGGATCTGCTCCCGGATTATTAGGAAAATTCGTTGATGTGGTTGTACCGGTAATCCACACGGAGGATGTTCCGCTTGAGTAGGAAAGTGCATTGACAGTTTCGGTACCTGAACCACCAAGATAGGCGGCACTTACCAATGAACGCCCATTCTGATTTAATTTCAAAATAAACAAATCCACGGCTCCTCTATGTTGGCCTGCAACGCCGGTAGCAAATAAATTACCTGTTGTTTGTCCGACAACGACAATCTCACCATTACTCAATGGTACGATTACTCTACCAACATCTTCACCATTACCGATTTTACTGGCTGTTGTACCACCGATATAGGTAATGAAATGGACATTCGGATTATTAAATAATCCGGCAGGCGACATACGTGCTACAAAACAATCTTTACCGCCATTAGGAGCGGGATCGTATGGGGATGGCTGCGGTCCGGGACCACCACTGGACACCGGATATGTTTTATACAGAGTACCCTCGGTTTCACCGGTTATATAAATACTGTTACCGCTTGGATCAACGGCTACGCCATTTATACGATCATTCTCATTACCGCCGAAATATGATGAGTAAGTGGCATTAGCGCCTGAAGTATTAAATTTAACAATAAAACCATCAGAGTTATTTGCCTCAGGTTTTGTGGATTTATCCGGTTGTTCAACTTTGAAATTCTCAGAGAATGTTTCGCCGACAACAACAGCCAAACCTGCATTATCCACAGCTATATCGGTTGCGCGATCATCATCTCTGCCTCCGATATAGGATGAGGCAAGCAATTTATCGCCAATAGAGGAAAGTTTGGCAAAAAAAGCATCTACCGCTCCCGGTCTTTCAAGAATAAAATTTCCTTTATTAGGAAAATCCGTTGAAGTAGTTTCTCCTGCTACATAAATGTTGGAATTGGGATCTAATGCAACCGCTACGGCTTTGTCCACTGCACCACCGCCAATATATGTTGACCATTTTACGGAGGTTAAATCTGCGCTGAATTTTGTGACAAAGGCATCTGTTGAGCCACCAAAACCATTATTGAGATTAGAATATGAACCAACTGTTGTAGGAAATTGGTCAGAATCAGTAAACCCAACGGCAACGATATCACCGGTTATATTATCGCGAGCAATTTTTCTGATTTCATCCAATTTATTTGTTCCGAGATATGTCGCATACACAGTAGGGTCAATAATAACGGAGCGAGATTTATCATAATCACCAAGGTGGAAAATAACTTGTGTACCTTTTTGTTTGAATTCACAACTCACAGGCGATTTTGAACCATCGGTATTAAGCTGATATGCTAATAGTTGTGCATTTTTAACTGTACCGAAACGAGTCGTATATTCTACAGATCCGGATTCAATATTCACCGAATTGGCACCTTCGAAAGCCAAAGATATATCACGGTGATTTGCACCCGGTTTTACAACAAAATCATAGCGAGGCAATCCCTTGTCAACTGCGACAACCATATCAATACCCGGCTGAATATCGCTTACGATGGCTTTGGAACAAACGGGAACATTAGATACCCATTTACTTGCATCATTACCAATAAAGTAATTCATTTTTGTACCGGTTTCCGATGCTATGACCGACATCCCCTGTCCTGTGGCTCCCGCAAGGTTCATACGGACATTGTGACCAAATACCGACCACGACATATCCTTATTTGTTGAATTCAATGCCGATTCATTTGATTGTTTTGAGACTATAATCTGACGATAATCAAAGTTAATACCCTTTTTCGTTATCCATACATTGACATTATCTGTGTGTGCAAACCACAAAATATCCGAATGCCATTGCCCTTTATTGGGAATAAATCCTTGACGAGATTGAGCACTTCCTAAAGCGTCTGCTTCATTGTGCATTATCACGGTCAGCAGAGTCATCACTATGACTATACTCCGTATCATACGTTTCATATACTACCCCTTGTAATGTAATTTTTATAATAGTTTAACTGTTGTATAAGCTCTGTTTGTGATTTGCTCAACACATAATAACAATCACCAATACGATTTGTTGCTATCAGATATGACATTGTTTATGTGAAAAACAGATTGGAAGTGGTAATTTCGCAATCGCAAATATACGTGTGAACTATCAATAACAAAAAATAATAAAAATTCATGAAACTTTGCACTTTCTCGCCTTGCGCCGGTGTCCAACGCTTAGGACTTTCTATTTTAGATAAAATCATAGACTTACAACTTTGTCATGCTCATGCTTCCAGTGTCTTGACTTTCTCTCTTCCATCCATTCCGGCAGAGATTATTGAGTTTTTGCGACTTGGACAAGCAGCAATGAACGATGCACTGCTCTTGCACAATGCCATTTTAGACGGCTTGGAGTTACCCGAATCATTAAGTTATACTCTTTCTGCCATTACTTTATGCTCCCCCGTTCCTCGTCCGACTTCTATGCGTGACGGGTATGCTTTTAAACAACATGTGGAAGCAGCGCGCCGCAATCGCGGCTTGGAAATGATACCTGAATTTTACGATATACCTATTTTTTATTTTACCAATCATCAAGCGGTTTTTGGACCCGGAAACATTCCCGTAGAGCCCCTGCACCTTAATCAGTGCGATTTTGAGCTGGAAGTTGCCATAGTAATCGGCAAACAGGGAATTAATATTTCCGCTCAAGAAGCCGACTCCTACATAGCCGGTTATACTATTATGAATGACTGGAGTGCAAGGGCTTTACAGATGCAGGAAATGAAGTTGAATCTTGGTCCCGCAAAAGGAAAAGATTTTGCTACCGCATTGGGTCCTTGGTTAGTCACCCCCGATGAATTAGAAGAAAGAAAAATTGAAACCCCACATGGCAATACCTATGATTTGACCATGAAAACATTTATCAACGGAGAGCAAATTTCAGAAGGTAATGTAAAAGACATGACATGGACTTTCGCACAAATTATTGAAAGAGCAAGCTATGGGGTAACTCTCTATCCGGGTGATGTCATCGGCTCCGGCACTTGCGGCACCGGCTGTTTTCTTGAACTTAATGGCAGCAAAGTCTATGACCCGCCACGTTGGGTGCAAACAGGCGAAAATGTCGTTTGTGAAATTGATATGCTCGGTTCTTTATCCAATATTCTCCACTTACGTCAATAAATAAAGAGTATTCTTATGTTCCTATCCGTTAATGAACAAATGGATATTATCCGTCAAAATACGGCGGAAATAATCCCGGAAGATGAATTAGCACAAAAAATTGAAAAATCGGCAGCAACCAATACCCCGCTCATCGTAAAATTCGGTTGCGATCCCAGCAGACCCGATTTGCATATTGGTCACGCTGTTGTGCTGCGCAAAATGAGACAATTCCAAGATTTAGGGCATAATGTTGTGTTAATTATCGGTGATTTTACCGGTATGATAGGCGATCCCACAGGAAAATCAAAAACCCGTCCACCGCTTACATTAGAACAAACAAGGGAAAATGGACAATCGTATGTGGAACAAGCAATGCAAGTATTGTCAAAAGAGCGTTTGCGTATTGTCCATAATTCTGATTGGCTTGGCACAATGACATTTCAAGATGTGATTGGACTTTCCGCAAAATATACAGTAGCACAAATGCTGGAGCGTGATGATTTTACGAAACGCTATAAAGCCGGAGAACCAATTTCACTTCATGAATTTCTCTATCCGCTTGCCCAGGCAATGGATTCTGTTATTATTACATCCGATATAGAATTAGGCGGATCAGACCAAAAATTTAATTTATTGGTTGGCAGAGAGTTGCAGCGCGTCTATGGGCAAAATCCGCAATGTATTCTTACCATGCCTATTTTGGAAGGCACTGACGGTGTGGAAAAAATGAGTAAATCTTTGGATAATTATATTGGCTTAACCGATTCACCGCGAGAGATTTTTGGTCGAGTGATGTCTATTCCCGACACCATGATAACACGCTATATGAAATATGGTGCATGGCTGCATGATACTATGGTGCAAGAGCAAGAACAGCAATTACGTGCAGGTACTTTGCATCCACGAAATGCGAAGGTATTTACCGCAATGAAAATTGTGGAACTATATCATGGTGCTGAAGCAGCTCAAGCCGCTTTTGAAGAATTTGAACGCATTTTTGTCAAAAAAGATATTCCCGATGAAATAGATGAAATAACGATAAATCTTCCCGCTGTGGCAAATATTGTAGATATTATCATGGCTGCTAATATTGCTTCTTCTAAAAGCGAAGCTCGACGTTTAATACAACAAGGTGGACTTTCTATTGATGGAGAACGCATATCCGACCCTGCACTGATGACAGATATTTCTTCTCGCCGTTTATTCAAAGCCGGAAAAAGAAAATTTCTATATATCACCGCAGAGCAATCATGAACCATAATAAATGTGTAGTCATAGTAAAGTCAAGAACAGTGAATACTTCATCACGAAAAACAGGATAGGGATATAGAGTATTTTCGATACTTCATAAAGTCTTTGTTGAATATAAGTTTTTTAGATAAGTGTATTTTTTAGGCTGTATGTATGAAAACTCAACAACATAAACCATTCTCTTTATTCCGTTGGATATTAGACTCATTTTGGGGGTGGTTGCTTGGTATTATTCTTATTCTTGTTCTTTCCTCTTTATTAGACAGCATCGGTATTGAAAATGTGCAGTTTTATGTCGGTATGGGTGTTATTACGGGAATATCACTTGCTCAATACCGACATATACGCAATTATTTTCATCAAAATATATCGTGGATTGTATGGAGTATTTTCAGTTTCAGCATACCTTTTATTCTTCTTGATGGCATCAAATACTATGGTCTCTATTCTTTTTCACAAAATTCTTTAGTATTCTGTGTATGCATGGGAACGCTAATGCTAAGTATAAATCAATATTTTCTCCTCAGAAAAACAATATCCCATCCATTATCATGGCTTGTATTCAGCATAGTCGGATGGTCGTTTGCAGGACTTGCCACATTTGCTCTTGAATATATACCCTTATTGATAAAAAATAATTGGATTGTTTTTAGTATCAATCTCGCACTTATACTTTCCGGCGGTATTCTCATCGGTATATCCACAGGTATGGCTGTGCAGAAAATACTCAAAGAGACAGACACATCTGCACATCATTGATTATAACAATTATTTAGGCATTTTTTATGGCATAGATATTATCAGCAAGATTGCCTGAAAACACACCCGAACCGCTGACAAGAATAGATGCTCCGGCTTCAATAATAGCGCGCGCATTTTCTTTTTTTACTCCCCCATCAACTTCAATAGGTATATGCGCCAATCCATGCGTATCCAAAAATGTACGAAGCTCGCTGCATCGGCGTAAAAATGAGTTAATAAATTGCTGACCGCCGAATCCCGGATTCACAGACATCAAAAGAATAAAATCACAATATTCCGCTGCCTGATATGCATAATCGAGAGGGGTAAGTGGATTAAGCACAACTCCGGCTTTTTTCCCATACTCTTTTATGACCGAAAGCGTCCGATGCAGATGAGTGCATGCTTCCACATGAAGAGAAATCCAATCTGCACCCGCTTCCGCAAATGCGGCAATATGGTTCTCGGGATTTTGAATCATCAAATGGCAGTCCAATGGTAAATCCGTCACTCGGCGCAAAGCAGCAACCACCGGTGGTCCAATCGTAATATTGGGAACAAAAGTACCGTCCATAACATCTACATGCAGGATATCGGCTCCGGCTTGCTCACAACGTTTAACATCGCGCTCAAGGTTAACGAAATCGGCTGATAATAATGAAGGTGCAATCAATATGGGGTGCATAAATATATTCTTTCAAATATTGTGAGTACAAAAATACAATAATCATACGGCTTTATGGTGCTCGAATCTTGTATCGTATGGAGTGCATTAAACCTAACTTGTATCATTATTGCTCTAAGTGTCACTTCATCACATTTACTTATAATCACAGGAAGAATCATAATGAACTTATTTCGTCGTATCAGTATCATCTGGGTTATTACAGTATGCAGTATTTATACCATACCCACACTTTCCGCACATAATGCTGCGGACAAAGAAAAACGCGAACAAGCCCGAAAAGAAATGAAATCAATGTTCGCCGAATTTGCCAAAAAAGAAATTCTGCCTTCAATGCGCCAATGGAAATCAAACTTGGATGCTGCTATGTCATCCGAAGATCTGGCAACGCTCAATACCCTTCGCAAAAAAGCAAAACAAATGCGCGAATCCACTCAAACCACCGCCAATGCCATGCGCCGTGCATGGAAAGATGAGGACTATGAAGCACTCAAAAAATATCGCGAACAATTGGATAATGCCAAAGATGACCGCATCCGCTTAGCTCTTGATTGTAAACCTTTGGCTAAAAAATACAGTGCTGTTTTAGAAAAAATAGGCGAAGATGCTAAAAGTAAAGCACCCCAATGGCGTGAAAAAGGGAAAGAATTAGTCCGCCAATGGATGGAAAAATATGATATAAAAGCCGATGGCAATATTCTTGACGGTATGAAAAAACGCTTCGGATTTCTCGGACAAGGCGATGGGAAAAAAGCAGCTCTTCGTTTTATGCTCTGGGACGGCAGCGAAGATTTTATCAATGAAGACAAAGAGCCTTTGCAAAGAAAAGAACATAATCGCCGCGATAATCGTGAGGACGAAGATGAGGACGATATTTTTGGATATGCCCAACCCAATCCTTTTTCTGAATCCACTTCAATCGTAGTCAATATACCCAAAGAAGAACATGTAACAATTGATGTATTCGATGCGAAGGGAGAAAAATTATCCACTTTACTTGATTCATCATTGCCTCCGGGATTACATTCTATCCCTTTTACTCCGGAAACTATGACGAATGGTCAATGTACATTTATCATAAGGACACCCACAACACAAACATCAAGTCATGCTATTATGACAAAATAATATGTGTCGCAGAATAATGTTAATATCATAGTTGATTTGATGAATGTATTATCTGAACAATAAATCTCTCTTCAAACAACAAGCACGATGATATTACTCACCGTGCTTGTTGTTTATTTCTTTTGCTTTGTTTTTTATTCCATTATAACATTACGGCTGATGCTGCCTGTGTGCGTGTCGAGTATCACAACATAATAGCCCTTGCTCATGCCGCTCATATCAAAATCACTGCTGCTTTGACCTTGCTCTATGGTTTGGCTCAATATTGTTTTGCCGCGTATATCCGTGATGCGTATCCCTTTTACCGATTGTGAATATGCACCATAATGCAAAATCACATGACTGTTTTGTACTGTCACGCTCATGCCGGAATTATCATCCTCACTTATGCCGCTTGGTGATTGTGTGGTAAAACTCCATGTCTCTGACCAAGGTCCATAACCTGCACGATTTTTACCCCGTACTCGCCAAAAATATTCTGTCCCTTGCTGTAAATTACTTAATTGTATTTCTCTTTTTGCTATCATGCTGTCGCGCAATGTTGTCATGGTAAAAGCATTATCGGATGCAACATGTACATCAAAACTGTCAGCTTCCGTTGTAGGATTCCACAAAAGAGATACTGACACCGGACGATTAATTTCTTTATTGGCAGGTTGGCGCAATGTTACTTTACTTGGATAGACTGTCAGCGTAGAAAATGAACGTATTTCTGACCATGGACTTTCTATACGAAATAAGACACTTTTAACTCGCCAATAATAGCGTCTATTTGGTTTAAGTGGTAATGTCTCCGTTGAGGTAAAGGCAAGAGTATTTTCATGAATAATCGTTTGAAAAAGTGAGTCTTCGGCTATTTGCACGCTATACTGTTTTGCATCAAGGGCTGCTTCCCATCGTACTATGGTGGTCAGCGGTTGTTCTTGTGCATCGCCGGCAGGTGAAACCAATGATGGAGCTTCCAAGATAATCACCGGTTTTTTTGTTCTATAGACTCCTCCGAACAGTGATGAACTGTAAATATAGCCATCATCATCGGTACCTGTGGTCATCATTGCGGGCAAAGAGAGTTCCTGCGTCTGAGGCAGATATTCCCATTTTTTATCATTTTTGGGTGAGTAAGCAATGCCATTCATTGTTGCTGCAAAGGGTCTGCCCTTTTGGTCGCTCGTTATGCCAAAACACCATTCACCATGTAACCATTCACCCTCTTTATTATTTACGGCAACGAAATGAGAAGCCCAATCGTATGTTGTTATGCCACAGTGCAAGGATAAATATATTTGTTCAGTATAGGGTGAAATATGACTGAAATTCACCTGCTGTGCTGAAAGAATAGATTGTGCGGTTTTCTCAATATACGGGTCGCTAAATCCATAAAGGTAATATTGTTGCTCACCCCATGCGCCTTTACTGAATCTGTTAAGATGTTCACTACCTATCGTTAAAAGTGTTTGACTTGCTTTATTATATGCAAGAAGTTTAGAAAAACTTTTTTCATACTTGAATGGTAATTTTGTAAAGGATTTGCCGTCATCTTTACTGAGAAAGACATCAAGTTTTGTTGCAAAAATAGAATCGCCTGTGCAATGTAATTGAGTCACGGTAAATTCAAAATCAGAAAGCTGCGGTATCATTGACCATCGTTTATCTTTTAATTCTTTTCTATAAGATTTATTATAAGACGAAGCTATGATGGTACCTTTGGAAGTCACCGCCAAGGATGTGATAATAGGGCGATGAAAACCCGAATCAATGCGTTGCCAATTGAGACCATTATTATTGCTTTCATAGAGACCATTGACAGTACCTGCCAAGATACGTTTACGCGGAATATCATTATAGAACATGGTAATGATGGGAGAATCATGAGGAAAATCAAGAGATTGCCACTGTTCACCTTTATCATTACTCATAAATAATCCCGAGCCATAACTTCCCATAAGAATAGTAGAATCTTTGAGCATATAAGAACAAGAAGGGTAACGGGAAATAAAACCATTATCTGTAACATCTCTGCTATACACTATGCTATATATATTTATTTCTGAACTTAAATTAAATAATTTAGGAACTATTTTAAAAATACCAACGCCTGACAGGGTGTATAAAATAGTATCATTGGGTAGAAAAATACAAGACCCACTTTGAGCATGTATATCAAAAAATTCTTTATTTCTATAAGCAAGTGAATTACGATCCCTGTATTGTTCCGGTTCAGCAACGATTTGATCTTTTAGCGAAAATCTATAAAAATTTTTTCCATTATCTTTCGAGAATCCAAAGGCAAATTTTCTTGAAACATCACTAAAATATCCCCAATTTGTATTAATACTAAATGCACGATTGTCAGTACTACTACTTAGAAAAATAGAGGAGAAAGGATCACCAATAAATTCTTTTCCATCATCAGAATAATATCCGGGAAAAATCATGCGATTATCTTGACCGAGTACAGCCATACCATGTTGCCTTTGACGCTCATATTTATAATATAGAGACATGATAGAATCTTTAAGAGGTGACCATGTTTTTCCATGATTGATGGAGCGGTATAGTTGTTTTTGTATGCCCACAAAACATACTCCACTTGGATGAGCAGATAAATGTCGAAATGATTTTTTTCCTATGGCGGGTGTAACAACAGTCCATGTTTGTCCTTCATCGCTACTGCGATAAACACCATTATAACTGCTTGCAAGTAAACCGCCATCACCTGTGGCAGCAAGAGAGTAAATCAGAGAATCTCGTAATGTAGCCGATACCTTTTGCCAAGTCACAAACTTGTCTGTCGAACGCCAAATACCATAAGGTGTGCTGACAAAAACTGCTCCTGAATTGGTTTGAGTAATTGAAGTAATATTTGCACCTTTGATGCCTTGTAACCTTTGCCATTCAATATCTTGTGCTTGAAGCATGATTGATGATGCACAGAAACACAGTACAATAGCGCATATACGTAGTAAAGTTACGAACATAATTTTTCCTTTCATCTTTCTCTTTTTTGGGCAATTTACGCAGTTTTGGACTTTCAATCAATACTTTTGCATTGTATAAAAATGATGCGCCCCACTTTTTTCGTGTTGCCCGTCGGGGAAGGACAGGATGGTTCAAAAACCCGAAATGCGGTCAATGAGCCTGTCGAAATGGACGGGGTGGATGAATGTATTGATTGAAATTTGCCCCTCTTTTTTTCTCCCCGACGGGGAGAATTTTATTATACCTTCCCAGCGGGGAAGGACAGGATGGGGCAAAAAACAAAACTGCGCCCCGCTTTTTTCCTTTTGTTCTACGCATCCGAATATCTGTGTGTTGCTGCTCTTGTGCTGTTAGTATTTGCTCTGCTTCTTTCGCTTGCATGTCTTCATCTTTTTCTCGTTTGTCTTTATCCCCTCCGCCGGAGGGGTGTCCGCAGGACGGGGTGGTTTCTTCTTTTGGTGGATTTTCTGCTTCTGGAAGTGGATTTTCTGCTTCTGGGGGTGGATTGTTGGCAACTTTCCCTGAAAATTGACCATCTGGGTCTGTACGGTGACCATCTGGGTCTGTACGGTGACCATCTGGGTCTGTACGGTGACCATCTGGCATCATAGATGATGAGCGTATGAATCCAGATGATAGGCACATAAATCCAGATGATGAGCGTATGAATCCAGATGATGAGCATACAAATCCAGATGATGAGCGTATGAATCCAGATGATGAGCGTATGAATCCAGATACTGGGCGAATGAACCCGGATGATGAACCGACGACCATAGAAGTTAATCCGACGAGCATAGAAGATAAGCCGACGAGCATAGAAGATAAGCCGACAAGCATAGAAGATAAGCCGACGACCATAGAAGATGAACCGACGAGCATAGAAATTGAAAAATAAAGCAGAGAAATTGAAAAGGTGAACAGAGAAATAGAGACTATGCTCATAGTAAGTGCATAGAAAAACGGAGTAAGTGAGCCGAAGTGCAGAAACGATAAAAAGCCGAGTAGCTTTGTATAACAACAATAGTATGTACAGGGAAAAACAGTCTCAATATTATGCTATAATCGTTCCTTTTTTTGAAGTGCGAATAAATTCTATACATTGTAGTACTTCAGGGCAAGGTTCCGGCACAGCATCATAATATGCCGCTATGCCATCACTGACATTATAGTTGCTGAAATATACCATTGTAAAAAAATCATCAATTTTTTGGATAGTCTCATTGCTGAAACCGCGCCGCCGAAGCCCCACTTTATTGATACTTTCAATACGGGCAGGATTACGACCAATTAGGGTAAAGGGAGGAACATCTTTGGTCACTTTCACATCTGCTCCGACCATAGCATGAGCACCGACGGTGCAGAATTGTACCACCTTGACCATACCCCCCAAAATAGCCCAATCGCCTATGGTCACATGTCCTGCAAGTTGGGATACATTCGAGATAATCACATGATTGCCCACCACACAATCATGCGCCACATGACAATATGCCATCAATAAACAATCATTTCCCACAATGGCTTTGCCGGAATGGGAAGTTCCTCGATTGACGGTCACACATTCCCTTACTACTGTTCTGTCGCCAATAATAGCAAGAGTCGGCTCGCCTTTGAATTTCAAATCTTGTGGTTCACTGCCAATAACTGCGCCCGGATAAATGATGGACTCTTTCCCTATGCGAGTACCATTGCTTAATATGACATGCGAGCGTATATCTGTGGATTCGCCTATTTCCACATCGTCATCTATAAAGGAAAATGCACCTATGCGAACATTATCTGCAATGCGTGCCTTAGGAGAAACTATAGCTTGTGGATGTATCGTTATCATGAATTATCTGATTGAATGTAGCGCAAAATTACTCAAATGTATGATGTGATACAGTCAGTTTCCGACCTTTTTTTCGTATTTCGGCTATTTATATTCTATTTTTGAAGCCAAATGCAGGGTTTTATACTCGGTATTTTTTATTCATTTCATCCAAACAATAATGATTTATCTTGATAATAGCGCAACAACACAAATGGACGATGAAGTTCTTACGGCTATGCTGCCTTGGCTACGTGAGGACTATGGCAATGCTTCTTCTATTTATGCCTTGGGCAGACGTGCTCGTGTTGCCATTGAGCAAGCACGTGCGGACATTGCGGCATGTATCAATGCCCATCCTGCTGAGATATTTTTTACCAGCGGCGGTACAGAAGCAAACAATACTGTGCTGAAAAGCTGCGTGGATGAATCCGACCTTGCCGATACCATCGCTGTCGGAGCTACCGAGCATCATGCCATACTCCATCCATTGGAAATATTGGCTCATAAGTACCCCACAGCTATCATACCCGTTGATGAACAAGGGCTTATCAAAAAAGAAATTGTCCATACATACAATGCCCCACGCACTCTGATCAGTATTATGCATGCCAATAATGAAACAGGCATTATACAACCGATACAAGAATTGCGGTCACTGTGTCCCGAAGCACTCTTGCATACCGACGCAGTGCAAAGTTTTGGCAAAATCCCTTTTGATGTACAACAACTCGGTGTGGATTTCGCATCCTTTTCTGCCCATAAAATTCATGGACCCAAAGGCATTGGAGCACTTTTTATTCGCAAAGGTATTGACTTCAAAGCTCATCAGCAAGGCGGAGGGCAAGAACGCAACCGACGGGCAGGCACCGAAGCCACAGCACTAATCGTCGGATTTGCACTTGCAGCAAAAAAAGCATATACGGAAATGGAACAGAGAGCAAAGCATACATATTCAATGATTAGTCTTTTGCGCGAAGAATTGCGCAATATCGAAGGATTGCGCTGCAATACGCCGGAAGACAATACATTACCCACCATCATTAATTTCTCTTTGGAACATGCCGACACCATTGATGGCGAAGCCATTTTGCAATCGCTCGATATAGCCGGCATAGCGGCATCCAATGGCTCGGCTTGTGTCAGCGGCAGTATGCAAAGTTCTCATGTATTGTTGGCAATGGGACGCAGCAAAGCCGAAGCAAAAGCAGCGGTACGCTTTTCTGTTTCGCGCCATACCACCAAAGAGGAAATACAGACAGCAGCGGCTGCGCTCAAAGATATACTTATTTCATTGCGGGGATAAATGATGGTCGGTATAGACACACCCATGCACGGGTGGTCGCATCTGGCGGCGACTGATTTAGATGAATTGCATGACTTTGCTCAAAAATTGGGGTTGTGGCGATCATGGTTTCAAAATAAACCCGGCAGACCACATTATGATGTGCGCCAAGAACATTATCATAAAGCCATTGCTCTTGGGGCAGTCCCCATGAAAAGGCGCGAATTAGTATTAATGCTTCGCCAATATTATGAAGAAAATATCGGGAAAAATAAGTAAGCTATTATAGAATTCAATGCTATTTTCCTTTTTCTCCGTTCCTGTCGGTATGATGTTGCAATCAACCGAAACTCAATGACCAATCGCTTTAGAGATATGAATTTTTCGGATGGTTATTGGGTTTTCTCTATGCTATTTCTGATATGATGGCAGCAAGATTGCCCTCGGATGCATATTTCGCGGCGGAAGTCCTATTTTTGTGATTATTCCATACATATTGCAAGAAGTTATGAGTATAAATATACCTTTAGAAGAGCGTTTTTTAGAGAATGGTTTACGTATTGTTATTGCTCCTAATCATCGGGCGCCATTGGCTTGCGTGAGCATAGGATATAAAGTGGGTTCCAAAGATGAAACTGTTGATAAAACAGGATTTGCTCATCTTTTCGAGCATTTGATGTTTGATGGTTCCAAGCATGTGCATCGCGGAGAATATGATGTGTATGTTTCCAAAGCAGGCGGACAATGCAATGCTTATACTTCTTATGACCAGACAATTTATCATGAGGAGTTGCCCATTGCTTCTTTGGAGATGGGTTTGTGGTTAGAATCTGATCGTATGCTCGAATGTGGAGTTAAGCCGATTGGATTGGAAACACAGCAAAGAGTGATATTGGAAGAATTTTCGCAAGTTATCGAAAATCAGCCCTATGGACGATGGCGTATTGCGCAATCGGCGGCGGCATTTAGTCCCGATTGTTCATATAGTTGGGAAACCATCGGAAAACGCGAGCATATTATTGCTGCTACTATGGATGATGTGCGTGAATTTTATGATATGTATTATCGCCCCGATAATGCTTGTGTAGTTATTGCCGGTGATATATCTTTCGATAAAGGTTTTTCACTTGCCGAACGCTATTTCGGAGAAATAGAAAAGCGTCATTCGCCTATACGTCGCAATACATTTAGCTCTGAGCAAAAATGTTATGGTCAGCACAGCATTGTCACAGATTCGGTGCCTTTAGCGGCGGTATATATTTCATTTCATTGCGATGGTGTACGCAGCGATACCTCTTTGTCCGCGGATATGTATTCCGGCATTATGGGTTCGGGGAGAAGTAGTCGTTTATATAAGGCATTGGTGGACGAAGCGCAGATTGCTTCAACGGTATGGGCATTTGCGGATACGCGCGAACATACATCGTTACTCACACTCCATGCCACAGCAGCAAATCCTGATATTACCGCCGATACACTTGCCGAGCATATATATCATCAAGTGGAGAAATTACAGAAAGATGGTTTATTCGCCCATGAGATGGAAAAAACAAGAAATTCGGTTGCCACAAGTCATGCGGCAGCTTTGCAAACCTCATCCGGCGTGGCAGATGCTTTGACAAATTATGTGCTATTGTGGGATGATCCCCATGAAATTAATCGTTCAATAGATAAATATTTTTCTGTAAGCGATCAAGCTGTGATGGAATTTTCCGAGAAATATATGAATCCCTCACAAGCAATACGTACCGATGTGGTGCCCGTAAAGCAGTAAATAAAAATTGCACATTATTGTAGTAAGTATTCGAAGTGTAAAAAAGCAAGAATTATTATTTATACTTACAATATTGGGATAATTGTGGGTTCAGCGATTATACTATATCCCAATTATTAACGATACCATTGTAATGATGGTGATTTTGGTATGATGCCATATTTCGCTAAAGTGTCCGCAACGGTAGAAAATCCCTGTGTGTCGAGAGTATTGCCCATAGTAAATTCAGGGATAGACACTGCTTGTGCAATTTTCTCATCTTGTATGGGCGTGAATCGTGTCAATGTTTTTTTTGCTGCTTGCATATCATTGCGGATTTCTTGTAAAGATTTTGCAAATATATCATAGATTTTGCGTGCCATGTCGGGATTATTCTTAATGAAATCAGTATTAAAAGAATAATATCCACCCGTCCATTGCGGAAAAATGTCTCGTTCAATAGGTCCGTGCATGAAGACCTTTGCTTTACCCGTCACGCGAGCTAAAGTACCTGTCGGCTCTACACACATCACTGCATCCACACTGCCATTTTCCAATGCTTGTAATTGTAAAGGTGGCGGCAATTCCACAAGGCGGGACTGATCGCCCCATGCATTGTTTTTTTTCAGAAACATCATTGTGAAGGTTTTTATTGCTGCTCCGGGAAAACATCCGACGGTTTTATTTTTTAGTTGTTCAATGGCAGTAATGTCGGGTTTGACCAATAATGAAGACATAAAATGCTGTTCTGAGGCAACAATGGAAAGAAATATCTTCATTTTTTCTGCGGAGGTTTGTGCTAATCCCAAGCCGACGAAGCTGCTGGTGCCGGCATCAATATCAATAGCACCGCTGACTAATGCTTGTCCGAGCAGATTGCTGGATTCAAATTTTTTTAATTCTACTTGCAATCCTTGTTGTTCGAACATTTTTTTCTCGAGGGCAACAAAAAGAGGTAAATTACTGGTGACTGCCAGATACCCGATACGTATTTGCTGTGGTTGTTGCGGTTGTGAACATGCATTGAAAAGAACCAATGACAAGAGGACAAAAAGTGTTAAACGTTGTTGCATAGTATCAATAGAGATAATAAAAGAATGATACGAAATTAGGGAAAAATAGTGTTGAGTCAGTAATAGAGCAAGAAAGAAAGGAGTAAATCACGCAGAGGCAAGTGCGCTTTATTGCATACAATATCGTAATTTTGCGCATTATCAATGCAATGGTTCATAAGTGTGTTGCGTCAATCTCGCATGTATGTATAAAAGAACATTGACTTTCATTGTTTCCTAAGTAAATGAGATACTTCCTTCAGACAATTACAAGAATAAGCCAAAGTACGGCAATGTGGTCTTTCGCAATGCGCAATATGATGCGTATGATTGTGATAGCCATGTTCGGTATGGTAATGGTGACATTCTCGGAGGTGGATGATAAGTATTATGCTTATTATTCTGCGGATGGAATTACACTTGGTTCATATACTGCGGAAAATACATCGGGGTTTGCATCGGCGATATTTGTGCCCTCGCACCAAGCCATACCATCGGGGAATGATTCATTCTTTGAAGATAGTACGGATGAAGATGATAAACATCATACTATATATCCGTCATCCGCGCCTCTTTTTTATAATACCTGTACACGATTAACCACATCGTGTATTTATACAAGTACCTCCCCTTTTCGGGTTATTCCCCTTTATATACTGTTCCATTCTTGGCAACATTATATATAATTCCATTGCATATCCCTATCTTTCTATCCCTTTAAATCTGTACTGTTTCAGCATGGATTAACTGTCATTTTTCTGTATATATTAGAGAAAATCGGACAGCGAAGCAAGAGGTTCTTGTGTAATCCACAATACCAAGAACAGTACTTGGGATATATAAAAAAATCATTATCATAATGATGGCGGCGATATAGAAAATATCGTCTATACAATACATTCATAATAGAGTACAATGAACACAACACTTATTTTTGATGAGGATGCTCTGCTGCATCGTTTGCATCATTATTTACCTTCACAATTACCATTAAAAGATTTTATACATCACAATACTCTTCATGCTTTTCAGGATATAGATTTTCATAAAGCATTGCAGTCGGCTGCGGAAATATTCGGATACAAGACATATCTTAGTATGGATGAGTATAGGGCATTATATAATGAAAACAAAATTTCTGATGATGTGCTTGAACATATTCTCACAGTCCATAAAGGTCAAACGCAAGTCCGAGAATGGAAAGAGAGATTACTTTTTGGCAAATACAATGAACATCGGATACAAAGAATAGGGCAATTGCGAGCTTTGTGGAAAAATGATTATGCCATAAATCTTGAAAAATCTGTTCATCCTATTTTATTCCGCTTGGTATGTTCATATCTTGATCAAGGGATTTCCCAATGGAAATTTCCCGCAAAGAGCGATGGTTTTCTCGAAAGCATACGATCAATTGAGCGAGAGAGTATTGTCGGAATTTTCTCAAGCAAAAGAGTAAAGGATTTATTGTTTTCGCCTACGCTTTCTTTGAAACAATTACTTCATATCCTTGTGGAGAAAGAAGAACTTTTTGAACAGTATATTTTTGATCAACAATTTCTTCATCCCGGGTGGTCGGGCATGGTAAGCACATTGGAGCATCATCCTACGGCATTGTTTGATGCAAGACCTATTACATTGAAGGAATATATTCTTGTCGAACTATTATTGGAAATTGATTGCATAGATATGAAAAAAGGGGATATGTGGAAGCCATTATCGCCACAATACTCTCTTCCTGCATTATTCCAAGAAATAGAAAGTAATGATTGTTATGAAGTCTATACATTATGGCAGGAAGCATTCGAATGGTCGTATTATGACCAAGTTCTTAAGGGTTTGCAATATATACCGCAAAAAACAGAGGTACATAATCAACCGATATTACAAGCAATATGCTGTATTGATGACAGAGAATGTTCTTTCAGACGTTATATAGAACAATATGCACCTTCGAGTGAAACATACGGTGTAGCCGGATTTTTTAATTTGGATATCTATTTTCAACCGGAGCATAGTAAATTCCCGACAAAAGTATGCCCTGCGCCATTAACTCCTTCTGTGATTATAGTAGAAAGTGAATCAAAAAAACGACATGAAAATGAGGCATTTTTTACCAAGCATTCCCACGGTTTATTCAGTGGATGGATTATTGCCCAGACATTGGGTTTTTGGTCTGCATTATTATTGGTGAAAAATATTTTTTTTCCGGGAAAACATTCTGCTATGGTTTCTTCTTTTTTACACATGGATCGCACGGGTAAATTAGATATTGAGAGAAAACATACATTATCTGCTTCCGATTCAGTACATGGTTATAGTGTAGAAGAAATGGCAGAACGTTGCTTAGGATTATTATCAAGCATTGGACTGACACATACTTTTGCGCCTATAATTTATTGTATAGGTCATGGGGCAAGCAGTGTCAATAATACTCATTATGCGGGCTATGATTGCGGAGCATGCAGCGGTCGTCCGGGCTCTGTGAATGCACGTGTTGCAGCGATGATTGCCAATCGTTCTGATGTTCGTGCTCTTCTTGCCGAGAAAGGTATTCATATTCCTGCTTCAACGGTCTTTATTGGTGCTTTGCATGACACAACACGTGATGAAATAGAATATTATGATACGGATGTTTTGAGTTCTTACCATGCTGAATTGCATCGTAATAATGAAAAAATATTTGAACAAGCATTACATGCAAATGCCAAAGAACGTTCACGGAGATTTCTTTTTACCAATACCGAAGAAGATGACCATATTGTGCATGAGCATGTGAAATTACGATCGGTATCATTATTTGAGCCACGTCCGGAATGGAATCATGCAACAAATGCTGTCTGTATTATAGGTCGAAGAAAATCCAATAAACATATTTTTTTAGACCGCCGTTCATTTTTACATTCTTATGATTATAGCTGTGATCCTGACGGGACATATCTATCCAATATTCTTAAAGCTGTTACACCCGTTTGCGGTGGTATTAATTTAGAATATTATTTCTCTCGTGTTGATAATTCTCGTTTCGGAGCAGGCAGTAAATTACCGCATAATGTCATGGGACTTATTGGGGTCGCTAATGGTATGGATGGTGATTTACGGACAGGATTACCCAAGCAGATGATAAATATTCACGATCCTTTGCGATTATTAATGATTGTCGAGCATTATCCGGATATTGTGCTTAATGTCATAAAGAAATATCCGCCCACATACGAATGGTATGATAATAACTGGATTCATCTTGTTATTATTCATCCTGACACTAAAGAACTTTCTCTCTTCCGTGACGGAGAATATGTCCCATACCAACCTATCAGTGATTCCTTACGTGTTGTAGTGCATGAAAAGGAAAAAACACGGACAATCGAGTCAAGTTATGAGAATTTATCTGTATATATCGTAGAGGAATGAGAATGAATATTCATGATTCAATTATTGCAATAGTTTTGATAGCGTCTTTGGGATTTTTTGCTTCATTGGGGGCACGTGAATATCAGGAACGCCTTATTTCTCGTATAGGTTTTTTTACAATGGTATTGCAAACAATTGCTGTGCTATGGGCTGTGATGCTGTGGGTAATTAATGGTGCGAACCCCATTCACATGCAAGAAATAACGCTGTATGCAACAAAAGGATATTCTTTTATTATTGATTTCTATATTGACAGTGTAAGCGTGATGTATATGAGTGTGGGAGTATTTCTGACTTCATTGATAACTCGCTACAGCCGATATTACCTTCATCTTGAAAGTGGTTATAAACGCTTTTTTAACACCATACTTTTCTTTAATATCGGCTATACAGTTACTGTGTTGGCGGGTAATTTTGAAACACTTTTCATAGGATGGGAAATTCTTGGTATATCATCGTTTTTATTGGTTGCATTCTATCATGAGCGATATTTACCTGTGCGCAATGCCGTCAAGGTATTTTCTATATATCGCATAGGAGATGTTGGAATATTATTGGCAATGTGGGCAAGTCATCATTTATGGCATGAAAATATTACTTTTTTCAAACTTCATAATTATACATTAGTACATGAACATTTGTCGGGACATAGTGTAATCGGTATATTTATATCACTATGTATTTTGGTAGCAGCAGCAGCAAAATCAGCTCAATTACCATTTTCGACATGGCTGCCAAGAGCCATGGAAGGTCCCACGCCGTCATCAGCTATTTTTTATGGTTCTTTGTCTGTGCATTTTGGTGTATTCTTATTATTACGCACTGAAGCATTTTGGCAGCATCAACCATCGGTACGAATTATAATTGGTATTATTGGTTTACTGACTACACTATTTGCTTATCCTGTGTCGAGAGTGCAATCCACCGTTAAAACACAAATTGGTTATGCCTCTATTGCCCAAATCGGCATAATGTTTATAGAAATTGCTATGGGTTTGCAAACTATTGTGCTTATTCATTTTGCCGGTAATGCTTTTTTGCGTACATATCAATTGTTGATTTCTCCTTCTATTGTCAGCTATAAAATCCGTGATATGCAGTATCATTTTAACCCCAATGCACAATCTGTGGAAGACCGATTACCGGAAAAATTGCGCAATACTTTGTATGTATTATCATTGCGTGAATTTTATGTTGATAAAGTACTGACGATATTAGTTTTTGGAATATTCAAATATGTGGGTAAAAAATTATCGTTTCTTTCTACGGCGAATATTGCTATTGTTTTACCTATAGTATATGGTGCAGCACTATTATTATTATTGTATCAACAATCAATTCCTCCGATGCTTTCTGATTATATACCGAATATGGTTGCAATCTTCGGCTTGCTCTTAGTGATGCGATCATTTGTGGAAAGAAAGCGTCCGCGTTTATCTCTTTTTTTAGTAATAATGAATCACTTGTGGATTGCTTTGGGTATATCGTTTAATGAGAGTTTTGATGCCATGCATCTCTATCTCTATTTAAGCGGTGTAATTCTGATGGGATCATTAGCTCTTGTTCTTCTGACACTTCTCAAAATAAAAGAACAAAGTTATTTTGATTTGAATCAGTATTATGGTCATATTTATGAGCATCCGCGCTTATCGTTTTTATTTTTTATCTCTATATTGGGAGTGATGGGCTTCCCGATTACCCCAACATTTATCGGTGAGGATGTGATTTTTAGTCATATCCACGAGCATCAAATTTTAGTAGCATTCGCTGCATCCACAAGCTATGTGCTTGGCGGAATTTCTTTGATACGTATCTATGCACGACTTTTTTTAGGTAATCATGTAAAAAACTATCATGAAGTTGCATTAAAAACATCATAACACTTATCATTTATTATTTATGAATACAAATCAAAAAATACCTCGTACCGGATTTGCCGGTTTAAAAGAACATTGGAAATCAGATGCCATATCCGGTTTCTTAGTATTTCTCATTGCATTGCCATTATGTTTAGGAATTTCGATGGCGAGCGGTTTCCCGCCTGTTGCGGGTATATTTACAGCAATTATTGGCGGCATTGTTGTGAGTTTTTTTGGTGGCTCGTATGTCACCATTAAAGGACCCGCCGCCGGACTTATTGTTATTGCACTTGGGGCTGTGGAAGAATTAGGAGCTGGCAATATGCTCGATGGGTATCATCTGGCTCTTGCAGTAATTGTTGTCGCCGGAATAGTTCAAGTCCTGTTTGGTCTTTTGCGTTCAGGGGTTTTAAGTGATTTTTTTCCTTCTGCCGCTGTACATGGCATGTTAGCTGCCATTGGGATTATTATTGCTTCTAAACAAATACATACTCTTTTGGGTGTTAAACCGGAGGGAAAGGAAATTATCGAACTTATCGCAGAAATTCCTCATAGTTTTTCTACGATGAATCCGGAAGTTGCCATTATCGGTATTATTAGTTTACTGATTCTTTTCGGATTACCTTTGATACATCATCCGGTAGTTAAAAAAATACCTGCACCGCTTATTGTATTGCTTATTGCTATACCTTTGGGCAGAATGTTTGATTTAGAGCATGAGCATACCTATTTATTTTTGGATCATCATGAATATAGCATAGGTCCTAAATTTTTAGTAACCTTGCCGGAAAATTTATTTGCAGCAGTGGCATTTCCCGATTTTTCTCAAATAGTATCGTTGACATCAATGAAATATATTGTGATGTTTGCTTTAGTAGGCAGTCTGGAGTCACTGTTAAGTACCAAAGCAATTGACACATTAGATACATATAAAAGAAAGTCTAATATGGACAAAGATTTAATGGGTGTTGGTGTGGGCAATATTTTATCAGGGATGATTGGTGGTTTGCCGATGATTTCAGAAATAGTGCGAAGCTCTGCGAATGTTAATAATGGGGGAAAAACTATATGGAGCAATGTCTTTCATGGTATATTTCTTTTTGTCTTTGTGGCATTTTTCCCTACATTCATCCATCAAATACCATTGTCGGCTCTTGCTGCAATGCTTATTTTTACGGGCTACCGTCTTGCATCACCCAAAGAGTTTTATAAAACATATAAAATAGGCAAAGAGCAATTAGTCATATTTCTTATCACGATTATTATGACACTCGCCACTGACTTACTGATTGGTATTGCTTCCGGTATCGTTGTGAAAATTATTATGCACCTTTTGAATGGTTTACCGGTAAAATATATGTTTAAACCGCTATTTTCTGTAACGATAGACTCAAAGGGAGATTATATTGTTGAAGTGTTTCATTCTGCGGTATTCAGTAATTATATTCGGTTAAAAAAATCGCTTGATTCACTTCCCCGACAAAAGTCCATAGTTATTGATTTTTCCAATACAAATCTTATTGACCATACTGTGATGGATAATTTGCATCATTACAAACATGAATATGAATCATCGGGTGGCAGTTTTGTTTTCGAGGGATTAGATGAACATATTGCGCTTTCGGAACATAGCTTGGCAGCACGAAAAAAGAGTTATATTGCAATTCATAAACCTTAAACCTTGGAGTGATATGAAAAAAAATCTCATTCTCAGCATTGGTTGTTTTGTTTTGACATTGGGAATATTGCAAGCACAAACCAATCGCATAAGTGATCACAACTCGATAGGATGGTACAATTACTTTGGGACTTTCAAACTTTCAGAGCATTTTGGTGTTCACACAGAGTATCAGTGGCGCAGGGATAGCTATATTACAGACTGGCAACAAAGTCTTTTGCGTGTAGGTATCAATTATTCACTTAATCCAAGGGTGCTTTTTCGTGCCGGTTATGCGTGGGTTGAAACATTTCCTTATGGTGATATACCGCTTAATGGTTTTGGTAAAGATTTTACCGAGCATCGTTTCTTTGAGATGGTGCAATTATCTCATAAAGAAGGAATAGTGGATATATCACATAGATTTATGGTGGAGCAACGTTTTGTGGGGAAATATAATTCTCTTTTATCCGAAAAAGAGGATGAATATCCTTTACTCAATAGAATGCGTTATATGATACGTTTACAAGTTCCGCTCCAAGGTAATGAAATCAAAGATAATACTCCGTATCTCGCACTATATGATGAAGTATTTGTCGGGTTCGGTGAAAATGTGAATGCGAATATTTTTGATCAGAATCGCGTTGGTCTTTTATTCGGGTATCGTTTTTCACCATTGTTACGTATTGAAGGGGGATACCTAAGTCAGATTGTCCAATTTGGCAGGCAGATAGACGGAAAAAATGTTATTCAATATAATAATGGTATTATTCTCAATGCCAATATATCTATGGATTTGACATCACAATAATTGTATTGTTATGACACTATTTTTAAACCGATAATCGCAGTGATGAGCAATAAAAGAAAAAACAATCGTGCGAATGTTGCAGGGTCATGAAAAATATATATGCCTATTATAGCGGTGCCGCAAGCTCCAATACCTGTCCACACTGCATAAGCAGTGCCAAGCGGTATAGTCTGTATTGCGCGTTCAAGAGCAGCAAAACTGATAATTGCACATAGAATAAATGCCAAATTCCATAGTGTTTTATTATTGCCTTCGATGCTTGCCATTTTAAGACAAGTGGTAAAGCCGATCTCGAATATTCCTGCAATACCTAAGTAAAACCAATCCATAGTTATAAAAAGAAATATAAAAAAACTCGACGACTAATAATAATCGTCGAGTTTTACAATATTAGTAATGTAAAAAGAATACTTTATTTAGTATCCGGTACGCCTAAATCCACAATAAGCGAAAATCTCATTGTATTTGCCAAAGGGTGATTTTCTTCAATTGTATTGAGGAAGCTAAAATCTAAGTTAAACATCTGATACTTTACACCTGCACCAAAAGTTAAAAATTCGCGATTACCCGAACTTGCCGGTTCAGCAAAATATCCGGCTCTTAATGCCACAACTCTTTCATACCAATACTCTGCGCCAAATGCCAATTCCATCCCGCCTTTTTCCCATGCAGTGACGAAAGATTTTGGAATCGGGTCAGATACCGTTGCATCACGACGCACTAATAATTTAGAAGCATCAAATGCAAATGTTAAATCATTGAATTCATCACGTACAACATTTAAGGACGTTCCTAAACGTAATGTGGTTGGCAATGGATCGGATTGTTGTAAATACGTTACTTTCGGACCCACATTTTGTAAGTTGAATCCAACAGCTAATTTATCATCTAATTCCCAACCGAAAACATCTAATTTGCTTGGACGCCATAATAGCCCTATATCAAATGCACCGCTTGTTCCTGTTCCGGCACCGGTAGCTTGTCCTGAAATAGGTGCAAGATTTGATTGGATATAACGAAGCCCCACGCCTGCGCCAATATCATCGGAAATCATAGTTCCATAATATAGACCGAAAGAGAATTCATTGGAACGAAAAGTTCCTTGTTTGTCACCGCGCTCATTAGTACGAGTGAATTCACCAAGATTCATAAGAACAAAGTTTGCGGCAACCATACCGTCGAGCGCCTCTACATACTGACCATAGGCACCGTAACTATAATATAAATCCGTATTGAACTGAGGCAACCAACGAGAAAAATTGATTGCGACTTGTTGTTTATCTTGGTAGCCAAGACCACCCGGATTCCAGTAAATAGCATTAAGATTATCAGCCATAGCAGTGCCCACTTCACCCATGCCGCAAGCACGTGCATCGGCACTGATTAACAAAAACGGTACAGCAGAACCGCCGGTTTGAGCAGATGCGGGTAAAGTTGCCATGCCCAATGCAAAAAGTGCACTCATGAACAACATTCTGTTTTTTATCATGATTTCCTCTATAAAAATTATTGTCTTACAATTGTATGAGAACCCGTGACGGTCATTCTTTTACCATCAAAAGCCGTGCCCTCTATGAAAAAATAATAGGGACCCGAAGGTACCATATTCCCATTATTGTCTTTTGCGTCCCATGCAATTTCTGCATTTCTCACTTGATTAACGGAGGTAGAAAAAGTCCTCACTAAGCGTCCATCAGCGGCAAAAATATGAATTTCGACACTAAAGGGTTGCGATTGATTGTGAATGAAGTTCATACGCATCTCGCCAAATGATGGATTGGGATAGGTCAGAACATCTTGTACAATGAATGAATTTGGGTCTGCAACCATAAAATGTGTCGTGGTTTGTCTGTAATTATTGAGAATGTCCCAAGCTCTTGCTGTAATCGTGTGATGTCCGGGCGAGAGATTAAAGACTTGTTTTTGAGCCGAACCTTGTCTGGGGTCTGTGAATGATGTTTGATATGTCTCGGTTGCATCTATCGGTTCACCATCATCAATACGAAACTCAATATTGTGACCAATGCCTGCACCTGTTGTGTTGATACCTGTTTCGTCCGACAAATCAAGTATAATCATCGGTGAATTGCGTACCATATCTCCCGCGGAGAATTGTTTGCTGTCAAGGAATAAATCCATCGTAGGACCTTCTGTATCATCATACTCGACTGTATCTACACCGTTAATAATCACTTTATCGGTTTTGCCCATTGCATGTTTTTTGCCGGAATTTGCATAAAGATAAATACCCCCATTTTCATTGGTGAAGCTTATATCCTTAGGAATAATAAACTCGGCTGTAAATATACCATTTTCGACTTGCCATGAACTGCGATTGAGAATACCTCCTACTTTATTTATCACATGAATTTCATTCGGTTTCGACGGATCGGTCGGGTCTTTGACTTTTTCAACATAAGAACCATCGCGTAGTGTGATAAATACTGTACCTGTAAAATCATTGGAGAATGTACCTGATAAATCATAAATACTGCCACGAATTTTGACTTTGGATAATGCTTTAAGTGAAACAGCATCAGTTTCTTGAAGCGGAGTATTGTTGATTGTGTCAATGATAATACGATATGACGGAATATTTAAACGTAAAGCCGGATCACCGAGAATAAGAAATTTTTGATCATTTTCGGTAGTAAAGTTTAACTTAGTGTTGTAGAGTGCTTGGCCTATTGTCAAGTGTTTGTTATTAATGGGGTTTGTTGAAAATACTTCAGTAAAATACCTGTTTGTTATTCGTGAATTTTGATTTGCATACACTGCTCGGGTGGATGCGAAAACAGCAATTGCACCGCCTGTTCGCTTTGTCACAAATTCTTCGGCACCACATTGACGGTTTGCATCATCGAATCTGCCGAAATCACATGTTGCACCGCTGAGAAAAAATGGTTTAGTCGTATTAGTAAACATAGGAATATGGACATCTTTTTCAAAGATTAGTTCATTTGCCCATAGTCGCGGGCTACCATGACCAATCCAATTGAGAGTTAATGTTCCTGTGCCATTAGCTGTGGAGATAAATTGTTCTGTGACGCTTGGCTTGCGGCGACCACGAGCGGCGTTTTCAAGAGGATATTCAACCATATAGATTTTTCTCGGTTGAATATAGTCAGGAAATCCTTGTGACACTAGTTCTGCATCTTCGGTATGAGTATTGCCATCGGAGTTACCAATGGTAGTGGGTCCGTCATCCGCAACAAAAGTACTGATGGTGCGCCAGATACCGGGGTCTGCATCATTTTCATAAAGGCGAATTTTATCAATAACGGCAAAGCCGGAATTATTATTCGTGACAGGAATTCGCCCAATAGCAATATCCGGTATTTTGTCATTGCCCACAACCCGCACAAAATAATCTTCCGTACAGTATGAATCTACCGAATGGAAAGTGTCACCGATTTGAGGTACTTGATATGCAGGAACAAGGTTCGCTGTCTGGAAAGATATATTTTTGGGATCAAAATGTCCATCACCCCATAAAAGCACATATTCAGGTTTTGTTTTCCATGTATGATATGCTTTGCCGATGAAATTACGCAATGCGCTTACATCAAGCATACCGCCGGAAAACTCATTGTAAATATCCGCTGTGGATATTACCGATACTGTATATTCACCTTGTGATTCTCTGTATTTTTTATATTCATTTGCCGAGGCAATGACATCAGGATGGGCAATGAGAATAATGTCTGCGCTTAAGTCTGAGTCAAAAAGAGGCACGGATTGTTCAACTGACATTTGTGGTTTTCTCACAGTACCGGAGAACAAAAATCTTCGGGGAGTTTTACGTTCAAGATTTGTTCTCATTATGTACATGCCGCCGGTATTTGCTATATTCGTCGTAAGAATCGGATTCTGGCGATTTGTAACATCCATACCCCAGACTTCACCGGAAAAACCGTTAATGGTATATTCCGTAGAGCCAATATGGTTAGTATCGGTAAAAAGTTCAAGTGTATTATTTCTTGCGGTAAGCTCAGCGGGATATGTAATTTCAAACCAATCAATATAACCGATACTTGAATTAGGTGCTGAGTTTGAATAATTGAATTGTAGAGCACTTCTGTTGTCCGACTCGAGTGAAGCCGCCGGCAATTGGGCTATTCTTATAGGAGTACGAATGGCGTCAACATAGTTGTAAGAACCCGAGCCAACGCCACCTACCGAAGTCGATCCTAAACTTTTACCGCTTTCTGTGATGGTAAATGTGCCGCTTGTTGCATTTTTATGAGCAACCACATATCTATAACGAATATTACCTTGACGTACTAATCCATCAAGCACGGATGTGTACGTTGCCGGTATTGAAGCATCCACTTGTTTACCGAACCACTCTCTTCCCGATCCTGTACCAAAGGGGTTTACAAATTCTTCTTCATTAAAAATACGAGCAGAATATATTGTTGGTTTGTTAACAATAGGTTCTGTCATTGGTGTGGCAATATCCATTCTTTTACCGGGTGTTGAATTACCTATAGTTAAAATGTATGAACTTTGATTAGTGTAAGGATGAACAAAATGTTCAAAATCGCCTCTACCGTCAGGGATAAAGCCGGCTGCGCTTCCGCCGTAAAAAATAATATCATTTAATTGTCCATTTGGCTCTGTTCTGACAAAAATGGGTTGTTCCGGTAAAGTAAGAAAATCCGTATCTGTCATTGTTTCGGATAATGGTAAACCACCTGTACCTATAAGCTTGATAAATGGAATATCTGATGGTTGAATCGTCATGCCCATATCGGTAAGGTCTTGAGCTGTAATGCGGTAAATTCCTTCCACATCAATACGAAGTTTAATAATTTTTCGGGGAGAGGATTGGACTGTATGTGTTGTCTTTTTGAGTGAACTCGATGCTTGATTTAATGTCTTAATGCCCCAGAATTTACTTTGCTCATGGTTAAGCACAAAAACCGGAGAGTACTGGGGTGAAGTATGGAAACTTTCCGGTTTTTCTGTGAAACGTATGACTGCTGTAATACTTGAGGGAATACGATAGCGTCCCTCCTCTGCATCATACTGAGCGGTGGTTATGAAAAGGTGAGAAAGGTGTTTGTCTCTTGCAATGCCGGCATAGTGCAACGTTGCCCATGGTTGCCATTGTTTTGATTCTTGATTTTTTTGTGGTGATAGATTTGAATAGACAACACTTACCGATGAAAGAGTAAAGCCTGTCGGCGATGGTACGGCTAAAGGAACATTAAGCTTGTATTCGCCAATGGCAACATCTTTAATTCTTGGAGTGATAATTTTTCGTCCATTATGAAGGGATGTGTCATATCCTAAGATTTTAGGTTTATATATTACGACAAGTTCCGTAGGATTAGAGCGAACAATTTCTACTCCTGTCTGTTTCCATGATGGAACACCCGAAGCGCTCATGATAAGAGTGCTTAGAATCAGCATTATGCTATAAATCATCAATGTAGAGGTCATATTCATTACTCTTAAAGATTGTGAAAGAGTTTTTCCTAAGGACACAGCACAGCCATAAAAAGTTTCAAGTAGTTTGGCGACACAGACATTATTGACACTAAAGCCGTATGACGATGCCAAAATAACAAGAACAAAGTTTGTGTCTTGGAAAAAGCCGACGAGTACTTCACTGCATTATTTCTTTGCTAAGGAGAAACAATAATATCCAAAACTGAAGAATTCACAATGTTTTGGTTGAAGTACACCGATTTAAGAAGTAAAAAAGACCAGTACGTGTCCTTAATATAATTGAAGATAGCTACATTTCTTGTTTCCACAAAAACGCCTCGCCATCGGGGGGATGATGGCAAGGCATGCAGCATAAAGAGGATGACGACTTTCGTCGTCGAGCGGGAAACGAGACTCGAACTCGCGACCCTAACCTTGGCAAGGTTATGCTCTACCAACTGAGCTATTCCCGCTTGTTTTCGTATTGGGGTCGCAAAAATACGACCTTTTCTCTACTTTCCAAAAAAAAAGTTAAAAATGTTGTGAAAAAATTTGAGCACATTGTGCCATGACTTCCTCAAAATCAACAGAATCAATTACTTCCTTTTGAATTGATGTAACACTCTTTTCTTTGATACCGCATGGAACAATCAAGTCAAACTCGCTAAGATTATTGCAAACATTGAGTGCAAAACCATGAGAAACCACCCATCGTGAACAATGAATACCTATGGCACATAGTTTTTTTTCTTCATGAGTCCATACTCCGGTCAAGCCATCTATTCTTTTTGCCGATATGCCATGCTTCGCGACAAGTTCAATAATGCATTGCTCAATCTCACGTAAAAACCAATGGAGGTCTTCCTTGTAATCACTTAAGCGAAAAATGGGGTAGCCGACCAATTGCCAAGGGTTGTGCAATGTCACATCACCACCGCGATTGATTGGAATCACCTCAATATGTTTGGACTCCATCTCGCTTCTATCACCAATGACATTGGCATCACTGCCATTGCGCCCCATTGTAACCACTGTCGGATGATGACAGAATACTAATGTATTCGGCGCATCACCGGATTGTACGCGCTTGACAAGTTCATGTTGTTTCTGCCAAGCACTACGGTATTCTATCAGACCCCAATGTTCAATCGCTATCATGAATGCTCGCTGTAGTTAATCATGTACCGGATATTATCATTACAAGACAGAATGTATCTCATTTTTTCTCGTAAATGTGGAATGGACGTATATTTGCATCCATATCTGATAACATACATTTCATAATACTTATGCAAACGCTTTCCTCTGAAAATAATTTTCTTGCCATTGACACACATTGCACCCTTGATGAAGCTGCCATTGCCATTGTTTCTGCTCCCTATGAACATACTGTCAGTTATGGTGGAGGCACTCGTTTGGGACCACAAGGTATTCTTGAAGCGAGTGCTTTTGTCGAATTTTATGATGATGAATTTGATAAAGAACTTTGTTTTGAAAAAGGTATAGCTACTATTGTTCCCATAGATTTTAATGAGCGTGTGGATAAAGATGCTCTCGACCAGATAGAATCACAGGTACGTAGTCTATTGGCAAAGAAAAAATTCGTGGTTACTCTTGGCGGAGAACATACTATCTCCACAGCTCCTATAAAAGCACATTATGATTTTTTTCCTTCAATGAGCATATTGCACTTTGATGCCCATTCTGATTTACGTGACACATATCATGACACGCCTTTCAGTCATGCATGTTTTATGGCACGTGTGGCGGAATTTTTCCCCACAGAGCGTATTGTCCAAGTGGGGATTCGTGCTCAGTGCAAAGAAGAAGCAGAATTTATTACACAAAAAGGTATCAAGACGCTGTACGCTTCTGCAATTCGGCGTGGACTGTGGGGACAAAACTGGCAAGAACAAGTCGTTTCCTTTCTCTCAGATGAAGTCTATATTACTTTTGATGTTGATTATTTCGATCCCGCTATTATGCCGGCAACTGGCACTCCTGAGCCGGATGGCTTTCTCTATGCCGAAACTTTAGAGATATTTCGAAAACTACGTCGTACAGGAAAAAAAATTATCGGGTTTGATGTGGTCGAACTTGCGCCATCGGAGACAGCACCTCATGCAGCATTAACAACAGCAAGATTAATCTATAAATTGTTAAATATTGCATTTGCTGAACCCAAAGATATTCATATCGGTTAAATATTCTACATGTTTTTTCTATTTTCTGTAAGTAAGGTACACTTATGAAAAAGCTTTTACTTTTTTTACCATTATTTTTTATGGCTTTTCCTGTTTTTTCACAGGATCCTGTACCGGCACCGGGTCCAAAAGATGTTGCATTTTTATGTGATATTCGCGTTATGGATACAGACCAGCCGAGCATTGATTTTTCATGGAAAAAAGACAGATTTGCAGCAGAGTATGAAATATACCGTCGCCGGCTCGACCAAAGCAATGATGTGTGGGAATTATTAACAACCCTTGATTCAAGCGCATCATCCTATAAAGACCGTGCAATTGCTGCCGGTGTCGGATATGAATATCAATTAATGAAAAAATGTGAGCGACCGGATATTTCAATGTCTTATATCGGTACTGCCTATTTTGCAACAGGGATAGGTGTACCGCCGCGGAGTGTAAGAGGAAAATCAGTGCTTGTTCTTATTGACGATAAAGTACAACCTTTGCTCACGGATGAAATAAATCAATGGCAGGTAAATGTCCAAAAAGAAGGATGGAATGTTATTATTGTCCCAATGCCCAGAACAGAAAAATTTGATAAAGATGCTGTGTTGGCAGTAAAAGCAAAAATCCTTCAAGAAGCAAAAATCCATAATACTATTACTACGGTGATGCTAGTGGGAAGAATTGCTGTTCCATACTCCGGTAATATCCGCCCTGATGGTCATCCCGACCACACAGGAGCATGGCCTGCTGATGTATTTTATGCTGATACCAATGGAAAATGGACAGATGCCACAATTAATACCGATAATAATCCGGCAGGGCAACAGCCAACGCGTGAACAAAATAGGAATATACCGAATGATGGTAAATTTGATCAATCATCATTGCCATCTGATATAGATTTAGCGGTAGGAAGAATTGATTTTTATGATTTACCGGTATTCTTCAACAAAGACAAACATGCTACTATGTTTGACTCGGAAATACAATTATTAAAACGATATTTCAAAAAAAATCATGATTTTCGCACGGGCACTTTCGTTCCTAATCGTAGAGGTTTAATTGATGATAATTTTGGCAGTTATGGCGAATATTTTGCTGTTACGGCATGGAGTGGATTTTCAGCATTAACGGGTACGGCAAATGTATCTGCTCTCAAATGGTATCCTACACTCACGACTGATGATTATTTATTCGCTTATGGTTGCGGTGCTGGTAATTACACCAGTGTTGGCGGCGTGTCAAATCTTCTTGGTTTTTCCGTGAATAAAACCAATGCTGTTCATACAATGCTTTTCGGCAGTTACCTTGGCGATTGGGATTCTCAAGATAATGTGTTGCGAGGCAGTTTGGGCAGTGAAGGAATGAATTTAACAACATGTTGGTCGGGCAGACCGCATTGGTTTCATCATAAAATGGCAGTAGGTTATACTATCGGTGAAAATGCAGTTGTTTCAATAAATAATCAACCCGGTGAAGTTGGTTATGTGTCAAGTGTTATTGTGAATAATACCTATCCCAATGGTGTGATTCTTACTGCCGGTGTGCGCGGTGTACATAATGCCTTATTAGGTGACCCGACTTTGCAAATGGAGCAAAATGTGAACGGTTCGTCCTTAACTCCGCCCCAACCACCAAAAAATCTTATTATTGAAAGTTTACCAACCCATAAAGCATTACGCTGGGATAAATCCGCTGATGCTGAAGGATATATAATTTATCGTACTTCATCTACATTACCCAAAGCCTCATTTTCACTTATTACCTCTGTGCCTGTAAAGGAAAATTTTTATAATGATTCCGTTACCGATAATAAATCATATCGTTATTCTGTGCAAGCAATTAAAAAGAAAGTGTCCGATAAAGCCATATATTTCCTCGGAAGCGATACAGTTATGAAGCGTGCAACAATAACAAGTGTTGATGACAGAATATCGGAAATTGAACCATTAACCATAGTGCCTAATCCTGCACGCACTTTTACAGATATTGATTGTAGAATGATGAAACAACCATTTACAATACATATCGTAAATTCTGCCGGAGAATTAGTAAAAATTATTGAAAAAAATGCTCCCGAAATTGTGCGGTGGAATCTTGTTGATGATTGTCACACTACTATGAGTTCGGGTAATTATTATATTCACATTCGCAGTGGTGCATCATCATATTCGCGAATGATAAGTATTGTACAGTAAATGTATTTTTATTCTCATTGCCCCGCATTATATGAAACCATTCCCACACATTATGGGTATTGTGAATGTCACCCCCGATTCATTTTCTGACGGTGGTGAGACATTTACTCCCGAGCATGCTATTGCTCATGCTTTACAGTTAATAGATGAAGGAGCTGATATTCTTGATATTGGCGGAGAAAGTTCGCGACCGGGAGCAGATTCGGTTCATGCTGAAGAAGAATTACGACGTGTTATTCCTATTATTGAAGCCATACGAAAGCATAATCCCACTATCCCGATTTCTATTGATACCATTAAATATTCGGTTGCGGAAGCTGCTCTCCAAGCAGGAGCAACCATCATTAATGATATAAGCGGTTTGGAATATGATGTGCGATTGGCAAAATTAGCAGAACAATATTCTGCAACACTAATTCTGATGCACATGAAAGGGACGCCAAAATCTATGCAAGACAATCCCACCTATAAAAATGTCCTCAACGAAGTTATGCAAAACTTGCGCGATAAAATTCGTTTGGCAAAATCATTCGGTGTCAAAAAGATAATGGCAGATGTGGGCATAGGTTTCGGGAAAACTGCCGAACATAATTGGACATTATTACAACAACATCATCGCTTTGCGGAACTTCAAGTGCCAATGCTTTTGGGTATTTCTCGCAAATCATTCTTGGGGGCTGCATTGGGCTATAATAATCCGAAAGATCGTGACATGGCAACGGCTTTGCTTCATGCTTTGTTGTTGAATACGAATGTAGATACTATCAGAGTGCATAATGTCAAATTACTCTCCGATTTGAAAATTCTTTATCAACGTTTTCATGATATTTGATTGCGGATAATTTTTAAACACAGTTGATTTATGAGTAATTTACACTTACACATACATGTATTGCTTAAAATCAACGGTGCGTGATATATCTTCGATGCATAATTCATAAAGTAAGAAAATTTTCTTATCCCTTCCATGAGAGCTACTATAATTTTTTTTGAACACATCATTTTAAGAATAGATTTTTTATGAAAAAGGTTATTTCCGTATTTCTTTTGCTTGCTGTAATGTTATCATGCCAAACGCTGTTCTCACAGTCGGATGCTTCGGTACATTATACGGTTGATTTGAATAATACAGCAGATGATATTGTACGAGTTAGTTTGCATATACCCGCATTATCGAAAAACGATACTATGTTAATATTTGCTGCATCCGCACCCGGAACATATGACCGTCTGAATTTTGGTCAATATGTGCAAAGTGTGACTGTATATGATGCGCAAGAAAAAGCAACAATAGCACAACGCAGCTCAACCAATACATTTACATTGGAAAATCCCACGACCATTCGTCGCATTGACTATATGCTCATTGATACATGGGATGATAAAACTGAAAATAGAAAAAGACTTTTTAATCCGGGTGGAACTAATTTTCAAAAAGATACTTGCTTTGTGTTGAATTATTTTGCCGTCTGCGCTTATCTGCCTTCTTTCAAAAAATCTCCAATGAAGGTAACTGTTCTCAGACCACAGAATTTGCGTGGGGCTTCTGCTTTACCGCTCATACGGCAAACCGCAACGGAAGATATATATCAAGCCGAAGATTATGACCATCTTGCCGATAATCCCGCACTGTATGCCACCTCCTTAGACACCGTACAATTAACCATACGTGATGCTAAAGTCACAGTTGCCGTCTATTCAGAAAAGGGAAAAATCAAAGCATCACAAATTGCAGGAACTATTAAACCCGTTATCTCGGCAAATGCTGATTTCTTGGGAAAAATGCCTGTTTCCTATTATTCCTTTTTATTTGTGTTGGGTGCTTCACCTCAGAATAGCGGCGATGGTAATTATGGCGCACTCGAACATTCATATTCATCATTGTATTATTTGCCCGAATCGGATAATTATACAAATATTGAAAATATGATAAGCCATACGGCTTCGCATGAATTTCTCCATATTAAAATCCCTCTCCATTTGCACAGTAAAGAAATTGACGATTTCAATTTTCTTAACCCCAAAATGTCAAAACATCTATGGCTATATGAAGGTGTAACGGAATACTTTGCTCATCTGTCACAAATTCCGCTCTCAGGCGAAGAAGCATTTATGAAGCAAATGCGCCAAAAAATTCAACAAATGCAATTTTTTAAGAAAAAAGTCGGATTAACGGAACTTGCCATTAATGTTATGGAGCCGGAAATGCAAGAAGTGTATCCGATGATTTATGATCGCGGGGCTTTAATTGCCATGATGTTCGATATCCGTTTGCGTGAACTCACCAATGGCACAAAAACACTCCCTTGGTTGGTTGATACATTATCCTCACTGTATGGCAAAAATAAACCATTTGATGACAATGAATTATTCCCTAAAATTATCTCAATAACAGCACCGGAAATGCAACAATTTATTGATACATTTATTGTTGGTGCGCCGACATTGCCCTTGCGTGAGTATTTAGGAAAAATAGGATATGATTATGAAGAACAGCGCAGTGTGCAAGGATATAAATTTGAGGATATTACTGTAAGATTTGTGTCAGCGTCGGAGATATTGCTCGTCCCCAAATCGCCGGAAAATTCTTTCAAAGCACAAGAAGGTGATATTATTGTCAATGTGGACAATGAGACTTTAAGCCCGGAATCTCTCGGTAAGACTATTGGAAAAATTATGCGTCCCAAATCTGATGCAGAAGTAAAAATTACGGTCAAACGCGGTGACAGCAACGTCACATTGCAAGCGAAGCCCATATCTGCAATGGTCACAGAAAATCATGCTCTTGCAAAAAAAACTGCGATGACACCATCAGAGCAGAAAATGTATTCTCAACTTTTTCATAAATAATTTTCTTTAGTATTCTTTCGGTGAAAGTATGGGAACAATGAATGTACAAAAAAAAGCATGGTGGCATCTGTCATTAACAACGCAAATATTACTTGGTTTGGTCATTGGCGGTGTTTTTGGATGGTTGTTTCCACACTATGCCGTTGAAATATCATGGATGCGTGATGTATTTCTCAATATGATTAAATCCATTATTGCGCCATTAGTTTTTTCCACTATTGTTGTTGGCATAGCCGGCGGCGGTGAATTAAAAGCCATTGGTCGTTTAGGCGGAAAATCCATACTGTATTTTGAAATTGTCACCACCATTGCTTTATTTGTCGGTTTATTGGTGGTAAATATTACGCAGCCGGGAGCAGGAATTGTTCTTAATGCAGCCACCGATACGGGAGCAATTGCTAAAATAGGTGAGTCACATCCCAAAACACTGATTGAAACCATTGTCCATATATTTCCTTCGAGTCTTATAGAATCTATGGCACGCGGAGATGTATTGCAAATTGTGGCATTTTCCGTATTATTTGGCATGGCGGTTTCTGCGGTCGGAGAAAAAGGAAAACCTATTCTTAAATGGTGTGAATCTTTATCGCAAGTGATGTTCAAATTTACGGGCTATGTGATGAATGTTGCGCCTCTGGGTGTGGGAGCTGCAATGGCTGCAACCATCGGTCATCAGGGCTTGGATGTCTTACGTAATCTGGGTATGCTTATTGGTTCTTTGTATATTGCTTTACTTCTTTTTGTAGTTTTTGTTCTCGGTGCCGTTGCGATTATTGCGCGTGTTCCCTTACGGAAATTCCTTCATGCCGTGCGCGAACCATTTACCATTGCTTTTGTGACAACGAGCAGTGAATCGGCATTGCCCAAAGCGATGGAAGTGATGCACCGATTGGGAGTGCCGCGCCATATTGTGGGCTTTGTGATGCCGACGGGATATAGCTTTAATCTTGACGGTACGACATTATATTTGGCAATGGCTTCTGTTTTTGTGATGCAGGCGGTGGAATCAACCATACCCGGATTTCATTTTGGCATAGGTCAACAAATAGGCATGATGATAGCGCTGATGATAACGTCCAAAGGTGTGGCTGCTGTACCAAGAGCATCCTTAGTGATATTACTTGCCACATTGTCGTCATTTTTACCGCCGGAGCATAGTGCTTTTGGTGCAATTGGTGTGGCAATAATATTTGGCGTAGATGAATTAATGGATATGGCGCGAACAAGTGTCAATTTATTGGGGAATTGTTTGGCATGTGTGGTTATGGCACGATGGGAAGGTGTTTTCGATGATGACAGAGCGGCATTATTCGGCACACCCGAAGAACATCATTTGGAAACTGCTGTCGGCGAACCCGCCTTTGCCGAAGCCGATGATTAGCAAATCGCGTATCATACTATAAATACAAAATAAAGCAATATCATAATACGCACTACTGCTACCATTGAGAGAAGGGGACACATATCAAACTTACCAATATTTGAATATAGAGCAAGTACTTTTTAATTATAAATATCAAGAAGTTTTCACACGATTTTCTTTTCTATTGCTTTTGCGACAGCTTCGATACCATTTTTCACATGAAGTTTTTCATAAATATGACTTATATGTGAGTTTACAGTCGGATATGAAATAAAACATTTTTCACTTATTTTTCTATAGCTGTATCCTTGTACTAAAAGTGTGAGAATTTCCTGTTCGCGTTTCGTAAGATTAAATTCATTCTCTTGTTGTTGTGGCTTCTGTGAATGAAAAAGATGCAACACTTGTTTAGCAACAGACGGTGACATTGGGGCACCGCCTTCCATTGCCTCAAAAATGGATTCAATTAACTTTTGAGGAGTAGCTTTTTTAAGAATATAGCCGTCTGCACCCGCCATAATGGCATCAAAAATTTTTTTATCATCTTCGAATACGGTCTGCATCAATATAATCACTTGGGGAAATGATTGCTTGATAAGACGCACACCATCTATACCATTAACATACGGCATATCAATATCCATCAAGACAATGTCAGGAATATTATGACCAATAATCTCTACGACATCGGTACAATCATTATATGCGCCGATACATTGCAGACCTTCGGTAGCATTGATTAGCATCTCAAGTAATTCTCTGCGCGGCTTATTGTCATCAAAAATAACGGTAGTAATTGTTTCCATGGTGAAGTAATGTAAAAATAATATAGTTCAGTTATAGTGTAAATTGTACGGTTATCTCAGTTCCTTTGTCCGGTTCGGAATATAAAATGAAAATACCATGTAATTCTTCTGCTCTTTTTTTCATTGAATATAGTCCATTGCCGGAGAGCTTGCTGTGTTGCTGATTATTCATCGCATCGAACCCTATGCCATCATCTTTAATTGTTAAAGTAATTTGTTTTTCTTTTAAAGAGAGTGCTATCCAGACATGAGTTGCATGTGAGTATTTCGCAATATTATTAATGGCTTCTTTAAATACTAAATAGAGGTTTTTACGTTGATTCATATCGGGTGTGATTGTCCGAATATTATCAGAAATATGAAAATGAGCCATACAGTTGATAGGCTCAAGTATTTCAGATGTAAATGCACGCATTCGGTAAATGATATGATCAAAACTATCATTTTGTGTTTTAACAGCCCATACAATATCACTCATTGACTCCATCATCGCGGTTGTATTATTGTTGATTTGTTGGAGTAGATACTGAATGTCACTATTAGAATCCGGAATTTTTTTCTGGAGAACTGAGCCTGCTAAAGCAATGCTGCTTAATGTACTGCCAATTTCATCATGTAAATCACCTGCGATGCGATCACGCAATATAAGTATTTTCATTTTCTCATTTACACGGTATGTATATATACTGTATAATATTAACAAGATAAAGATAATAACACATATGTGAAACCACCAAGTTTGCCACCATGCAGGTAAAATTATAATACGAATAACAGCGTAATTTTTCTTCCATAAGTAACCCTGAAGGGCTGCTGTTACTTTAAATGTATATGTACCGGGGTCGAGATTTGTATAAGTTGCCTCGTTCTTTTGTCCCGCTTCAATCCATTGTTTATCATAACCTTCGAGAATATATTTGTACTTTTTTTTACTATTATGAGTATAATGTAAAAATGCAAAATAGAGAGTAAACATACTTTGCTCATGGCTAAGTCTAATTTCTGATGAATATGAAATATTGGAAGATAGTATAGATGGATTTTCTTTGTGATTGATATTTTTATTAAAAATAGTCATATTAGTGATCATAATATTACCGGGGATATGATTCTGTAGTACTTTTTCCGGGGTAAATAGTACTTTACCTTTAATTCCTCCAAATAATAAATCCCCATTCGATAATCGTATTCCTTCATATCGGTTGAATTCATTGTCAGGTAAACCATCCTCTTCTGTAAATGGAATAAAACGGTATTGTGTGGCTGGATTCTTAGTCAATGGAATCATGCAGCATAGACCTCTATTGGTACTTAACCACAAGTTGTTCTTTGAATCAGGGATTATAGTATAGATAACATTATTCAATAATCCGTTCCGCTCTGTATAATATATACATTCATGGGTTCGACGATTAAATTGAATCAAACCATTACCATTTGTGCCTATCCAAATATATTGTTCCGGATATATGGGGTCAGGACAGATACTGAATAATATATTTGAAGGTAAGGACATCGTAGGTCGTTGAGGGTCATGAGTGAAATGCTGCCACTTTTTATTTTTAGTGTCGAATGAAAAAAGTCCTTGCATGGTTGCAAACCAAAAAATACCTTTGTTATCTTGAAAATATCCCGATATAAAAGGATATTCACTGTACTCTTGCTTAGCAGGAAAGGAATAGGTCTGTTTAAGGGCAAGATTATCTTTATCTAATTGTATAAGAACAGGGGAGTGATTGTTATTAAGACCACTTATCCATATCTCGCCACTATTATCCTGAATAAAATTCTGATATCCGAGTGTTGCTGAATAGTGATATTGAATAGTTTTAAAGACTTCTGTTGAAGAATTATAGGAAAAAATATATTTTTTTTTGTTGTTTGTATTTAATAAAAGACCAATAAATGTTGTTCTACCGGTAGGTAGAAAACTCCAAGCATCCCATTCGGCTTTCCAAATTGTGGAGGGTATTATTTTTCGTAAGGAACGTGATTTTATATTGTAAATACATGGTTCGTATTGATCTGTTGAAGTGCAGCAGATTTCATTCGTGTCGTATTGTGTATATAGAATATTATGAGGATGTTTAAATGAATGCCATAAGTTCTTCCTAAAATCGTATTGTAAAATTCCGTGACCTGTTGTGCCTAACCACATTCTTTTGCTATTATCAATGCATGCTTTATAAACTCTGTTACTGTGAAATACAGTGTGGTTTTTAAATGGTGTAAATGTGTATGTACTTGCATTAAAATGATAGTTTATTGAATCTGATGAGAGAAGCCAATAATTGCTGCCATCTTTTACAATTAACTGACGAGTCCACTCATCATTCGAGTATGTGTGTTTTATAATGGGTTTCATGTTTGCAAAGTCATAAATAATAATAGTGCCATTATCATTTATCATTATATGATTGGGGTTCGGTACATCATAAACACCATATTTACCCTCGCTATCTTTTATGGATAATTGTGATGTTCTATATGATAGTGTCTGTTGATATAGATGTGTTGATTGCGATGCAGAAAATATACGTAAAGAATCGTACATACAAATCCATAATGATTTGTCGGGCATCAACCACGCATCATAAGAGTACTTTTGATGTGATGTTTCTAATTGATATTTGCATATAATATGAGAAAGAGTTTGTGGTGTGAAAATATTATCTTTTGCTTTTATCAGTGACGATATGTCATAAAGATATACGTGAGTCGTACGATGCACACATAAGATGTTATCAATGATTTGAATACGCCAGATAACTTCATTCGAAGAGTTTTTTTGATTATCAATTAATGAAACAGGAAAAAATTTTTCATTCTTTTTATCAAAAATGTATAGTCCTTTTGTTGCGGTTGAAACCCAAAAAATACCATTATTGTCTTCTATGGTATGTGTCACAAAATTATCAGGTAATGAAAATGGATCTTCGGGATTATGTGTATAGACCGTAAACGCATATCCATCATATTTATTAAGTCCGTCTTTGGAAGTAAACCACATGAATCCTTCTTTATCCTTCATACAAGACATTACTAATCCTTGAGAGAGTCCATCTTGTATAGTCAATTTTGTGAACTGCATAGATAGGGTATCTTGAACCGCAGACGATGTCGCTACAGAAAAGAAAATCATCAGTACACAAACAAGTACGCTCATGGATGCTATATGTTGGAGTTTCTTTATCCGCATAGTGACCGAGTATTGCACTTCTGTTGCTAAGTAAGATTGATAATAAACAACCTTGTTTGTCTTATATGAAGTTCGCAGCAACAATCAACAATGTAAAGAAAGTGTACAATGTCAATCTCTATGGTCTGAATGGTTGATTGTGCCATTATTTACTTTGATACAAAACTAATCAAGAATCAGCAAGGAAATGTAACATTCTTTGCCGGAAGCAGTGGAATAGTGAAAAAATCATTGGATTCAACTATTTCCGACCCGAATTAGAAACCGTAATTTTGAATTGTTCAGATAGAACATTCTTTTTTATTTGCAAACCTACATTCTTTATAGAAAAAGTTTCGGTATTGAAAAGGGTCAATAACTCATGTTAGCAATTAGCGACAATGGTCGTTTTTATTTCATATTTTATGGAGGTTTTATGATTTCTACATTTAGAACGGCATTAGCCATTCTATGCTTACTTATGGTGAGTTCATCGTATCTATGGGGGCAATCATCAGTACATTCATCGGGTTCCGATGCTACAGGCACGGGTGGGACAGCATCATTTTCGGTGGGGCAAGTTGTGTACACAACACAAAGCAGTTCGTCGGGGACATCTCATCAAGGTGTGCAACAGCCCTACGAATTTTATACAGTCACCTCTGTTGAAGAAGGAGAAGGTATAATGTTGTCGAGTAAAATTTTTCCTAATCCTGCACAAACCGCTGTCACATTGAGTGTAGGTGATATAGAGGATGGTACCTTGCATTATGAACTGTATGACCTTATGGGAAAGCAGATACATACAGATAGAATTGTCAATAAGATTACCAATATTCCACTGCACGAGTGCGCAAATGGTACATATATGTTGAAAATCAGAAAATCCGATACTATAGTCAAGACATTTACTATTGTTAAACATCTGTAAATTATACGATAAAAAATTACCTTATATAATCTACAATTAATTTATACTTATTTATGAAAAATCTATTTTCAATACTTATCTGTTCTGTTGTAGCAACAACTCTCTTTGCGCAATCCCCCAATAAGATAAGTTATCAAACACTTATACGTAATTCTTCTAATCAATTAGTACAGAATCAAAATATCAGTATCAGAATTACTATCGTAGAAGATAGTGTTACCGGTGCCGGTGCCTATGAAGAAAGTCATAATGTAAAGACTAATTCCAACGGACTTGCAAGCATAGAAATAGGCGGTGGGACAGTAACGTATGGTGATTTTAAATTTATCAATTGGTCAAAAGGTGTTTTCTTTATCAAATCCGAAATAGATCCGACAGGGGGAACAAATTACACGATAAGTGGAATACAGCAACTCTTAAGTGTTCCGTATGCTATTTATGCAAGAGAAGCAAGAGAAGTTCATCTTCCTCTTGCAAAGGAGTCAAATAGTAAAATATCAATGAGTATTGCTACGAGTTACTCCGAAGGAGACGGTGCAATTGGAATTATTGGGGCGGCGACCAATCCTCTTAATTTTAATATTGGTGTTCAAGGAATTGCAAACGGAAGAAGTACCTTTAGTGCCGGGGTTGATGGCAGAAATTGTTATGTCGGTGTCAGAGGAATTGCTGATATAGCAGATATTGTACCGGAACAACCATCCTATGGAGTAATTGGCCAGAGTATTTCCTCCAAAGAAAGATCGGCAGGAGTATTTGGTCGTGGTCTTATGGGTTTACTTGCCGAATCACGCGATACATCACAAAACAGAGTAAGTATTGAAGCAAGTAATGGATATCTTAAAGTATCGGGGGAAATACCTGCCGCATTTGTGCATACGGTCTCTGCGACGAATCAAAAAAATGGTACTTACACTACAGAACTTACATATCCCGGTATGCAAGAAAGTGATTTGATATTTATCACACGTTCAAAAACAAGTGCCAATGCAAGTTCGTATTCCGTATCATATATAAATGGTAAATGGAATATCATTAATGAAGATCAAAATAAAGCTTTGTCTCTTGGAGATCAGTTTAATGTGCTAATCATTAAGAGATAATTTTGTTGTTACTTTTTAAATCTGCATACCTTTTTATACAATTAACTTATACATATTTATGAAAAATGTATTTTCGATTTTTATTTGTTTTTTTATCGCGACATTTGTATTTGCTCAAGCCCCCAATAAGATGAGTTATCAAACTGTTATTCGTACATCTGCGAATTCCTTGGTAACGAATAAACCCGTCGGTATTAAAATCAGTATTTTGCAAGGCAGCAGCACAGGCACAGCCGTTTTTGTTGAAACACATAATAGCACAACGAATGCCAATGGCTTGGCAAGTATTGAAATAGGTGGCGGCACAGCAAGTGTTGGAAGTTTTGGCGCAATTGATTGGTCAAAAGGACCTTATTTTATCAGTACAGAAACTGACCCGAATGGTGGTACAAATTATTCAATTAGCGGTACAAGCCAATTATTGAGCGTGCCATATGCAATGATGGCAAATAATGCCGTAAGTGCAAATGCATTATCGGCATCTGCTACAGGTGTCGTGCGAAGTATCAATGGTTCTAATGGAGATGTAACGCTGCAAGGTGGTGGCGGTACGACCATTACCAAAGCGGGAGATATTATCACCATTTCTTCTTCAGGAGGTTCAGGTGGTACGGGAATTCAAGGTGTACAAAATACGGATGGCATATTACAAATAACCAATCCAAATGGACCAACTGCTACTCTGAATGTCAATAATTCTTCTATTACCGCAGCGAAGCTTGCCGCCGGTGTGATTCCGAGTTCTCTTCCACCAAGTGGTGTCGCTGGTGGTGATTTGAGTGGTACATATCCTAATCCAACCATTGGTAATGGAGCTGTTACTGCGGCGAAACTTGCCGCCGGTGTGATTCCGAGTTCTCTTCCACCAAGTGGTGCCGCCGGTGGTGATTTGAGTGGTACATATCCTAATCCAACCATTGGTAAACTACAAGGTCGCGATATTGCGACGACAGCACCCACTATTGGTCAGTCTCTCGTCTGGAGCGGTACACAATGGGCTCCGGCAGCAGCAAGTGGTTGGTCACTAACCGGGAACGCAGGTACGGTTTCAACTAACTTCATAGGCACAAGCGACAATCGGTCAATGCAGTTCAGAACGAATAATGTTGAGCGCATGCGTATTGATTCAATTGGAAGAGTTGGTGTTGGTACAGCAACACCCAGTCAGAAATTAGACATTGTCGGTGGTAGCGTGAATGTTGATATTGATCAACAGTATGGATCATTCTTACAGGATAGATTTACCTTTTCAGGTAAATCTATCGGTGGTTATGGACTTGGATGGTTTCAAGATTCGTGGAACACATTTGGCGCCACTGCATGGCTTACAGCATATTCCGGAATACGATTATTCACTAATAATTTACCTCGAGTAAATATTACACAATCGGGTAATGTAGGGATTGGTACTGCTTCCCCAACTTCATTATTATCGGTTAACGGTGGACTAAGCGTCGGCGCAACGTATTCTACCGCCAATGCAGCTCCAACTAATGGAGCAATATTTCAAGGGAATGTGGGAATTGGCAACTCATCGCCGACAAATGTGACAGGGGAAACAGTCTTAGAGGTGGGTTCTGGTGTGACCAATCCATCAATAGGATCAATAATTGTAAGCAGACGAAGTGGATCGAATAACTCTGGTTCATTTAAGATGGGGATGAATAGCAACTTTCAATTTGGCATCGGTGATTTTGGAGGAAATACCTACACAGAACTAATTACGATTAATGCTAGCGGTAATAGTAGCTTACCCATTGGTAGAGTTGGTATTGGCACTGCTTCCCCAACTTCATTATTATCGGTTAATGGAAGTGCCGACAAACCCGGTGGCGGCAGCTGGGCTACATTTTCGGATGCCCGCTTAAAACAGGATATCCGCGCTTACACTCCGGGACTAAGTGATGTATTGAAAATTAACCCTATTACGTATCATTATAATGCAACATCAGGGTTGGATACGAAGCCGGAATATATTGGTGTACTGGCACAAGATTTACAAAAAGTAGCTCCGTATATGGTCAGCACATTTACAAAGGACGGCACGGAATACTTGAAAGTAGATAACAGCGGTATGACGTATATGTTGGTTAATGCCGTAAAGGAACTCTCGAAACAAAATATGGAATTACAGAAACAAAATGCAGAACTGAAAAATCGTTTTGACATATTAGCTAAGAAAATGAAAATAATAGAAGAAATATTGCAAAATTCTGGTGTCAATATCAAAGAATAATATACACTATTGTTATTCAATCAATACTTTGCCCCGATAAATTTTGTATTTGTCGGGGTTTTGTATTCTTGGTGCAGAGAGAAAATTCTTTTTTATTTTTATTTCCCTATATTCCATATATAGCCAAAACCAATCATGGGAGGTAAGGCAAACGAGTATGTATCTTCTATGGTGGTAAATTGTGATATTTCAAAAGAAAATTGATGCTTTTTCCCCACAATAAATCCGGTGGAATACCCATAAAGTGGATAATGATAATGTGATTTGTTGCCAACTATCCACGTGGCAGTGCTATAATGTATAAATCGAGGGGAAAATACTATGGCAAAATGTTCGGAGGGATGATAAGAATTGTAAAAAGCTAATGAACCGCTATATGTTGTTATGCCTGTGATAATATATAGAGGAGCAACACCAATATCAAGACCTATACTTGAAGCAATGGGAGATTGTTTATCGCCCAACCATTGATATTTTCCCATCATTGTAAAAAATAATGAAGAATTTACTTTGACACCTATGTCCAAATTATCTTCCGTGCCATACATACCACCCACTTCAAAATGATAGGCATTTTTAAATACATCAGAGGGTAATAATGGACTGGGTCCGGCAAGAATATTGCCCGAGAAATTATAGTTACCCTTGCCGAGCGTTTTTCCCGTTTGATGTGAATTGAGGGAAACACAACCACCTATACCCGAAAGACATAGCAACATAACGACATAGATATAGTACGTACTATTATTCACCACAGAGATATTATTTGACATTTTCATGTAATTACCATTGTATTAAATTTCTTAAAAGAATATGAATTTTACTGTTAACTTTGTCAGATAAATGTCAAAAGTGTATTGTGTTAATATTTTGTCACTGTAATACATAATTTGCGATAAATACAAGTGCATAAATCCAAAAAGTGTAAAGTATGGTATATAGTCCGGCATATTTTATACTGAGAGTAATATTGTTTTTACATGTCGAAGAATGTTTCAACACCATCTTGATGGCTTGAAAAAATACCCAATAGACCATGCCGATACAGACAATAGCGCCCGCCCAGATAATTGTTGTGAATATCCAGAGTAAAATTATGAAAAGCACGGAAACAACAATCCACAATAAGATGCCCATAAGTAATCCCGCTATTCCTTCGCCACCTACATCTATATGTCCCGGAGTGTTTATATCGGGTATATCGAGTGTGCCGACAATGTCAATCTTGTCATCAGTATCGTTAATTTCACTGCCCTTATACAGACTAACAACTAAAAATAGGAACAATGTCAAAGAAAGAATTGTTAAGGACATTAATGAAATTTCATAGATATTTTTTTGATATTCAAGCCCCCACAGCACAGTGAAAAGTAAGGTAAGAATCACAATGCATGAAGTAATGATAAATATTTTTTTTATTGGCAAATATGATTGCTTTTGTCGAATCCTGATATTTTTCATGTCTTACTCAAAAAAAACTCCCTGTGTAGTATCTGCACAGGGAGCGTGATTATAGTGACAATTATTGTATCTCTTCGGTATCAATTTCTCTGAGCAATGCTTCGCGCTCAATTTCCAATTGGCGAATTCTTCTTTCGAGTGAATCTAATTCTTCGGGCATGGAGTCAATTTCGAGCCGAAGTTTTGAGGCAGCTTCATCAATAAGGTCAATGGCTTTATCCGGCAAAAAACGGTCTGTAATATAGCGTGAGGAGAGCTGCGCTGCTGCCACAATAGCTGCATCATTGATACGCACGCCGTGATGCACTTCATAGCGTTCTTTGAGTCCTCGTAAAATTGAGACAGTATCTTCCACACTTGGTTCTTCGACCATTACTTTTTGGAAACGGCGCTCAAGAGCAGGATCTTTTTCGATATATTTTTGATACTCATCCAAAGTGGTTGCACCAATGGCATGCAGTTCACCACGCGCAAGAGCAGGTTTAAGGATATTCGCAGCATCCATACTTCCTTCGGTTTTACCCGCGCCGACGAGAGTATGTAATTCATCAACGAAGAGGATAATTTCCCCATTGGCATCGGTGACTTCTTTTATCACGGCTTTGAGTCGCTCTTCGAATTGTCCGCGAAAACTCGTTCCGGCAATCAATGCCCCCATATCGAGAGCAACAATGGTTTTGGAGCGTAGGGTTTCGGGCACATCATTGGCGACAATACGTTGAGCAATACCTTCTACAATAGCTGTTTTACCAACACCGGGTTCACCCACGAGTACAGGATTATTTTTTGTACGTCGGGAAAGCACTTGCAAAACACGGCGCACTTCATCTTCACGTCCTATGACGGGATCGAGCTTACCGCTGCGCACTTCTTCGTTCAAGATACGTCCATAGCGTCGCAGTGCTTGATAGGAGTCTTCGGCATTTTGATTGGTCACACGCTGAGAGCCGCGAAACTCGCTTAAAATGCGAAGTATAGTATCTTTGCGTACATTTTGATCGCGGAGCAATTGTCCGGCTGGGTTGCGGCTTTCCGAAAGAGCAATAAGGATATGCTCAGCGGCGATGTATTCGTCCTTGAGAGCATTGGCTTCTTTGAGGGCTTCATCGAAGACGGCATTGAGATCATTGGACAAATAATGTTGCGTCAGACCACTTACTTTAGGTAAATGTTCGAGCGCTTCATTAATTTTGATTTTAAGAATGGTGGTGTTTGCACCAAGTTTAAGGAGCATTGACGGTACAATACCGGCAGTATCTTGCGCCAAAGCAGCCAGAAGGTGGATTGGTTCAAGTGCTTGATTATTGTAACTCGAAGCAATTTCTTGAGCAGTTTGCAATGCTTCCTGTGATTTAAGAGTCAGTTTTTGTACATTCATGGAGTAACCCCGCTTCTATAATAAGTGATGCGAAAGCAAAGACGAATCATCACGCTATTTTGTATGAAAGAGAGGGGGAATCAATGAAAGATAATACATTGCTCTCCATGAAATATATTGTTTTCTTTTACTCGAAGAATATAGACACCTGATGATATTGATGTGACATCTATTGAAGTTTGGTGATTAAAATTACCTGATATAACAACTTGACCAATATTGTCAAGTAATTCAAAGTAAAGATTATCCACGGTGTTTTTAGAAATTATCTCTAAAGTATGGGTTGCAGGATTGGGGATTATGGTAAAATATTTTTTCTCTGATAATTGTTCTTTGTTGTCTTGTATGTACAACAATTTATCACCGGATATAGGATAATTCTCTTTAATTCTTCCAAAACAACCCGAAGTTGCACCATATTTTGTAAAATCATTCATTGCGCCGGGAAAACCTTCCTTAACAGATGCAATAATATTTGTAAATTGTTTATTACGAAAAGCGATGACACCACCACCTCCTCCTCCTCCGGGACCGTCTTGATGCGTCATAACATTGCCGCCATTTCCACCATTCGCAGAAACATATAATTCTCCTTGTATAGTTGATGCACCAATATAAATACTTCCACCACCACCACCACCACCTGCACCATCAAGCCAAGCATTGTTAGCAGAAGCACCTTCAGCGAGAATTGATCCATTTTTATTTGTCTTTATATGTCCGGCAACAATATAAATAATACCTCCACCATTGCCTCCATCGGTAGCAGTATTATCATTACCTTGTCCTGCACCGCCGCCGCCGCCCATAAACAATTTCCCATCTTTTGCCTCAAGAGTATATCCACCAAGCCCTTGAGCATTTTCTTTGTTGGCAACAATTTCTTTCCATCCATAGCCCCCACTACCACCACATCCTCCATTGCTTCCACCACCGCCACCTGCATTATGTGCATTTCCACCGCCACCGCCATTTGCGATTGCGGATCTGCCCGCTTGGTGATTTTCTGGTACTATGCAAATAGATTCGCCTTTTAATGAAAAAAGAGTTGAATCTTGTTCGGCAAATAAAATATCGTTATGTGCTAAGACAGTTGTAGATGCATTCATAGATTTTCCGCCTATAAATCCTTTACCCGAAGCATTAATTTGATGTTGCAAATAAAGAGTATCTTCGGCATAGAGAACAATAACTCCTCCTTTTTTACCATCCCAAGCAGGACATTCAATATTATCGGTAGTTCTTGCATTATTATATTCTTGAAAAAGTATTAACTGAACATTACTGCCGGGTTCATATGAATGCCGTAATGGAGTTGCTAAAACAATTTTCTCTCCATCAGAACTCATAATATTCACAAATTCACTTTGTCCTACATTTCCATATTTACTAATTGTTCCTTTATCAGAAGTTGAATATGCAGCACCTTTCATTTGAAGTACTAATCCTTGTTGCATAGGAAAGCAACTTGGTATAAATTTCCCAACATTTTTTGCTTTGATGGTAAGTCTATCATCTGAAATTTCTTCTACTTCATGATATGTGTTGATAATTCCTGATATGTCCTGATTGTTAGGTATGGTCGTAGTTGATGAAAAATTTTTATAGAGTTCTTGTATTTCTTCATATGATAAAACACGATTATATATTCTGACATCATCAATATCACCTTTAAATAAGCTAGCCGGTCTTTCATCCGGATTCTGACGACCAATACGAATAGATGTATTGACAAGGTTAAAATTATAATTATTGTTATTATCTTCATCTACAATATTACCATTGAAAATATATTTCACAGTATTTTCTTGTCTGATAGCTCCCACCATAACCCAGCAGCCGGGTTCAATAGTAAGTGGAACACTCATACGGTCAGCGCAATATGATGCACATGGATAATTTTGTGTGGTGTAATGGATAGCATTACCATACATACCAAACCACCATTCTTGAGGACCTCCACGATTTTCCCATCGTGTTACAATTGCGCCAAAACTTCCCGATGGTTGATTGTAGCGTATCCAAGCAATAAACGTTGCATTGTCTGAGCCATTGAGTGGCTGTCCATCACCACATACTATTGTACTATTTGTTCCATTAAAAGTGTATGCTTTGTTTGAAATGCCATCAATGCACAGAGCATTATCATTACGAATGCCGTCATGACCGTTTCCTGATACATCTCGAAGTGAACAATCATCAAATGACCAGTGAGCAACTAAGCCATTATCTAAAGATTGCGATAGCACGATAATAGGGACGAATAAAAAAAGTATGAAAGATATGAGATTTTTCATAGATTAATTGTAAAGTAAAAATGAAGAAAAGTATTTACCTGTATTAGTTGTAAGGCATATATAATATTGTCCGTTTGCTAATCCTTGTGCATTGATAGTTTTATTGTGATATCCTGCATTATAATAATCATTTTCTGAATATATGATATTACCCAAAACATCTATTACCGTAAAAGTTATGGATGATGGAAAGCTAAGCGAAAAATCATTATGAATAACATTATCATTATTTCGAAATATTGAATATAATGATGTCGGAGTTGAGGAAGTTGTAATAGTTCGCATAGACATGGCGCAACCCTTCAATATTATTGTTCCGCTATTGCTTTCTGCCATAAGGCATGAATTTTTAGTACTATCAAAATCAAAGGTAATGTGAGGCGTAAATCTCTCCGTATCCCCCAGCAAACTTATGAATGGAATAAAAAAGATTGTATCTGTATGAGTGAGTGGCTCAATTCCTTGTGAAAGAATATCAACAAATACAGAATCTTTTGTATGGTATATGTTCGTTGTTACTTGCCATGATGAAGCTATGGTTTTATGAAATCTTATTGGTTTGAGTGAATCAAAAATCATGTGATTCTTTTTAAAACCAATTTTTGTTTTGATGTGCCGAAGATTAGTTAAGATATTCTTATCCTCGACAACAAGTCGAGTCGCTATTTCAAAGGGCTCAAAATCAGGTGTAATCTCTTTGTTATCTGATGTGTAAAATCGTACTGTTTGTTTTTGATGTAGTGTATCTATGAGAAAAGTATATTTTTCGATGCAGGAATTTTTTGAAATTATTTCTACTGAATAATATGATTTTTTATTGAAAACCGTTTTGGGAGAAGCACAACTCGAACATGATAAATTTTGTGATGGTGTCCATTTATACTGTATCTCTGTTGAATTATTGTACAGAGCAGGGAGAGTTACTGTATCACCTAAACATGAAAAAATTGTTACACTTTTTGACACAATCTCAGGGTAGGTTGCCGTATAATATTCCAAAATTTCATTATTTGTTAATGCTTTCGCATATACAGTAATACGTGCTATAGATCCTTGATAATGTCCGACTGGTCTGTCGTCGGGATTTTGTCTTCCTATGCGTACAGATGTTGGTTGAGTAGAGAAAAAGTATGTGCTGCTATCCTTATCAAAGACTTTACCATCTTTTATGTATTCAACCAACGTTAGTGAAGAATTTTTCCTTGATAGTCTAATCCCTATTAATGACCAGCAGTTGAGAGATAATCCCTTACTCATAAACTCTGGACAATAAGATGCGCAAGGATAATTTTGTGTGGTAAAATGTATTTCATCTCCATAAAGTCCAAACCACCATTCTTGTGGTCCCCCTCGATTCTCCCATTTGGTAAGTATGCACTGAAATTGATCTGCTCTTTGCTTAATATTGTCAGGTTTTACCCAGGTTAGTATTGTAATCGAAGTATTGTCATCAAATAACTTGACATCACCTACATTGCAAAAATCATCTTTACCGTCAAAATAGAGTACATTAATATTGTTATGGGGTAAACAAACGATTCCATTATGTTGAGTTGCGTGATAATTGTTCGTTGATTTGTCATTTGAAGAACAATCCTTAAATGACCAGTCTGCGGATATAGAACCAATTGGTTGGCAGATAATATTATGCGTATCTGCCACCCAAATGCAAAGTGTTATTATAATGAGAAAGACCTTCATACAATGGCATGGTTAAAAAGTTTATACGCAATATAATAAGAAATGTGTTATTTGGTACATTCAGCCATAACATACCAACCAAGTTTGTTTTCGAATTTCTTTGCTGTGTCATCCGAAATGATTGATTTAATTACTCCAAAATGATTTTTTTCAATATGGTGTATTGATATGTCTATATGACTAAAATCTTTAAGTAAAGTTCTCATGGAAGATTCTGTATAGAGTTTAACAAGTGGACACGCCTCACTGTGTTCTCGATACTCAATTCTTGATAGTGTTCGCCTATACGACTCGCGAAGAAAGCGAAACAATAAAATATATTTCGCCATAAGAACAAAATAGTAATAGGCTGAATTTTTGTGATAAAGTCCAATAATTGCTTTACCGCCGGGTTTAAGTACCCGATGGATTTCCTTAGCAGCTTTTTCTGTATTAGGCGTGTGATGTATAACGCCAAAAGAATATACGGCATCAAATGTATTATCAGGAAAAGGCATATTTTCAGCGTCGGCTAATTGAAGATTAGCTGTTTTGTTATAAAGTGCAAATCTTTTTTCAGAAATTTCTTTATGTACGGGAGATAAGTCAATTCCCCAGACTTCTGCGCCTGCTTCTGCGAATTGCATTAAATCAGTACCCATACCAAAACCGACCTCCAATACTTTTTTCTTATTAAATCGGCTAAAGTTTACAACTTTTTTTAACCAAGGTGCATATTCGTCATAACGATTTTGGTTAATTCGTTCATAAAACTCCTTTGTACCCACTTCTAAACCATTTGCACCTACTAAGCCACATGGATCTTCTGACCATTGGCGAATACTTTCCTGTTTATCTTTATCGATAGTTGTGGTTGTCATTTGCAAATCCTTGTTGTTTTTATTGTATAAAGCGTTTGTACCATAATGCAAGATTCATAATTGAATAAATTGATTTTCCATAATTTTTCTTGCCTTCTTTGTGCATAGACAGCATGGAGTCAATCATGTTCTTGTTCAAAATCCCTTGAGTCACTAATGGTGAGTTTACTATTGTATTTTGTACTGATGCAAACCAAGGTCCGCGCAACCATTCAGCCATTGGTGCTGCAAATCCTTGTTTTTTACGATAAATTATATCATGCGGCAAAATGGGTTCAACAGCTTTCTTTAAGAGATATTTTGTTGTTGCATTCGGCGGCATTTTTTTATCGGGAGGAATGGTCATAGTAAATTCAACTAATCGAGAATCAAGAAATGGAACTCTTGCTTCAAGACTATGTGCCATCGTCATTTTATCAACCCGCATTAATAAGAGTTCAGGCAAACGATGGGATAATTCATAGAATGCCATTCTTTGAATATAATCTGTTGAGACTTTTTGATGCTTGATAATATGATTATGAAGTCGTTGAACCATCAAGTGTGCATTATTTGCTAAGTTTGGCTTAATAATTTTTGCTAATATTGTTGGCGGCATATCAACGGCTCCGCCCCAATAGAGTTCATTGTTTTCTGCACCGCGTCGTATATAGTCAAGAGCAAGGTATTGACCGCGAGCGGAAAGTATGGGTTTGCTGAGTCCATAAACCATGCTGCGTGCCCATTGCGGTAATGCCATAAAGTTATGCCAAGGTTTGCGATAAAAATTATATTCCCGCACCATCCAAGGATAACCCACAAATTGTTCATCACTGCCCTCGCCCACTTGAATAACCGTAGTGCCTGCCTCACGAGTTAATTTGCTCAGAAAATAGAGCGGAATACATACGGGGTCGCCATTGGGCTCATCTTCATGCCACACTAAATCTTCTAAAACAGGCAATGCATCATTATGGTCAATAAGTATTTCATGATGATTGGTATTGAATATACCGGCAACTTGCCGAGCATATTCCATTTCATTATATTTTTCTAATTCTTTAAATCCGACAGAAAATGTATCCACAGGTCTGTCCATTAATTCTGCCATTAATGCCACATTGGTGCTGGAATCAACACCGCCGCTCAGAAATACACCAAATGGTACATCGCTCATCATGCGGTCTTTAACTGCTTGACGCAATAATCGCATAATTTCATCAATGATTTCAGGTTCGGACATTGTTGTATATTCTGCTTGGTGGCGCATCGGCGACCAGTATCGTTCTATATGTAATGTGCCGTCTGAACGCAAGCGAGCAAAATGGCCAGCGGGTAATTTGTGAATGCCTTCAAACATGGTGGATTGGTCACTTGTCATGGAAAATGCCAAATAATTGGTCATCTCCGCATAATTCATCTCTCGCTTTACGGATGGATGTTGTAAAATAGATTTTATTTCCGATCCGAAAATAAATTGTCCATTTCGATGGGTGTAATATAATGGTTTAACACCGATACGATCGCGAGCGCAGAATAATTCATTGTTCTGATTATCCCATATTGCCAAATCCCACATACCAATCATCGCATGAAGAAATTGCACTCCATATTCTTGATAACCATATAATATGGTTTCTGTGTCGGTGCGGGAACGATAGCGATATCCCTTTTTTTCAAGATCGGGACGTAAGCGTTCATGATTATATATTTCACCGTTAAAAACAATAGTGAAACGTCCATCAGGTGTTATCATCGGCTGATGTCCGGCAGCTGATAAATCAACAATAGAAAGTCGTCTGAAACCTAAACCGCATTGTCTGTTATGGGAAACCCATTGCCCTTCATCGTCGGGACCACGATGGGCTATCACATCGGTCATTTTCCGCAATAATGATTCCGAAATGCTTGATTGTGCTGTAAAATCAACAATACCTGTTATGCCACACATGGTTAATTAAAGTAGTGAAAAATGATTTTTTGAGAAATATACCAAGATTAAAGTGATTGTAGAGCTTTTCATGATTGATTTTCTTTATTTGTAAGGATTTGAAACACTGAAAATTCTAAAACCACACTGTTTTTGGTATAAACATAGAGAATAATGGATTTATTACCATACATTCATTGCCGGAAAATAAATATGGTTAATATTCATACGCAATAGTATTAACAATAAATTCTCCATAATGAAAATCGCCTTCGGGTAATGCCCATATAAATTGTAATGTTGTGGGGACTAATACCGAGTCGAATTTTTTATAGTCTTTGCAGAGCATAATAAAACGAGCTTTTTCAAAGTGATTTTTGAAGTCGCGGAATTTATCTTGTGTTTCCATGCGTGTTATCAAGCCATTTTCATCGAAGAATACTGTGACAGAAACGCTTAAACTATTATCACGTAATGTCATGCGCGCCGAAGTATTGTCAATGGAGTGCCATTGTACGCCATTCATCGGCAACAGTGCCGTCGGATACCAGACTGCTTCCATCAGATAACGCACCAAAAGACTGATTGAAGTTTCATTACCGGAAGATTCAAGCAGTGGAATGCTATTAAAAAGTTTGAGAAAACTGTTTCCATGACCATTAAGATAGGTTAAGTGCGCAGTTTTATTACCAAAGCGTCCTTTCCACACAAATCCCGGTTCATCGGCGGAGTAATGCGCCAGACCACGCACGGGATACCACTCATCATCAGGTCGCTGACGGAATTGTCCGCCGTGACGAATATGGGCAAAACGTATGATGGATTGTGCTTCCGGAAAAATTGCCCGGAAATATGTTTTGACAGGTGCGGGCACATTGCCGTATTCATGGGATTGCACCATTGCCCGTATTGTGCCGTGATGAGAACGTTCTTTTTTACGAATACGCGAAAATGCTCTTGCAATACGCATATTCGTCACTAATGCCGCACCGGCAAGAGATAAAAAAAGTGCACCGAAAAAGCCACCAAAAATGATAAGGAATTGCATAATTCTACCCGCCACCATTTAACATGAAAGAACTCCGTATCCGAAATATACGATATATTTATTGCATCAAACCATTGATGCCCAACCACACAAATATAAGGATTGTCGCTATTGTTATTGCGTAGAGCAGCCATGAAGGAAGCCGTTTATCGAAAGCAGGCAGACATACAGTACATCCAAATATCGCAAGAAGTATAAGCATTGCTGCGTCGGCGGGTACATTGTTGAGTAGAGAAAAGAATGGTAAAAAGTACCAAGAAGGCTTAGTATCAGCCAAAGCTGTTATGGGTAAAGAAGTGTCTGCCGGTATAAATGAAGGACCCACACGAATCGGCGAAATGCTATAAGCAAGTATCATGATTATAAGTGGCAACACAGCAATGATACGTGACCATGTTTGGCTGCCGAATAGCAATGTACCGTGCAATCGCTTGTACAATATGTGCACATACCACCACAGCATTACCATGATCACAGGAAGAATAATGCTATGAAGCGAGTAAACACGCGGCAATGTATGTTCCGATATATCATTGCCTTGCAAAAAAAGCTGACTGCATTCATTTCCTATGATGGGAAGATAGTCTCGGATAAATCCCCCGACAATCTGTGCCGATACTGCCGAAAATACTGTCCACGGTAAAAGTGAGCCCGTCCATGCAGATAAAGCAGAGACACAGAGAATACTTATGATGGAAAGCCATAAAAATTCATTGGGAGCCCGCCATGAATATTGTAGAATCATGACTATCACTGCACCAATTAGGGAAAAGATAAGAAGGTGCACCGCCCACAGATGAATGGCGCGCAGCCATGCTCCGGTGGGGTGGCGATTGGTAAGTTCAATTTCTATGGAAGCCGCCGCTGCATGAAGCCGCACCGGAATACCATTATGATTGCATACGACAGTGCTGTGGCTTGCCATAGCAGAATCGAAAAACATGGGTTTTCTGTCTTTCGAAAGCGGTACTGTGAATGCTTCGCCGGATAAAGCTAAAGTATCGCCATGAGTGCCAATAATAAGCGTATGAGCAAATGCCAATGCTTGCATATTTCCATTATTGTCTGTTATCGGACGAGAAGACGGTTCATACCACATTGACAATACGATTCCCGAAATGATGATGACAATACATGCAGCAGCCGCACATTGCAAAAATATCATCGCTATTTTCAAGGTGTTCTTTTGCAATACATTTCCTTCCAATCCAGAACGTATCCGAATCCATGCTGTTATGCGTGAGTATGTTTGCGCTAAAGGTGATGCCATTATTGTGTGATTATTATCTGAGAATTTATGCAAAAATACCATAATCCCTTCGGGGTATGGCTTTAATTTTATTTTGTTTGAACAACAATACATCATTGGCTTTTGATTTCGACTTCGTTTTTTTCTTGCAAAGTATGCCGCCAATACAGTCAGCAATTTACGCCAGATGAAGAATAATAGCCACCCCAATAGTCATTGCAATGATTATCGGTCATCAAAACAGTTTTTAATATTATGATAAATAATGGCTTACTATTTTATTTAATATTGATGTTACGCTTCATTTAATGTGGCACATCTGTTGAAGAAGGGCTAAGTGCAGCATATAAGAAGGAAAGCGGGGTAAACATTATGATGACAGACCATCGTGGGTCAGGAAGCACCCATACAGAACAAGGAGGTTCGGCGGATGATCAAACGGCATCAACAATGTCGGAATATTATCAGACCATAGACGATGCAGAGCATCTGATGTGCGCCCTTCCTCCTGCACTGCTCGACACAGTGCGCGATTTATTGTTTTTTGTCTATGAAGTGAATCAACGTGCACAAGAGTTATATGTACAAGCGGAAATAATTTATGCTCAAAGAACTTTACACAGCGGCATTGGGAATGATACCCCAGCAGAATCGGCTGGAAGTATTAGCGAATAATATTGCTAATGCGAATACCGCCGGGTTCAAGCGCGAATCGGTATTTGAACGCTATATGATTAATGCACAGGAAAATCTGAATAGCATAAAAGGCGATGCCGAACAGGAAGATCCACCGAGTTATACATATACCGATTTTTCTTCGGGTAATGTAGAACGCACGGGCAATCCATTGGATGTGGCTATAGATGCACCGAATGGATATTTTATTCTTCAAGATGAGGAAGGCAGGCAATTTTACAGCCGTGCAGGACATTTTGTCTTGGGGAATGATGGTCATATACGTACTGCTGACGGATTAGCTTTGATGGGTGAAAGTGGTCCTATCTTGCTTGACCGCACCTTTGCAGCCGTTGATCAGCCCGGTGATAATAGAGCAATAAATGTGCGAATAGAAGATGACGGTGAAGTATTTGCCAATGAAATGCCATTAGGACGTATCCAATTAGCTATTGTAGAAAATCCACAAACCTTAGTCCGTGAATCCGGGACACATTTTTCGGAAAGTGAAGAAACGAATGTGAACATGGTGCCCCATAATGAAACAAGGGTTCGGCAGGGATATTCGGAAAATTCTAATGTGGATATTATTAAAGAAATGGTGGAAATGATAGAATTGCAACGTTTATTTGAAACAGGGCAAAAAGTCATTCAAACCAATGACGGCACACTTGACCGCGCCATTGATATCGGTAGATTTATGTGATTTGTATTTTGCTTGAGTATAATTGGGAATATTATGGATAAAACATTACGCACAGCATCAACGGGATTAACTGCACAACAACGTTTTGTGGAAATAATCTCTAATAATTTGGCAAATGTGAATACCACGGGCTATAAACGTGTGCGTCCCGAATTTCAGGATTTGCTGTATGAGACAGTACGCTCAGCAGGTAATACACGTCAAACCGGTCAAGAGCCATTAAATGAATTGCAAATTGGCGGTGGTACGGAATTAGTTGCAACGTCACGACAATTTACCCAAGGTGATATTACGCAAACGGGTAATACTTTAGATATGGCAATTAAAGGTGAAGGTTTTTTTGTGGTACGTAAACCCGATAATACTTTTGCTTATACCCGCGACGGCTCATTCCAAGTGGATCGTAATGGTCAAGTTGTGACTTCGCAGGGATATATTTTAGAGCCGGGCATCAGCGTTCCCGATGATACGCTTGAAATACGATTATCGCGTGATGGCGTGCTGAGTGTTTTAACGCAAAATTCGCAAACGGAAGATGTCGTATTGGGGCAAATAGAATTAGCTCGATTTATTAATCCGACGGGTTTGCGATCATTGGGCGATAATATTTATGCAGAAACGGGAGCTTCGGGTAGAGCAATGTTGGAACGCCCGGGAGTAAATAATACAGGAGAATTAGTGCAATCACATTTAGAATCGGCGAATGTGGACTTGGTCACCGAAATGGTCAATATGATTATGGCACAAAGAGCGTATGAACTTAATTCTAAATCAGTACGCACAGCCGATGATATTTTAGCAACAGCAACCAATTTAAAACGATAAGATGAAAATGTTGTGCTCCATAGTATGGTTGATATGCGTGTCGGTAGTGCATCTTTCGGCGCAGTCATCATTTTCCGCTGAACGATTACGTAAAGCTGTAGAGCAATATGTGCAGAAATCTTTAGATGATAATAGTGAATGTGTTGTCAGTTCCAATATCGAAGCCCAAACATTTACGGCAGATAATGTGACCGCACGTTGTGTGGCAAATGCAAATTCATTGCGTGGTTCAACAAATATAGCAATAGAGTTTGTGGGTGATAATGCTATGGTGTTGCGCCGAATCCATGTGCCGGTAATTATTAAAAAGTATGCGACAGTTCCTGTGGCGGAAGAAAATATACGCCAATCGGAAAAAGTGCTTGCGGAAAATATTCGATTTGAACGACGTGATATTTCTGCATATAAAGAAGAAGATATGCCGACACAAGAAGAAATTTCGGGTGCAGTAGCTCGACGCAATATTACAAAAAACAGTATTATTACACGCGCATTGCTTTTATCGGCACAAAGTGTAAAACGCGGTACTTCGGTAAAAATATATGCTACTGTTTCCGGTGTGACCATTACTTCACGCGGCACTGCTTTATCCGATGCTGATATGGGACAAACGGTGCGTGTGATGCGCGAAGGAACGCAGGAAGCATTACTCTGTACTGTCAATGGTGCGAATGAAGTACAAATACAACAATAATAGAGAAAGAACATGACAATGAAAACGGTATTATGTGCACTATTATTCATGGGTATGTCGGTAACATCATCCATAGCACAGTTTAATCAAAATAATGCACGCTCACTTTTTTCCGATGTGCGTGCTTATCGTGTGGGCGATGCTGTGACCATTATGATTGTTGAAGAAACCATAGCGGATAATTCGGCTTCAACCCAACAAAATCGCAATACTTCATTAAGTGCGGATGCCGGTGTGAACATTGGTTCAACAGATGTGGGTGGCACTGTGGACTTAGGTACAGGTAATAATTTTAATGGTCGTGGTCAGACTACACGCAATGAAAGATTTCGCTCACGACTCAGTGCACGTGTGATAGGTGTGGAAGCAAACGGCAATCTTAAAATTGAAGGAAAAAGAGCATTTCAACTCAACGGAGAAAGTCAATCCATTACTTTATCGGGATTTATTCGTCCGGTTGATATTCAGAATGATAATTCCATACCGTCATATAATATTATGGACTTAAATATTATTTATCAGGGTGAGGGTTCATTAACCGAAACGCAAGAACCCGGGCTTATCACTAAATTTTTGAGATTATTATTCTAAGTAATCATGAAACGTTCTTGTCTTATCATCATCGCTTTACTGTGGCTCATGAGCTATGCTGCCGAAGCCACTCGTATTAAAGATATAGCGACCATTGAAGGTGTTGCGGGCACACAAGTGGTGGGATATGGACTTGTGACGGGTTTATCGAATAATGGCGACACACAACAATCACGGTTTACCATACAAACCATTACCAATATGTTGAAGCGTTTTGGCGTAACCGTTCCGGCAATAAATACACGCACACGCAATGTGGCGGCAGTGATGGTGACGGCGACGATTCCGCCTTTTTTACGCAAAGGTTCACGTATTGATGTGCAGGTTTCTTCTTTGGGCGATGCTCGTTCCTTGCAGGGTGGAGTATTGATTATGACACCTTTATCTGCTGCTGACGGTACATTATTGGCAACAGCACAAGGCGGTTTATCGGTTGGCGGATATGATTTTCAGCAAGATGGCAGCCGTGTGGGACGCAATTTTGTTGCCAGCGGTCGTGTGCCCAATGGCGGTATTATTGAGCAGGAAGTACGCGGTGAATTTGTGCAAAATCAGTTGGTACGTATAGTTTTACGTGAGCCGGATTTTACCACGGCAACCCGTGTGGCAACAGCAATAAATGGTTCTGCCGGATTAGCAAACACCGCTTCTGCCATTGATGCCGCAACAGTAGAAGTAAAAATTCCGACAGGACAGACGCAAGCACAGATTGTGCAAACCATAGCGCAAATAGAAGCATTGCAAGTAACAAGCGATCCGTATGCACGTGTGGTGGTCAATGAACGCACAGGTACTATTGTGGTCGGTGGGGCTGTGCAATTATTGCCGGCGGTTGTCGCTCATGGTTCGCTCGAAATTCAGATACAGCGCACTACAACGCAACCACAGCAAGCACCATTTACTACACAGCAGCCACGACAAACGCAAAATTCGGCATTGTCGGCGCAAGAGGAGGAATATCCTCCGGTTGTGTTGCCTGCCACAACAACGGTACAAGATATGGCAAATGCACTTAATTTATTAAAAGTCAAGCCGCGCGATTTGATTGCAATTATGCAAGCTCTCAAAGAAGCCGGTTCTTTACAAGGCGAATTAATTATACAATAATGCGTTCTATTACCCCCGATATATCGCTTCAATCACAGTCTTTATTGGACAGTCGTATGCGTGATTCGCAACGATTGGCAACCGTGAAGACCGATGAGTCCCATTTATCGGAAGAAGAAAAAACCAAGTATGCACAAGCTGCGCGCGGTTTTGAGAGTATTTTTGTTTCGATGCTTTTTAAGCAAATGCGTGAATCATTGACCGATGAAGATGAAAAAAAAGAAGAAGGTGATTTAAGTTTTGGTGCCGATACGCTTAATGGTCTTACAGATATGCAATTCGGCGATTATGTGGCACGAGGCGGGCATGGCATAGGTATAGCCGAAATGATATATAAACAAATGACTCATGGGGAAAAATTACCGATGATATCGGTTCAATTACCCACAATGAAAGGTACGCGTCACCAAGCACCGGACAGTGACAATGATGTGACGGCAATTCCACAGCAATCCAAACCGATTTCACCTACAAAAAAAGAAGAAGTGATAAGCAGCATGACAGGAGATACTTTTCATGAAAGAGTAGGACGACGGCTGGCACCATACGATGCGATTATTCAAAAAGCCGGACAAAAATATAATGTTCCCGACACATTGATACGTGCTGTTATTACGGCAGAATCGGCGGGCAAACATGATGCGGTATCGCCGGTTGGCGCAAAAGGACTTATGCAATTAATGGACAGCACAGCGGCGGGTCTGGGAGTGAAAAATTCCTTCGATCCGGCACAAAATATTGAAGGCGGCACAAAATATTTACGCCAAATGTTAGATGAATTTCAAGGTGATGTGTCATTGGCTCTGGCGGCATATAATGCCGGACCGGGTGCAGTAAAAAAACATGGTGGTATTCCACCGTATAAAGAAACAAGGGCTTATGTCCGAAAAATAACTCGCTATCTCGGAGATCAAGGATGATCGTGCCGAGGAAGTGGTTCTATAACAATGAATATTGATAAAAAAACATGGATGATTTACTCACAACATTGCAAGACCAAGCCGGTATGTTACGGGAGCTTATTCGTTCTTCGGAAGAGCAGCAGCAAGCCCTTGTGCATTTACGTGCGGATGAATTAGAAAAAATAACACAAAAACAAACGGAATTATTATTGTTGATGCAACAAAAAGAACGTTTGCGCTGGCATATTCTTAATGCAGACTTAGGAATAAACAGGCAAGATGCTCCGCGTGCAACACTTTCCGAATTATTAGGAACTATGCAAGACTATGAACAGGAAATGTATGGGCCTATTCGCAATGAATTGGCAACATTATTGGCACGTTTGCAACAATTAAATAATACGAACAGATTATTGGCACAAAGAGCAAGAAACTCTACATCGCATATACTTGACTTTATGCGTGACAATGTCTCAATATGTAATGTGAAAATATAAATATCACAAGTATAATTGTGAAATAATACTATGGGAAATTTCGGCGCATTAGAAATAGGTAAAAGAGCATTGATTGCTCAACGCTTCGGTATGGATGTGACAAGCAATAATATTGCGAATGTCAATACGCCCGGCTATGCACGGCAAAGGGTCGAATTCGGTGAAACTGACCCTCAATTATTGCCCGGCGGTAAAGGATATATCGGTAGCGGTGTGGAAGTTGCCAATGTACGATTATTTCGTGAAGAGTATTTTGACCGAGAAATTCGTAATAATTTATCCAAAAAATCCGGCTTTGAAAATGACAGTTCAATTTTAAGCAGAGTCGAGACAATATTAAAAGAACCGTCCGATGATGGTATTGATGCCACTATAGATAAATTTTTTAATTCATTCCAAGAATTGGCAAATCAACCGGAAAGTATTGCTCGCAGGGAATTTGCTCTGAATCAGGCACAATCATTAGTTGATGAATTTAATGGTATGTCGGCACGCTTTACTGAATTGCGTTCACAAGTTTCCGAAAAAATTACTACATCAACAGATGAAGTAAATAGAATTATTGAAAGAATCACTGAATTAAATAATAAATTAACTCCTCTTGTAAGTCTGGGATCTGATGCCGGTGCTACCATCATTAATGAACGAGCACGTGCCGTAGAGCAATTATCGGCTCTTGTCGGTCCCGTGAATGCTACTGTGGACACAAAGGGATTAATGAGTGTGAGTGTGAATGGTGCTTCGATTATTTCTACCGTTATTGGTCATAAAGTGCAAGTATCCGAAACAACTTCTTCTTCCGGTGAGCGCACTCTGTCCATGCAAGTTATCAGCCGAGCTTCAGGCGATGTTATTTCCAAATTTAATCCCGGTGCCGGTGAAATTGCAAGTAATTTGAAACATTACAATGTGACGCTTGACGGCAATGACAGCAGCGGCGGATTTTCGATTGTAAAATCGCTTGATGAATTAGCCGGAGCAATTGTCAATAAAGTAAATACAGTAGCACAAACAGGGTATGGACTTGATGATGTCACCGCACCGAACAGAAATATATTTGACCCGACGGGCACAACGGCTGCCTCAATAAAATTAGATCCGGCAGTACTTAATCAACCGAGAAATCTGCCCATTTCCATTGAAGCGGGAACGCCCGGTGATAATACCATTGCTAGGCAAATAGCTGCTTTAGCCGATGACCCTACGTTTATTAATGCACAAACTGCACAGCAATTTTATGCAAATACATTAAACAGAGTGGCAACGGCAGGTGCCGATGCTGCCAATGGAGCAAAAACAACATCATTAGTCAATGATCAATTAAATGCACAAAGGGAATCCGTTATCGGGGTTAATCTCGATGAAGAAGCTCTTAGCTTAATTCGTTATCAAAGGGCTTTTGAAGCAGCGGCACGTATCGTCAATACGACGAATGAATTATTAGGAACGCTCATTAATTTGGGCAGATAAATTTCATGAATAATCAAGGGTGATGCCATGAGAATTACACAAAATGCACAAGCTCTCAGCTATAATCGCAGTATTCTGGAATTACAGGAGCGTGTGGATAGAGGACAAAATAAAATCACCACAGGATTAAATTATTCCAATTTATCCGAGCAACCCAAAACAATTGTTGATATTCAGCAATTACAAACATTGGTGGACAGAAATTCACGATTTATTACCTCTTTGGATGAAGTGTCCAATGAAATGTATGCGGGTGAATTTGCTGCCGAAAAGCTTGCAGAAAAAGTTCAAGATATTCGCCAACTTGCCATTGATGCCTCAAAGCATACCGCTTATGATAAAATGCCCGTTTTAGGACAACAGGTTTTTCAGCGGCTTACCGATATGGTGCGTGATGCCAATACTGACTTTGGTGGAAGATTTGTATTCGCGGGAACAAAAAATACTCCACAATCATTAAATATGGCGCCACCCTCAACAAATAATTTACCTTTTGAATTGGTGCAAGAAGCTCCGACGCCAGATAATCCTTCGGGTTTGCGTGTGATATTTAAAGGAAATACCAAAGAAAGAATGGTGGATAAATCTATTGGTTCGCCGGAACAAATAAATATAACAGCGAATGATGCCTTCGGTGGTTCCGGAACGGAGATTTTTGATACGGTTATTGATATTTATAATAAAATGACATATCGTTCGGACGGGACTTTACGCACGAGCGATGAAGTAATGAATGTGGAAGATCAAAGAATTTTACAGGGATATGTGCAAACGATAAGTAATCAAGCCGAGCGATTAGATGAAGAAATAGGTCGTTATGCATATAGACGCAGCCGTTTAGAAGCAATTTCCGTACAATTAACCGAAGAAAGTACAAGGCTTAAAGAATTGCGCTCGCAATTGGAAGATACCAATATGCCGGAAACGATTCTCCAGCTCAAACGTGATCAAAATGCCTATGAATATTCGCTTAATGTGGGTTCACGTTTATTCCAAACTTCATTACTCGATTTTTTGCGATAATGTTTATAGATGAGTTTTGCCTTCTCTGCTGAGATTTGAGGTGTTTAAAATCCTTTTTCTCTTAATGTATTGATGAGAAGCGAAAGAGTTACCACTATTAGTGGCTGCCCTTCTAATGTCGTTCTTCTCGTTCAATTGTTCCGTCTTTGTTGTAAAAGTCCAAATGCTGTCTTTTAGCCAAATGACATTCTCAGGCAATGGATTTTCTTCTGTAATACTGTCTTGACTGATGTAATATTCAATTGTCTTTGTCTGGCCGTTGTGATATTGATATTTAACTTGTTTATGCCGATGTCCGTTGCTATTATATTCATAGGTCGAGGCTGGACTTTGTGAATATGGTAACATAGACCAAATAAAAAAGAAAACAATCATTGGTGCAGGTGTCGAAAAAGCTACCGTAATTTTGTCTAAGGTTGTTTTAAGTTTAATTTTTGTCAGCCAAAATAAGAGTCCGAGTATAAGTCCGCCAACTAACCAAAATGCAGGAAACAAAAATAAGTATCTTAATGAAGCACTTTCATTACTCTTAATGTCCACAACAAAGTAAATTGTAATTGCAGTGTGTAAAATCGAAAAAATTAAAAGAGTCTTATTAGATTTTGTCATTTTACTTTCTGTCGTCATAGGTTTGCCACTAACTTTCTTACTAACGCAAAACGTCGTTCTTTTCCTCAAAACTACAAAATTTTGTTTGTCCATCAAAACAAGAACAAGGGGAATGTCTTTATGACGGAGTAAAAACATTGCTTTATAGATTCCTCTCAGTGGTGTCCGCCCCACGATTAGTCACATTATCATACATTTTTCTAAAAATCACCAATGAGTTGTGGAAGAGTTATGTGTGTTACCGGTTCGTGCTTCTCCTGTCGTCATATTGTCTTTATACCGCATGAACTAAAAAAATTATAAGTTTTATCATATAGTTCGCTTGGTCTTGTTGGGTCTAATGTGTCACCATACGGAATAAAAATAATTAACCCTTGTCGTGCCCTTGTCATTAAAACCCTGTAAGCATTTCTTAAATAGGATTTGTCAATTTCACTGATAATGGATTTCCATTTTGTTCCTTCAAATGATTGATAATTCCATTCACCATTATTGAAGTAAAAGTTGATGTCCCACGCTAAACAAACATAGTCAATTTCCAAACCTTGTATATCAAATTCGGTCGCAACTAATTCTAGATAATGAGATGAACGAACGTCTGAAGCATCATTTAAAAACCAATCTTCTGCTGTAATTTCATTTTTAACATCAATTCCTAACGGTCTTAATCTTCTGCCACCAGAACTGCCAACAAGTCCAATTCGTTCGGTTCCCTTTTTATTCTTCCGTAACCATTCTTTTGCAACATTAAAATCTCTGGTTAGTCGTATTGGAAAAAGGCTATTGATTTCGTTTAAAATAGATTTAGCTTGAATTGCATTCCCATCAATAACTTTATGAACAAAGCTTGATATTTTTTCTGAACGGAAAGAACGAACCGAAACTGATAAGTGAAGTTCGGTCTCTGGATTTCCGTTTTCTTTAAGCCAGTCTTTTAAAGTCTCTTCACTTAGATAATCGTTGTCATAGGTTATTAGGTTTGAATAATAAATATCCCAATCGGGGTAGTGATTTTTTAATGCAATTACCCATTCAGAAAGTCCAGCTTCTCCAGTATTGATTTCTTGTCCGCCGCCAACTAAACAAATTATGGTGCAATAATTCTCATGTCTGTTCATTACATCAATTAAAAACTCAGGTTCAGACATATCGAAATCTTTACCTTTCGACTTCATAAAAGAAGCAGCCTTCTCTTTAGTCCATGCTCTTTGGGCTTCATCAAAAACGACTACCTTTTCATCAGGAGCTTTATTTGAAATTAAATTGTCGTCTCTGAAGTGATGTATATTCTGAATAAAGGCGTTAGCCTTTATTGCAGAATTTTTCTTTGTCAGTTTTTTACCATTTTCTTTAGCCTGTTGAACTTCATCTCTTACCAACGCTTCTCTTAAAACATAAACCAAAGGTCCATTTCCTGAAAGGAAAACTGCATTTTCATCTTCATGGGCTTTTCTTCTTTCGTTGGCAATATTAAGGCCTGCTAAAGTTTTTCCAGCACCAGGAACACCAGTCAATAAGCAGATTGATTTGGTATTGGTTATTTTTGACTTTTCAATAATTCGATTAATGCTCTCAGTCGTTTTTGAAAGGTTTATGGCTCCAGCATCACTTCTTGAAATTTCTGAAACTGAATGTCCCCTGTAGAGTGCTTGCGAAGCTTCAATTATTGTAGGTGTCGGCTTATAGATTGAATTTTCCCATTTCGAAGGATTAATTTGAGTGCCATCAGTCAGTTTAAGTGTTTGACTTATTATTTGGGCAATATTGTTTTGATTTCCTTTTAGTGGTTCAAATAGGTTGTCATTAACTTCAAATGTATTTTTAAAATCCGGTGCTTTTGTTGAAACCAAGACCGGAACTATTTTTTCATGGTGACTGGCTTCATGAAAATTTTGCAAGTCTAAGCAGTAATCAACTGTTTGTTCAATCGCATGCTTTTGATATTCAGTGTCACCAACTTTAAATTCAACTACAAAAATGAAATCGTCAATTATTAGAACATTGTCAACTCGTTTTCCCATTCTCGGGATAGAGAATTCAAAATAAATTTGTCCATGCTTAAATCCCGATAATTGAGATTTGAGAATTTCAATTTGTTTTATCCATGCGTTTCGTTGCAAATTCTCAGCAGCAAAATCGTGGTTACGGATTAGCTGTCCAAGTATTTTGTCATTATCATCATTCAAAAAATCCGATATTGTATTTGAGTAGTAACTTCTTGTCATTTATATTTCGTCTTTAGAATGGTTTCTTTGTCGTCTCTTAGCATGACCAGTAACGGAAGGCAGATTTGTGCAGTTACTGAACCCAAACGGCGTATGGTTGTGAAATAGTTGACTAAATCCTTTGACTTATGCCTCCAACACTAACGCAAAACGTCGTTCATTTCCTCAAAGCTACAAAATTTCATCTATCAATGCAAAAATATGTGTACAGATGCACTATGATACGATAGCCATGAGATAATCACGTATGCTATATTCAAAGGAGTAATGAGTTTTACAAGAGTTATGTATATAATGTCTTGTCATACTTGTCAAAAAACTATTGCTCTATAATATATTTTGCAAACCAAGAAGGGACTTTTGTTGTATCAATAATTTTAACATCTGTTCCATGATTTATTTCTGCAATCAAAACGGCAGCACTTCCTGAATTGTCAAAAATGTAGGCTCTATCGGTTTTCATTACTGCTGTCTTTAAATTCTCTAAACTCCTATAGTATCGACTTTTTATCACCTCCGGTGCAACAGGATGCCCACGTTGAGCAACTCTTACATTTACTCGGTTAATATTAATCTCAGGATCTTCAGTCGCGATGAAATACAAATAAACTCTGTAGTCATTGTCCATTGCTTTTTGAAAAAAGTCAATCTTACTTTTGTGACTCATCACCGTTTCATAAGTAAAAGAAAGATTATTTTCCAAAACTTCTTGTCTTATAAATTCCGCTATGTCAGCAGCGAGGTAAGAATCAATTGCGGCGGAAATGTTTAAGGTGTTTTCACGAACAACAATCTTTTGCCATAAATTGATGTCATTTTTTTTAATCGGTGAAAAGTTACTGTGACGAAAGAAGTCACGCAGTTTGTTCTCGTCAACATTTAACTGATATGTGTCAAACAAAACGCTTCCTGTCATATACAGTGATCGTTCAATATCATCAGCGTTGATGTATATTCCAAACGGAATTTCAGACTGGAGTCCTCTTATAATTGTTGTCTTACCTGAACCGTTGGGACCCGCAAATACTCTCATTCTTTTTACATACATATTATTTCAGTTTGAAGTATTTATTAGGCACAAAGTCTGGCTTTGGAATGTCTTTTATAAATCGTTTGATTCCCCCGGGTTGTATCTCGTATAACTTACCGTCCTCCTCAACATACACAGGTAGATTCGTCTTTTGTGCTTGTTCATTGGCTTTGTATGTTGCCAATATGACAGCACCTGCAAGTGCTCCAATTGTTGCCCCCTCCTCTTTGTCCTTTGAAAGCAAAGCACCTAAAGCAGCGCCAATAAGTCCGCCGGCAATTAAAGATTGGAAAATATTTTCATCATTCTTACTCATATTTCAAAGTTGTGAAATTATACATCAGTCTATAGTGTCGTTATCTTGATCTCAGTGTTTATTCATCTCAGTGTTTGTTCTTTGTTTCTCCAAAACTACAAAACTTTATCTATCAATGCAAATATATGTGTATGGATGCACTATGATACGATAGCCATAAGATAATCACGTATGCTATATAAAAAAGTACCATAACTTTCTTCCAAAGAACCGAAGAGTTGTGCAAAAATACTCAGTGTTATGTAGTCTGGTTTTTTATTTCATATGATTTATCATCCTTTCGGGAAAGAATATCTGCATTCAGAAGTTCATTGCAAATTTTTCTGACCTTGCGTCCTATACTTTCATATGTGGTTGGTTCAATTTCTTTTTGCGAACCATTATTGTCAATTTTTTTGAATGTCAGTCTTGGCAAATATTTTGAAGTAATACTTGATGGATAGAATGCTACGTCACAGACAATTTTAGTTTTTGAATTCTCGTCAAGAATGAATGTCTTGTAATAGGTTGAATGAGAAATTTTGTCCCTAATTAAACAATTTTTTTGATCGTAATTTTCTTTAACTTCAATTTTACTGATGTCACCAGTCACCAAGTTAAAGGTATTGTCAAATGTAGTTTGTGGTGTTTCCATTTTTCTCGTTTTAGATTCTGTGGTTGATATTAGTACTCTCGTCAAAGCATTAGGTCTAACGGGAGGCGGATTTGCCCAGTTACTGAACCCAAACATAGTTCCGCTATACCATTTGTGCAAATTGTTACTAATGTACAATTTGTTTCCATACAAAAATAGACAATGGTTACTTAACGATTATGTACGCAACTGTATAGCCCCTTAGATATCAGACCGAGAAGAGGGAATGTGAGAATGAATATTGTTTCCCATGTTTCTTACTCTCCACACTGATGTCCAATGATAATATTGCTAATATACCCATCCAAACACGAAACTATATGCGGCTTAGGACATTTTCCGTAATTTTGTGACTGACCAATCGGTCAATTACAAATTTACTGGAGTTATTATGCAACACTATGTACGTAATCGGGCATTATTGTTTATGGCTATGTTCTTTAGTTCTATCTACTTCGGCATTGCAGGCAATCCCGTGACGGTGACGGTAAAAGGGAATGGTGAAGGATTAGCGGATGTCATTGTACGCATTGAGCGCTCTCGCGATGCTATCAGTATGAGTAGCGAAGCCCTTGCCGAGCCAATACGCCGCCCCATGAAATCGGTAAATACGAATGCCTCGGGTATTGCAATATTTGCTGATATTGAAGAAGGGAAATATCGTATTACCGCTGAAAAAATCGGCTGGAAACGTCAAGGAACTATCATTGATATGCGTGCAGGGGCTGCCAATATTGAGGTAGAATTACAAGAAAATGAAACACGTATGGAAGAAGTAACAGTGTTCGGTGCGGCTCGTCGCGAACAAAAAATCACCGAAGCACCTGCCGCGATTACTGTTGTTACACCTGTGGAGATTAATAAAGGGACTTCACATGGGCAAATCGGAAAATTGCTCGAAGGATTGCAAGGCGTGGACATTGCGCAATCGGGTATGAATGATTTTAGTATTAATACACGCGGGTTTAATAATTCGATCAATCGTCGTATGCTTGTGTTGATTGATGGACGTGATCCGTCCACACCGCTTCTGAATCTTGTGGAATGGAATTCATTTCAAACAGATATGGCGGATATTAAAAGTATTGAGGTTGTGCGCGGTCCCGGTTCTGCTCTCTATGGCTCCAATGCGTATAATGGCGTGATTAATATTACCACCTATTCGCCGCGTGATGTTCTTGGTACACGTGTTTCGGTGACAGGGGGCGAATATGAGACTTTTCGTATTACGGGTCGTCATGCTATGGCGGTGAATGATAATATTTCCTTTAAAATTAATGGTGGATATTCCACACAACGCCAATCATGGGTGCGCTCGCGTACAGCCACATCCTTAGAATATCCGGGTTTGGCATTAGATTTAGCTGATGCCCCCACGGGACCTCCGGGTACATTTCGTGCAGGTATGTCCAATCGTATTTTAAGCATAGACTCATTAATTGATGCACATAAAAATGCTTTTAATTATTTTGGTACTGCGCGTATGGATTATCATTTTTCAGATAAAGAGCGTGTTTTGGCTGAAATTGGTTATTCCGGTTATGGTAATGAATATTTTGTGAATCAAACAGGACGTATATTAATTCCTGAAGTAGAAAAACCTTTTGCGCGGCTTGCTTATAATTCCGAGCGATTTAATGTTCAAGGACATTATTATCGCCGTAATACACCCATTCCACAAATTGTGATGAATGCGCGTGCCACCTCTGCCGAACGTTCTGATGTGTATGTGATTGATGCTCAATGGAATAATAATTTCTTAGACAATAAGTTAAAAGTCATTCTTGGTGCTTCCCATGAATATCAGCATGTGAACACAACTATTATAGGTGCCACACCTTTATTAAGACCTGATAATCTTCATAATAATTTCAGCGGTATTTATGGTCAGGCAGAATATTCTTTGCTTGATAATCTGCAATTTGTGGGTGCTTTACGTTATGATCGTTCCACATTTTTTGAAGATCAGATTTCGCCGAAAGCTGCACTTGTTTATACTCCCGTTTCGGGGCATACAGTCCGTGCAACGGTAAATCGTTCATTCTTGCGTCCGAGCTATGGTGATTTAAATCGCCGTTCACCCGCAGGAGGAGCCGTCAATGTTGCAAGTATTGATACATTAGTCAGTAAAGCATATAATGTGAATTCCTTAGGATTAACATCATTACCACAATGGAATTTGGGTAATTCTACGATTAAACCCGAAGTGAGTATGTCCTATGAATTGGGGTATAAAGGAATTATTACAAAAGAATTATTTGTGACTGTTGATGCATATTATAATCGTCGTTCGAATTTTATTTCTAATCCATTGGGTGGTCTTGCTCCCGGGGTATATACACCACTGAATTACGGGAATAGGTCTGCCGACTCCATGTTTGAAGCTTTAGTACTTGAACTATTGCGAAAAACAAATCCTAATGCTGTGAATATTCCAATTTCTCGTTTATCTATTGATCCCGTCACAGGAAAAGCTGCATTTATTGTCACCCCTACGAATATTGGTTTGGTGAATGAATATGGTGTGGAAATTGGTGCAAATTATTATGTGAATGATTATGTATTACTTTCTGCCGATTATGCATGGTTAGGCACAGAAGTGGTCGAAAATACTGTCAGTGCAAATAAGATTTTACCCAATACCTCGCCACATCGTATAACACTGAATGCAAGCTATACCGTTCCGCAACGTTATGATGTGGGCGTGCAATTCCGTTATGTGGAAGGATTCCAATGGATAGCAGGTTTAATTGAAGGTTCTGTGCCTTCGTATGCAGTGTTGAATATTAATGCCGGTTACAATGTCATGGAGAAATTACGGCTTGGCGTTAATATTTTTAATGCGCTTGATCGTCGTCATTATCAAATTTTCGGCGGTACAATTTTACAGCGTTATACAACAGCAACATTGTCGTATGAATTTTAATAGTGTTTTTACTGATGTTTTTCATAAGAAATTTGTCCTTTATGCTTAAATTTCTTTGAGTAATTCATAGTTGTCGATAATTTTTATCGTTGATGTCGCTCAAGAATAGAAAAAAATCTCATAAAAAAAACAGCTCATGATTATCATGAGCTGTTTTTTTTGTATTACCGAAATAGAAGTCAATAATTTTACAAACTATCAAATCATTATGTAAGAATTATGCATTGACTTGTTGTTGCTGACGTGCTTTTCTCATTAATCGCATAGACACCGTGCGCAAAGACGGGAAAAATGGCGCAATAATATATGCACGAATTATATATGTCCAAAAACCACGCTCTAATAATGATTTGTCAATTAAATGCTCAACTTTGGCATGTGCTGCCGGTAATTCGCTCCAATGAGTATTGGCTCTTTGATGATGCACAGTATGCAAACCATTATTGAATAACATCCAATTTGTGATAGGACTAACGAAATTGCGGGAATGATTATATTCTGATTCTTCATCGGCATGGACATGCTGAATGTAATTAAAAATCAAGACGGAAAACAATGCCACTTGATGCGGAATCACTATGTACAGTAATGCTTTTTGCCAATCAAGATATAATGCTCCGGCAAGAAATGCACCGAGTATCACATATTGGGAAGCAGATTGATAGAACTTGCTGCGATTACGTGCCCACAAATCACGCAAATAGCCCATAATAGGACTTTGTTGATAATAACTGCTAATTGTGGGATAGCTCAACAATGTGAAAATATTATTACGTTCACTAATGCGATAGGTAATAGTGTGGTCACCTTCACGATTGTTGAATTTGTGATGATTGCGATTGTGCGTTGGAATCCATGCAAACACAGGAAAGCCATAAAATAGGGTTATCCAATAGTCGGTGAGAGTATTCAATGTTTGCGATTTCCACATCGGAACATGATTGTGATTATGCGCAATGACGGCTACCGTTATTGCCAAGTACAAACTTGTGATGTAAGAAATGGGATGAAAGCCATACGTCCATTGTCCGAAAAGAAGCAAGGTCGTAGCACTCAAAAATAGTATGGTCTTAATATCTGCTTTGTATTTTAGCATATTGCCTCAAATATAAATTGAAAAATTACATACTAATATACGTTTTTTAGACGAGAGTATCATCACATGAGATGAAGTTTCTGATAAGTTGCTTTCATTCTTCATTATCATTCCAGTCCTCATCCGGCTTCATGGTAAACATGCTGCGCAGCAAATCGCCAAAAGCAAAGCCGGGAGCCGTGTCATTTATGTCAGTGAGTGACTTACTGAGTAAGGAATATTCGGCAAGCCCATGTAAAACAAACTCCATCATAAAGTAATAGTCTTTGTCCGTTATATCGGGAAGAGTGCGCCGTACAATGTCACCTAAGCCCGGTATAGAATCCAATAATGTTGTGTAGTGTTGTGAAGAAATATCCGACGGAAATGTCACAGAGTTTCCTGCAGCAAACCATTCAACCACAACCGTATAAGGGTTGTTTTTTGCATTGCGCTTAAAGGATTCGGGATTGGGAAAATAATGGCTGAAGAGTGCACGTATCGCTTTGCCTATGAGTATTTGTGCAACGGTAAAAGCACCTTCTTGCTCACCTTCATATACTAATTCCACTTTGCCTGTGATACTTGGTATAATTCCAATACAATCGCTCATGCGTACCATAACATGGTCTTCACGTGTCAACAAAGCTCTGCGCTCGGCAGCACTGTACAAGTTTTCTGCGGCAGAAATTGTTAATCGCGCGGAAACGCCACTTTTCTGATCTACATATTCACTTTTACGTGCTTCGAACGCAATATATTCGACAAGCAACTTTGCCGCCGAAGGACAATATACTTGTTCTTTTTGCTCCGGCGTGGGCTGTGCCTCTTGGTCGGTTATATGCTGGGCAATTGTCGGTGATTTTGGATAATGTGTGAGGATCTGACTGTCTATTCTGTCTTTGAGTGGTGTGACAATAGCACCTCGATTAGTATAATCTTCAGGATTTGCAGTAAATATGAGAGCTATATCCAATGGTAATCGCATGGTAAAACCACGAATTTGTATATCGGATTCCTGCAAAATATTAAATAAAGCTACTTGTATTCTTGGTTGAAGATCGGGTAATTCATTGATAACAAAAATGGAACGATGTGAACGCGGAATAAGCCCAAAATGGATAACACGCTCATCAGAATATGGCAATTTGAGTGATGCTGCTTTGATAGGATCAACATCGCCGATGAGGTCTGCAATAGACACATCCGGTGTGGCTAATTTTTCAATATAACGCTGCGAACGATGTAACCATGCGATAGGCGTTTTATCACCATATTCGGTAATGCAATCCAGAGCATAACGCGACAAAGGAGCTAAGGGGTCATCATGTATTTCGGAGCCGGCAATATATGGAATCCATTCATCCAGAACATTAACTAATAACCGTGCAATACGTGTTTTTGCCTGACCACGTAATCCCAAAAGAATCATAGTATGGCGCGAAAGAATTGCTCTTTCTATATCGGGAATTACCGTGTGTTCATAACCGAAGATACCATGAAAAGGTGTTTCTCCGTTCTGTAATTTATGGCGTAAATTATTGCGCATTTCATCACGAATGCTAAGAGATGTATAACCTGATGAACGCAAGTCACCAAGGGTTGTTATATCATGGCGATGTGCATATATGGTAGAGTGTGAGGTCATCATAAATCCGGTGGTATATGTGAAATATTAGCTCGTATAGTCGTTTACCGAGTTAATTCATTGTCCTTAGCCAAAGCGAAAAAAAATGCCCGATGACATAATGCCATCGAGCATTCTCACACTATCAGATATAGAAAAAATTGCGTCAAAAAGCAAAGAGTAAACGAGCAATCTCCGAACTTTTGCTGAACAATACCCTATAACCGAGTAATGTTCCTGCTCCAATCATGGTAAAGCCGGCAAAACGATGCAAACGAAGTGTAAATTCGGGTGAAAAACGTTCTTTATAGAAAATGACAATTTTAAGAATTGAGTATAGCCATCCGAAATTACCCAGACCGAAGCCGATAGAAAAGAGCAGGCAATTTATGGCAGTATTTTCAAAAAATGAGGAATGCTGGATTACCATAGAGGTATAAGCGAGAGAGGGAAGGAATGTGGGATTGGCTATGTTCATAAGAGCTATGGCTATACCGATAAAAAACGGACCATTCTTTTTAAGCCTTTCGGCAATAACACGTAAGCGACTTGGTTCTCTACTCTGCTGTAAGCATTGTTGTTGTGCACGAGAAGAGCGTAATTCCATAATACCATATCCTACGAGCATAAGAACGCACACAACTTGGAACATAACCATCGCAAGAGGATAATCCCCAAAAAACGCTTCCAATGAGGAAGAAAGCGCAGATGTTGCAAGCATTGCAAAGAGACAATAGAATAAATCCATTACCCCCGCACCGAGTCCGATGAGCACTCCACCACGCTCATCACCCCGTAAACCTGCTTTTAATGTTGTCACACCTACCGGTCCCGGTGGAACGGCAAGTACAAATCCTACAATTGTTCCGAGCAGTAAAGAAAATACCATCCACTACCCCTTTCTTATAGTTTTTGTGAAAAAAAGCATATTCCTCCATAAACAGCAAGGGCATCCAAATGCCTGTCAGTGTGTAAATATTTGCACACTGAGTTTCAGCGAACATAAGGAAAATATATGGAGTATGCAAGAAATAAAGTTATTTTTTTTTAATTTTTGTCCAAAATCATCCATGAATCACCCAAATTATCGCCCTGTTAAAGCCATTTTGATGGATCTTCGCCATGAAGGGGGGACTAAGCGGAATAGGCGTGAACGAAGCAATTTCCCTTGCCAAATAGCGCGTTCTTTCAGGTTCATCACTCGGCGATTTTCAAGAGATGGCTCTATTCCAAGACTGCATATTGCCCGATAAGCATTGTATTCCCATACACCTTTGATAACCGTATTAAGTACAGGAAAGTAATCGTGATATGTAGAGTAAAACTTATCGTAAGCATCAGAGCGTATAGTTGCAAATGTCTCAAATTGCCAAGCATTTTCACCTTTGACCAATAAAGTGCGCAATACATCCTTTTTGAACAGTGATAACACAACAGATGCGCGGTATAAGGTGCCGGGAGAAACAATGCCTATACGGTCATTATAGGGCTTATCCGGCGGGGTTGAAGGATTGAATCGCAGGTAATTGCAATCATTGTCCATTGCCCATATCAAAAGGTTATACACTTTATCAGCATGGACATATTGATGCAACATAAGATCCTCAAGAAACAACAGCACATAGTCATGCGGTAAAGCATCAATGGCGGCAAGCACATTGTCAGACCATGAAACGTCTTCGCCAATAGCCAAGGGTTTCACATCCTCAAAATCAGGTTGTGCATAATTGGTTAGCAGATAAGTATCGCATGGACATTCTTGCCAAAAGCGATGATACAGAGAAAAAAATGGTTGCCACAAATCGCTGTAAGCATCGCAGGATACCACAAGTACCGCACAGCGTTGACGTAAAAGAGTATTATCGGTTGAAGTCATGATATTATCAAAACAAATTGTATATGACAAATATAGAAAACTTCTGCATCCAAATAGGCGAAAGCAGGAAAAAAAGTGTAATTCATGAGGAAAACGTATATTCGTATGCAGTGAAAACAATAGATTAACGGTTTGTAGCTTTTTTTGACTATGATGATACATACATTGATAGGTATTCTGCTTCTTACTTTTGTCATGTGCGGATGTGGCAGTCCTACCCAAACACTCACACTTCGACACAGTGTACGAAGACCTGCATTATTGCACCTTGATGCAATTCAGGCAATTATCATTGGGAAAGTACAAAATGACAATAAAACCTACCCGCACACAGAACGCTTACGCTCCGCAATTCGAGAGAAATTTATCCGAAGCGGAACATATCCTGTTTTAGAAGAAGATGATTCCAAAGCTCAGACGGCAACCTTACTTTCGATAAATGTAGAAGATATGAGCCATAAGGAATCATACGATACCACTCATGCTTCACAACAAAATGTACTCGGGCTGACTCTATTACCGGAAATTAGCAAAAAAGAAGAAAAGCATATCACAATTCACTGCCGCTTAATTGATAAAAAAAATTACGGGATACTTGCCGTAAAATCGTTTTCCAAACATATAGTGAAAAACAAAGCGGAAATGCGCACATGGGAGCAATTGGAAATGCAGGCGACTGATGATATTGCTGCATCCGTTGTCGGTTGGATAGCTCCCTATGAAGATATGCTTGAATTTGCCTTGCTTGAGGACAATAATGCTCCATATATTACAAACTCTAATGCAATGGTATTAGAAAAAAATTATACACAAGCATTAGATATTCTCAAAAAAACTACCGACACTGCACAATTCAATCCCGACTATCACAAAGCATGGTATAATATGGGGTGCTTGTATGTAATACTTAATCAGTATGACAATGCTAAACAATGTTTTGAAAGGGCATCGAACATGGTAACCAATGAACAGCTGTATAGTGATAAACTATCGCTTATCACACAATTATTAAAAGAAAAAGAACAAAAACAAAATAAATAAATACTATGGAAGCGATACATACTTACTATACTTCGCTGTTTATTGAAGCGATTGAACAGATAGTTACGCTTTCCCCAAAAGAGCGGAAGGACATTTTTGATATATCCGTCATAAAAGCATATAAAAAAAAAGAAATGATTATTCGTCAAGGCAATCGTTTTGACAATGAAGTGTTTATTTTGGAAGGAATTGTTCGAGGATATTATGACACCTATAATTCAAAAGAAGTCACTGTGGAGTTTTTTCAAGGACCTGCCGTTACTGCACCATGGTTTACGCGTACTTTTAATCATTACAGCAGTATCAATTATCAATCATTAACGCCGACGGTAACTTTAGAAATTCATGCCGAAAATTTTGATTCACTTATGAAAAAATCTGTAGCCATCAATAAGTGGGCAACAGGTATTACCCAAGCTGAACTAATGAGAAAAACTCAAAGAGAAATATTATTACTTACAAAAAATGCAGAAGAACGATTTGCAGTATTTCGACAAATGTTTACTTCCTTAGAAAATCATATAGCCCTTAGTCATATAGCTTCGTATCTTGGAATTACGCAAGTATCATTAAGTCGGCTTCGTTCTAAAAAGTAAAGCAGTCTCAACCGCTGTATGTAACTAAACCGTACTACATTTGTTACTTTCCTAAAACATACTGTAAAGATTAATGAAAAATTTTAATGATACATTAAACAAAGAAGAGAGTAATTGTAACGTGTAATTATTTACTAAATTGAAACATAAAAAAGTCAAATGAAACAACTAAGATATGTAGTGCCAAAAATCAAGGCAACAATTTTTCCATATTTCTTTTGCATAATGATAATCTCTTTACTCAATGCATGTGGTGTGGAACCCGGAGAGGGCGGTTTGGCTACGATACGTGGTAAAGTGTATGGATATGACATAAACAGCGCAGGACGTATTCTCGATAGTGGTTATGTGGGGGATAGACGTGTTTATATTGCCTATGGCAATCACACATGGGCTGATGATGATGTTCGTACTTCATATACAGGCGAATATGCATTTAGAGGATTACAAAAAGGTACATATACTCTGTGGGTATTTTCGCAATGCGACACCTGTCCTTTTGATCTTAACTATGTGAAAAAGGAAGTTCAAATTACATCTGATAAACAAGAATTAGTTGTCCCTGATTTTATTATTTATGATTAAACAAATGACAGCAGCATATTCACATATAAAAACGATTGCTTCATTCAATACTATACAACTGAATCAAATGGACAAAGTGAATCTCATGAATCGAGTAGATTCAAAATTTGTTTTTCATGATGTTTGGCTGAATGCAATATTAGAAGAAATACGCGATGACTATAGTATTCTCGAAATAGACAATCAGCGTGTATTTCGCTATGATTCTTTATATTTAGACACCAAAGATTATTGTATGTATAAGCAGCATCATAATGGTAAACCGCGACGAGTGAAACTCCGTTATAGGACATACTGTGATACGGGTGATATATTTTTTGAAATAAAACAACGTCAAAACCCTATGAGAACACATAAATTTCGCGAGAAGGTGAGTGCTATACCCCCATCTCTTGGCGAAATAGAGTTGTCATTACTTCAGAAATCGGGTATTTGTTTTAATAGTGAGCTTGAACATAAATTAGTCGTTGGATATAAACGAATCACTCTCGTTGCAAATGATTGTATAGAACGTGTGACATTAGATACATTTTTGTCCTTCCATAATTTTAAACAGTATAAAGTTCATCCTCACCTAATAATTGCAGAAATTAAGCAAGAGCGATTCTCGCGTATCAGTCCATTTATACATGCTTTGCGAAGAAGAAATATTAAAGAACAATCAATAAGTAAATACGCATTAGGGCTGATTGAATTATCAACAGACATAAAAAGTAATGCCTTCAAATCTAAAGTAAGAACTGTGGAACATATCGAAAACAGGTGTGATAATGGATACAAATGAAGCTGTTAATGCTGTAATAGCTCTCGGAGTTCATGGCAATGATCTCATGGAATTAGCTCTGAGATTCGGAATAAATCTTTTTGTCATTATTGTAATTGTCCGTGTTATTTATTATACACGTCATAGAAATAAAGATTTCGTCTTTACATTTATTCTTTTTAATGTCATTAATTTTTTACTGTGTTTTTTTCTGAGCAGTGCGAAGTTGAAAATGGGATTTGCATTTGGCTTATTTGCAATTTTCAGCATCCTTAGATATAGGACAGTGACAGTTCCTGTTCGTGAAATGGGGTATTTTTTCATTAGCGTTACCATAGGAATACTCAATGCCTTGATGTCATCAGAGCAATATATGGTGCAACTTCTTATTGCGAATAGTATTATTCTTACATTGACTTATATTTTGGATCATAGAATTTCTCTTAAACATGAAAATTTCAAAGAAATTGTGTATGAACGCATTGATTTAATCCATCCCGATAAACGTGAAGAAATGTTGGCGGATTTAAATAAACGTACAGGACTTGGTATTCATAGAATTGAACTTTTGAAAATTGATTTTTTGAAAGATGTAGCGCTCATTCATGGATTCTATTTTTCGGCAAATAATGATACCCCATCTGCAATAAAGACTAATGACAATGATGATGATTAAGACCATTGCAGTATGGATCCTGCTGTCATTATTTGTACAATATTTCGGTAGTGCCCAAATATCTCAAGACTTTATTATGAGAAACTCAATAGGAATGGAAACGGACATTTCATCACAGTTTTCTATTGACATTGCCGTACAGTCACGTTTCCACAATAATATACAAACCTTTAATGGGATGTTTTTTTACTGTACTCCTAAGTATCAAATTTCGGATAATCTTTCTCTCTTAACTGATATTCGTTATGGTTCAAGCTCATTATGGGATAGAACGCGATACGGAATAGGAATACAATATAAATATCCTATGAAAAAATTAAAATTTACATTGCGTGGACTGTATCAATATGAACATTTTGAACAATCGCTTCCGGATATTGGTCAATATCCCGATAGAAGTAATATTCGCGTACGTCTGCTGACAGACTATAAAGTAACAAAGCGAATAACAATTTTTGCTGCCATCGAGCCATTGTATAGAATTGAGCAAAGTATAGGCAGATTTCAACGAATACGAAATACAATAGGTGTTGATTGGGAAGTTATCAAACGACATACAATCACCGCTTCTTTATTTATACAACCACAATATCAAGCATCATTACAAAGAATACGGTATATAGCAAATATTGGCTATTCTTTTGAATTACCTTCATTGTACGATAAAAAAAAGACTATATCCTTTGGAGACGAGTAAATGTATTATATCTATCCCTTCGCAGTTTTTAACATTTGTTAAATTTTTGCATACTTCTTGTTTGTAATTTTGCATTTACTTTTTTCACCATTTAATGAAAATTGGTCTATGCAAGTGTATAAGTTTTTATATTGTGTTTGTATATTCGCTGCTGCAATATCAATGAATGCTGCTGAGTTTCGCGGCAGCATAAGTGGAAGAATTGTTGATGCTGTGACAAAACAACCTGTTTCAGGTGTGACCATTCGCTTACTGTCAACAAAGTTGGGTGCAGTAAGCACAGAGTCCGGTATATATAAAATTTCAGATGTTCCTGTGGGGACTTACTCTTTGGAATACAAAAGAATCGGTTATGCCACAATGGTAAAATCTGACATTATTGTTCGTTCATCTCGCATCACGGAAGTAATGGCAGAAATGGCTGAATCACCAATTGTCAGCGAAGAAGTCACTGTGCGCCCCGCTTATTTTTCTCAAGATATTAACCAAGTATCGAATACATTACAATTCAGTAATGAAGAAATACGGAGAGCTCCGGGCTCTTTTGGTGATATAAGCCGTATTGTCAGCGGTATGCCAAGTACTGCAAAGGTGGATGACCAATCAAATGCTTTAATTGTGCGTGGCGGCAGCCCAATAGAAAACGGTTTTTATGTTGATAATATTGAAATTACGAATATTAACCATTTTCCTTCACAAGGAACTTCGGCGGGAAGCACAAGTATTATTCCTGTTGATTTATTACAAAGTGTAGATTTTAGTGCCGGTGGATTTTCAGCTGCGTATGGTGATAAATTATCGTCTATAATGAATATTCAATTGCGAAAAGGAAACACGGAAGAAACCGATTTACAATTTGATTTCAATGTCATGGGTTTTGGCGGAATTATTGACGGTCCATTTGCAGCCGGAAAAGGAACATATATTTTTGCTGCGCGGCGATCATATTTAGATCTTCTTGCTGAAGCTGCCGGTATTAATTTATTGCCGACTTTTGGTGATGCACAAATAAAAATAACCTATGATATTGACAATAAACACTCTTTATCATTATTGGGAATTTTTTCTGATGACCATATAAGTTCAGATTCTGCCAATGCACGTGAAAATAAACAAACCGCTTATGGCAGCGACGATATTTACGATGGTACTATTGGTATTAATTGGCGGTATTTATGGGGAGAAAATGCTTATACTCAGACATCCATTGCTTATACTCGCACAAATTTTGACAATCATTACAGGGATAATTTTACAGGTAATGACATACTGCGAAAACAGTCAATAGAACAATATATTCGACTACGTTCCATTAGTACAATCGCTTTCTCTCCGTTCATTTCTTTAGAGTATGGCGTTGAAGCAAAATATATACATGCTGATAATAGTATTCGATTTGGATTGCAAAATAATGCTGTTGGTGATTCTGTCGGGTTATTTACTCTTCAAGGCAAAAAAGATGCAAGCCGCGGCGGACTTTTTACCACATTAACATATACGCCATTCTCTGTATTAAAAATTGCTGCGGGAATGCGCATGGAATATGCTACGATTTCGGAAACTATCACGTATTCGCCTAAAATAAGTGTTGTATATTCGCTTAGCGATCATACTGTAATAACCGCAAATACCGGTATATATTATCAAGGAATTCCATTATTAATGGCGGCTCAGAATCCGAATCTGATAACACCACAAGATATGCAGGCAATACACTATGTTCTGGGTTTTCAACAGATACTCTCTGCCGACACACGATTATTGATGGAAATATATGGAAAAGAATATAAGGGTTTTCCCATTGACCCGAATGAGCCCGGATTATTTGCCGTGGATGAGCCTTATGATCGCATAGGGTTTTACACATATCATCCGGCTCTTATTATGAATGGTAAAGCACGCTCCTATGGTGCTGAAATTTCCGTACAAAAGAAGTTGTCGGATAATTTTTATGGTATTACCGGTTTGTCATGGTTTCGTTCGGAATATGCAGGCTATGACGGAGTGTGGCGTAATCGAGTTTTTGATAATCAGATAGTGTTCAGCATCGAAGGCGGCATTACACTCAGCAAGGACTGGGAGATAAGCACTCGTTGGATTTATGCCGGCGGCAGACCATATACGCCATTTAATACAGAACTTTCACGACAAACAGGCATCGGTATTTTGGACGACAATCGCATCAACTCTTCGCGCTTTCCCGCATACCACTCTTTAAATATTCGTGCAGATAAACGATTCTTTTTTGAAAAAAGCACCTTGATTGCTTATATCAGTATTTGGAATGTCTATAATCGTAATAATGCTCAAGCGATAATTTGGAATCAATTCGATATGCGTCCCGAAACAGTAAGCCAATTTGGACTATTACCCGTTTTTGGACTTGAATGGGAATTGTAACACCATAAGCACCAAGAAGGCAATAGCGCGAACATGATTGTATATGAGCTCCCAACGAGTACAAGGGAATAAATCACTAAAGCAATGTATCACAAATACTTATCCGCCTGTTTACCGTTACAGTAAAAATTAAATTCTGTCTTTATTTGGATTTAGTCTAAATAAGTGTTAATTTTGTCATAGACTTTTTCTCATTCTTTTTCATAAGCTATGACACGTTCTTTATCAGCTCCTTTTTATGCAGCACTTTGCTTTGCTTTGTGTTGTATCCTGCAATCATGTTCCGAAGAGAGTACGCAACCAACCGACACTTCAAAAGTAATTCAACAATCAGTGGCGCAACACTATGGTAATATTGTACTTGCATCATACAGTGATGCTCTGGCATCGGCTCAAGACATGAAAATTGCCATAGCAAATTTTACGCAATCACCGAACGAAGCATCATTCATGCAAGCAAAAAAAGCATGGTTGGAAGCAAGGAACTGGTACGGACAAACGGAAGTATTTCGTTTCTATGGCGGTCCCATTGACGATGAGAATGGTCCCGAAGGGCTATTAAATGCATGGCCTCTCGATGAAAGTTATATTGATTATGTGGTTGGCAATCCCGAAGCGGGTGTCATCAATAACACAAAAGATTATCCCATAATAAATGAAGCACTTATTGAGCAGCTGAACGAACAAGGGGGAGAAACGAATATATCTGCCGGATATCATGCTATCGAGTTTTTACTGTGGGGACAAGATATTACCTCTCCAAGTCAAAAATTGCCCGGACAAAGACCTTTGACGGATTTTACAACCGAAAAAAATGCTCAGCGCAGAAAAGAATATCTCAATATTGTTGCCGATATGATAATAGGTCATCTTAGTGAACTTGTTGCACAATGGAGCAATAATTCCAATAATTATCGTACAAAATTTCTTAACCAAAATACTGACAGCTCTTTAACCTCAATTTTACAGGGAATGTCATCACTCACAGGTGGTGAATTGTCAGGCGAGCGTATGACAGTTGCGCTTGGCAAAGGTGAGCAAGAAGACGAACATTCATGCTTCAGCGATAATACCCACAATGATATTATTATGAACCAAAAAGGTATAGAAAATATATGGCTTGGTGTATATAAAAGACGTGATGGCTCTTTGGTAACAGGAAAGGGAATATATAGCCTGATAGAGCAAAAAAATGCAGTAATTGCCCAAGAAGTACAAGAATATGTTAACAAATCAAATGAAAAAATTTCTCAAATTCAGGCACCGTTTGATTATGAAATAAGTCAAGGAAATAGTGCCGGCAATCAAAGGGTGGCTCAAGCAATTACAGCACTGCAAAAACAAGCGTTTGGTATTGTTAAAGTTGCAGAGACGCTCAATATTCGTCTTAATTTAGAATAATTTTATTGTTTTTACCATCTGAAATATTATGTGTGTTTCAAAAATCCTTCATTATTCGGAGCATGGTTGCGTTTCTGTTTGCAGTGAATGTCATCAAGTTCAAATAAGTTTTGGCACTACGGTTACCACCCATGCACAACAAGAGTTTATAGAGTATTGTTCATTTGTCAAAAGAATGATGAAAAAATATGCCTTTGCCGATAATAAATATGAGAAAAAAGTCTATATAAAAACATCGGTAGAAAATTTGTCTTTATTATATAGTGCTTTTGACTTAGAAAATCTGGATGATTTACTGTCACAATCATTATTGGTACTTTCGGCGCAAACTATTCTTGAAGCAGAAAATGCCTCGAAAAACAATTAACCGAAATTATGAGAGATTCCATCAAAGTATCGAGTATTATTCTGTTCAGTTTTCTATTGTTTTGTTGTAATCCGGATACTTCACAACCAATACATTATGATGATACAACTATAGCGGCAGAAGAAAATGCGGGAGGTGAAGGTACGGTGTATGATCAAAGTGTGAATGCTTTTTCTTTTCCTTACCGAACACTTTCATCGGAACAACGATCTGATTTTTTTATTGGTAATTCATTGTTTAATCAAAATTGGGTACAAGCTCCGGCATCTACGTCATTGCGCGACGGTGTGGGTCCTTTGTTTAATGCGCGTTCATGTTCAGGTTGTCACTTCAAAGACGGCAGAGGAACGCCGCCGAATAATGGTGAACCCATGATTTCTATGCTCTTACGATTAAGTATTCCGGGCACATCTGATGATGGTTCGCCTTTACCGGAACCGCATTATGGAGGTCAATTACAAAATTTTGCTGTCAGCGGTGTGAAGCCGGAGGGTAAGCCCATCATAGAATATCAAGAAATAGCCGGAAAATTCGAGGACGGCGAATATTATTCATTACGAAAACCGATTTATATACTTAACGATTTAGCGTATGGCAATATGCAAGGAAATGTGATGGTATCGCCTCGCGTTGCTCCTCAGATGATTGGTATGGGATTATTAGAAGCTATCCATGAAACAGATATTTTAAATAATGCCGATGAATTTGATAATAATAATGATGGAATTTCCGGCAAAGCAAATAGAGTCTATGACAGAGAAACACAATCATTGCGTATTGGACGTTTTGGGTGGAAAGCTAATCAACCCACTGTAAAACAACAAGTTGCGGGAGCATTTAATGGTGATTTAGGTATTACATCTTCACTATTTCCGATGCATGGACATAGTGAAAATCAGAAAGAACTTGAAAAATTACCAAATGGTGGCACGCCGGAAATTAGCGATATAGAATTAGAAAAAGTCATACTTTATTCGGCTGTGCTTGCAGTGCCCGCGGCACGCTCAGTTGCCAATATGCAGCAAGGAAAAAAAATATTTATGACTATTGGTTGTGCCTCTTGTCATCGTCCTTCTTATACGACAGGGAGTTATGATAAAATATCTGTATTATCTCATCAAAAAATTTATCCATATACAGACCTTTTATTACATGATATGGGCGATGAACTTGCTGATAATCGTCCTGATTTTGCAGCAACAGGTACAGAATGGCGCACTCCTCCATTATGGGGAATAGGACTTATTCCGATTGTTAATGGGCACAGCAATTATCTGCATGACGGTAGAGCACGTTCCTTGCAAGAAGCCATATTATGGCATGGAGGTGAAGGAGAAGCGGCACGTGAAAAATATAAAAAACTTTCCAAAAAAGAAAGAGAAGAATTGCTCAAATTTCTTCATAGTTTGTAAGGTATATCTGATAGAAACTATTATATACTTGGACTTTCAAAGCACGATAAAATTTCTTGATGAAGAGCAAGTATAAAAATAATAATACAAAACCGAGAGCATAAGTTACTCTGTGAATGTAAGTACTTTTTATGTATGCAAAATGATGGTATAGTAAAGTGGAATCCCGACGGTAATATTAAAGGGGAATGTCACTCCCAAAGCCATTGGTATATATAATCCAGGATCAGCTTTCGGGGCAGCTAATCGCATGGCGGCGGGCACGGCTATATATGATGCACTGGCGGCAAGGATGGAAAAAATAAGTCTATTACCGGGATTATCGGTAATCCCGTGACTGATGAGTGCTGTAAGGGAACCATTTATTGCAGGGAAGAGAATTCCGTAGAGTGTGGCTGCCAGACCATATTTTCTGAATGATGAAAAGCGTTGTGCAGTCACCATGCCCATTTCCAAAAGGAAAATTGCCAAAAAACCTTTGAAAATATCGGTTGTAAATGGTTTTATACCTTCGGCTTGTTTTGTGTCGGCAATATATCCGATAATCATACTGCCAAAAATCATGAGCACACTCCCATTTGTTAAGGAATGGTGGAGAATATTACCAATACCTCGCGAATCTTCTTGTTTTTCATAATTCATGATTAATATCACTGCCATGACAATTGCAGGTGCTTCCATCAATGCCATGACTGCAACCATGTGACCGTCAAATTGCAGTTTTTGAGCTTCCAAAAATGAGACTGCTGCAACAAAAGTAACCGCACTCACCGAACCATACGCTGCTGCCACAGCCCCCGCATCGCTGACACTCATGCGCTTTTTGAGTATAAAAAAAACATATATCGGGATGCATGATGCAAGAAAGATTCCAAATAAAAGTGAATAGATAATCTCATTACTCAATGTACTGTGTGCTAATTCCTGACCACCTTTAAATCCAATGGAGAATAATAAATATAAAGAGATAAATTTAGCGGAGCTTGCCGGTATCTCCATGTCACTTTTGATAAGAACGGCAATAATACCCAAAAGAAAAAATAATAAAGTCGGGTTTGTTAAATTTGAAAGAAGTAATTGAAAATCCATAATTCAATAAATAGTTGCCAGAGTTAAAATGTTGCCGCAGACAATGTAAACACTACTTGCGGGGTTGAACGTTGTGTAAAACGTGCCGATACATCCACTCTAAAAAGTAATAATAATCTGTTGAATCCGATGCCTGCTTCACCATAAAAACGTTCATCGGGTGATCGCTCGGTTGTCGGTAAAATCGTACCTGTATAAAGTTGAGTTTTTTCTGAAAAGCCACTCCATCCCAGAGCACCGGAAGCAATAAATTCTACGCCAAATGATGCTAAATTAGGGATGCGTAAAATACCCGGTATAACTTCGCCGAAGCTATGGTCTGCTCTGATAGCAATCATATTATCGCCATAAAATTCTTTCACAGCCATGCTACGAAAAACGCCCTGTGCCGCTGTGGAGGCAAGAGCAGTTTCAAAGCTGAAAAATCGTTGTGGTGGCACTTCTCCCTGTGATGCCCCTGCCATTATTCTGAGATCTAAACGCCATGCGGGTAATGTGGGAGTGCGTAACCATATATCAAGTGTTGCTTGCGAAAAAGAATAATCAGAAAACAGGAAATTTTTATCGGAATATTCGCCCGTCATTCGTACACCAAAATTAGATAAACGTCGAAAAGGACTGTGATTCCAATTTGCTTCTACCATTATTGAGCGCATAGTACCGTCGAAGATTGCAGGATTTTCACGATAGGAACGATTTTTTCCGAAGAATGCAAAATCGGTAGTACGCATCGCCGTAGTTTGATATTCACTGAGCAGAGAAAAACGTAAGGTTGTCGGTCGAACAGATAAATTTTGGCGAATAAATCGTAATTGTCCCCATCCGGCTTCAAAAAAGAGTTCACCGCCATCACCATAAAAATAATCCCCGTAATCATTTTTTGCGAGTAATGAAAAAAACGTAATACCGCTTGCCGGAATAATATAGGGGTTATCACGTCGCTGTAATCGCCGCCAGCCATTTGCACCAAGAGAATATTTTCCTATTTTGTCAAGAAAATGCCGTACTCCTAATTCGCCATACCATCGTTGATCGGAAATTCCATATCCTGATTTTATTGTCGCTTCCCAAGAATTAAAAATAGTATCGCGCAATCCCATACCAAGATAAGCACCATGCACACGATTGAAGCGAAAAATGTCTTCAAATCCCGTAAACGGGCGCCGTCCGACAGTATTGAGTACACGCACAACAGGAGCAAAAATCTGATTGATTAACCCCTCGGCAGCCACTGAATCTTGCACTTCCTGGGCTGTTTGAATAGCGGTATAAGCTTGTTCTTCTTCGATTTTTAGGGGCATCACAGAATTTGATCGCCAAAATGTGGTGTCATACACATCTGCCGCCGTCGCGACTTCAACCCTCCTTTGTTCAAAAAGATCATCTTCAACGGGTATATTGATTGCATAATCCGAGGCGATATTTTCTAATGAAAAATCAAGACGGGGATTAAGCAACCATAAAAGATTAACGCTGAACGACCCTTCAAGCGCAAGCCCTTCCGGCATAATATAGGGTCCGACTTTCGTAAAGGTTTGTTCAAATCGCAATGAAGCATCCAAAGGTAATTGCACCGCTTTTGTGGGTGTTAATCGCACGGAGACCGGTACGGCACTGTCGGGTTCAATCAATAATATCCCTTCGAGCATTTTACGTACGGAGGAATTGGCTTTTGCTCTGACTTTTACAAGCAATCGTTTATTTTCACGATACGTTTTTTCTATGGTAAATGTATATAAATCAAGCGCATCAGGATGGAAGGGCGTAAGTAATTCATCGCCCAATATAGCGACTTTATCTTCATAGGCACTAATATTGGTGCCAACAACCAATATATTCGTTTGCGGTGTAAGATTTGCCGTTTGTCGTCGTCGAATAATTTGATTAAAATATCGGTCAGGCGAGCTGTAATACCCTTTAGAAAACGTTTCAAGAATAGCGAATATGGTGGAATCTTCTTTACTGTCGGAGCGTCGCGCAGTAAGTGTATCGGTAGTGAAAACAAATTTAGAATACAGTGAATATGTATAAGAATTAATGGCATTCCTTTGCCGATTTTTTGTTGCCAATACTGCTTCCATCAATGCTCGCGCAGGGTCTTTGGCGGTAATCACCACTTCCTCGGTTCTTAACTCCAAAGACCTCATCCGTATATCCGCCATGGTGGTGTCTCGGTCAAAAGAAAGTGTCAGCTGTTGTTGTGAATAGCCCACCATAGATATAGTCATGGTATGACTTCCTTTGGGCAAACGCAGCAAAAAATAGCCTTGTCTGTCGGTGAGTGTACCCTTTTTTGTTCCCTGTAAACGTATGGTGGCAAAGCGTAAGCCGGTGGCACTATCCGCGTCAATGACACGCCCACGTAATGTGACTGTGCTTTGCGCTGCTGCGCCGGTGATACAACATAGAAGTAAGGCAAGCGTAGTAATAAATAATCGCATAGAATCCAATAGTTGAGAAAACTGTAGCCCAATGACGTGTTAGTGACGATAAAGTTTGTCATTGAGCTGCCCGAGTGCCGGAGTGGTTTATCGTTGCGATAAAGTTCTGCAAATTGTTGCAAGCTCTTTCCATTGTTCTTCGCTTAGTTTATGGGTTATATCGTTCAATAGAGCCATAAATTCGATATCTAAGTCACCCAGAAGGGTAATCCCTGAAGTTGTTATCATGCTTAAAGACAAACGCCTGTCTTCGCTTGTGCGCAAACGTTCCACAAAACCGCGACGCTCAAGACCGTCTATCACACGTGTGACATCCACACTTTTTTCAATGAGTTGTGCAAGAACTTCATTGCGTGAACACCCTCGCGGATGAGCACGTTTTAATATCCGTAACACATTGTATTGAGTGCCCGTAATGCCTAATTTTCCACATACTTGATCAACATTTTGCCTAATGAACTCTGCGGCAATGCTGGTTTGGATAATAGCATCCAATACAGGATTATTGTGAGGATGCTGCATAAGAGAAGCTCCGTTTTTTTCACTCATTGTATCATAATCCTCTCTAGAGAAAAATTGAAAACTATTTGGAGAAGAACAGAAAAATCAATATATTTGTTTTTACACATATAGTGTTTACACGTAAATTCTAAGGATTTTTCTATGGTCAATACGCTACACGTTTTTGCAGCCGGATTGTTTGTTCTCATGGCAAATATAGTAAGTGCACAGCCAACACACCAAGAAATAAGTATGAAACCCGGTTACACCGATCAGGTATATGTGTCATTAGAAAAGGGCATGGTACGCTCCGTTGCTTTGACCGAATGGGATTTGGGATTCGAAATCAATGGGCGCACTTCCTCCATTATTATCAATGAAGGTAAGGGGTGGGAACTATACTATGTGCCCGAGAGTACAGAAGAGAGTTTTTCCTTGCCATTCAATGAGGCCGATATTGCGCAATGGGAGCGAGTGATAAATTCCCCTTTATCGTGGAGTAGCGGAGCCTTCAATCGTAATATGGATGCAAATTTGGGGAAATACGGATGGGGAGAATATGACCCTTCTACCCATGCCGTCAAAGGTAATGCTGTTTATGTGATGAAACTTGCCGGTAAAATGACGAAAAAAATTATGATTACTGCTCTTGTCGGCGGAAAATATATGTTTAAATATGCCAATTTAGACGGTACCGAAGAAAAAAGCGGTGAAGTGGCAAAAAGTGATTTTGAAGGCAGAAATTTTGGATATTATTCTTTTACCACAGGTGATGTGGTTGATTATGAACCCGAAACTAATCAATGGGATATGATACTTGGGAAATATGTTGATTATGCCCAAGACCCATCAGGGAATGAAGTGCCTTATTCTGTCACCGGTATTCGTACGAACAGCTCTGTCACGGTTGCAAAAGTTCCCAATGGTGCAGCATCTAATAGTATGCCCGACGAAAGTGCATTTGCGTCCGATATCAACACTATCGGTTATAATTGGAAATCATTTACCGGCGGTGCATGGGTGCTGGATACAACAACCGCATATTATGTGAAAAATCAAAATAATAAGATATATAAAATTGTATTCAAAAGTTTTGGCGGAAATGCGACAGGTACAGTGACATTTATGCAACAAGATGTTACAGTAACTTCACTTGATAATAACTATATTTCGCATAATCAATCTGTTAGTATCTACCCAAGTATATTGCAATCCGGTGGTTCGTTTTTACTCCAACTTCAATCACAACAAGATATTGTATCGGTGTCAATTACAGATTATAATGGTAAAACACTTTTTTCTACAACACTTGACCGAACCGATACGGTGCAATCTATTGCATTGCCATTTTTACCTGTGGGACAATATGGCGTTGCGATTCATGATGGTGCGCATATCACTATGAAAAAGATATTGATTTACCAATAAACTGTCGTTTTTTTTCATTGTTACGAATACTTTCTTTTTTTTGATATGAATAAAATAATCACTATTTATTGCTGTATAGTATTGTGTGGTCCTGCATTGATGTTTGGCGGTAATGATGCCGATTCCTTACTGTATGACAATGAAAAACATTTTACAAATATTCGTCAATTAACATTTGGCGGTGACAATGCCGAAGCATATTGGAGTTATGACGGTACGGAACTGATTTTTCAAAGTAATTGGGATAAATTAACCAAACAAGGATGTGATCAAATATTCAGAATGAATGCAGATGGCAGTGCTTATAAGAGTGGGAAAAAATATGAATTAGTCAGTACAGATAAAGGACGCACGACTTGTTCCTACTTTTTGAAAGATGGGCGTATTGTTTTCGGTTCTACCCATGAATCGGGCGGTGCCTGTCCGGAAGCAACAATGTTTGCTGAGGGACGATATGTATGGAATATTTATGACAGTTACGATATTTATATAACGGATAATAAAGGTGAAAATCCTCAAAAATTAATTGCATCGCCCAAATATGATGCAGAAGCAACATGTTCACCCGATGGAAAATATATAATTTTTACATCAAATCGTTCAGGTGATTTAGAATTATGGCGGTATGAAATTGTTACGGGTGCCTTACAACAATTAACAAATACGCTTGGTTATGATGGTGGTGCTTTTTTCTCACCGGACAGTAAAAAAATTGTATGGCGAGCAAGTCGTCCTGTCAAAGATGAAGATGTAAAAAATTACAAAGAATTGCAGGAAAAAGGATTAGTCGAGCCGAAAGAATTACAGTTGTTTATTGCAGATATAGACGGCAATAATGTGGAGCAAATTACCAATTTACCCGGAGCTAATTGGGCACCTTTTTTTCATCCTTCCGGCAATAAAATATTATTTTGCTCAAACCATCATTCGCAGCAAAAAGGTGGTCGTGAATTTGCAATATTTATGATTGATATTCGCACAAAAACTGTAGAACAAATTACCCATTCCGGTACATTTGATGCTTTCCCGATGTTTTCACCGGACGGTAAAAAAATTGTCTGGTGCAGCAATCGCAATAAAGAACGAAAACCAACACGTTCAACGAATGTATTTGTTGCGGATTGGGTGGAATAGAACAATAAGTAGTATTTTTTTCCATAGTTTATTTTGATTATGACAAACATAGATAAAATCACCAAGAGTTCGGATTCGTCATCGGCAGATCAAAACAAAAAGTCATGGATTAAGCGCATAGGGGTATGGGGATTCCTCTTCTTTTTAGTGAAAGGGTTACTATGGCTTACCGTGCCGACACTTATCTATTGGATTAACAAATAACACAGATGCATACTGAGATTATAGACAAATAATCGTAATTTGCGCTGTTATTCACTTATTATAGCAAGAAAAAATATGCTTTTTTCTCAGTTGACAGCGCAACAACGAAAAGACATCAAAGCATTACAACGCAAACAAGCGCGGGATGAAAACGGGGAATTTTTGGCAGAAGGTGTCAAGGTATGTACCGAGTTATTCGATAGTCCTTATCGTGCTGATTGTGTTATAGTGCGCCATAATGCCGCTGAACACGCACTTACTTTGGCGGAAAAATTTCATGAACGCGGCGTGGCGGTTTTTTCTGCTCCTCATGAGCACTTTAATGCAATGTGCGATGCACAAACTCCCCAAGATATTCTTGCGGTGGTGAGGTATATGCCTTACTCACCGACATCCATCATAAGCGATAAAGCCATTATCTTAGATTCAGTTGCCGACCCCGGCAATGTGGGTACTATCATCCGCACAGCAGATTGGTTCGGTTTTCAAACTATTATACTTGGATCCGGTTGTGCCGACCGCTATAATCCTAAAGTGATTCGTTCAACTATGGGGTCACTTTTTCATTGCAATGTATTTCAAGTTAATGATATTGTTGAATTTGCAAAACTACATCTTCGTGACTATGCACTCTGTGGGGCAATGCTTTCCGGGACGGACACCCCTTCTATACTCAAAAATTATGCAAGAATTGCGATAGTTTTGGGCAATGAAAGTGCCGGTATTTCTTCATCAGTTAAGCCGATATTAACCCACAGCTATCACATACCGGGCGAAGGGAAGGCGGAATCGCTGAATGTTGCCATAGCTGCCGCAATAAGCATGTATAGCTGCGTGTCTTAAGACTTTTATCTATCATCGGAGATAAAAAAACGTCAAATATTGACCATAATTTCGGATTTTTGCAGTCTTATATTTTATTTATCCATATACAACACAGATTCTTATGAATTTTACATTCAGTGATACCCATGAAATGATTCGCACCACAGCACGTGATTTTGCTCGGGACGAGATAGCACCTTCGGTGATTGAACGCGATAAAAACGGTGTATTCCCCAAAGAAATCGTACAGAAATTGGGTGAGCTCGGCTTTCTTGGGATGATGGTTCCTGAACAATGGGGCGGTGCCGGACTTGATGCTTTGAGCTATGTCATCGCAATGGAAGAAATATCGAAGATAGATGCCAGTGTCGGTGTGATTATGTCGGTTAATAACTCTTTGGTGTGTTGGGGTTTAGAAACCTATGGCAATGATGAGCAGAAAGAGCGTTTTCTCAGACCTTTGGCAAGTGGTCAAAAACTTGGTGCTTTTTGTTTAAGTGAGCCGGAAGCCGGTTCGGACGCAACACAACAGCATACATCAGCCACCCAAAACGAAAATGGTGATTGGGTGTTGAACGGTACGAAAAACTGGATTACAAATGGTACATCAGCAGATACATATATTGTCTTCGCACAGACAAATAGGGAGCTTCGCCACAAGGGTATCACATGCTTTATTGTGGATAGAAACACTCCCGGTTTTGAACCCGGATTAAAAGAAGATAAATTAGGCATTCGCTCAAGCGACACATGTTCTATTGGATTAACCAATGTTGTCGTGCCCAAAGAAAATATTCTTGGTGAAGTGGGTAAAGGTTTCTATATTGCCATGGAAAGCCTCAATGGTGGTCGTATTGGTATAGCTTCACAAGCATTAGGTATAGCGCAAGGAGCATTTGAGCGTTCGGTTGAATATGCCAAACAACGCAAAGCATTCGGTAAACCGATTGCAGAATTACAAGCAATACAGATAAAAATTGCGGAAATGGCAACCAAAGTCGAGGCGGCTCGCTTGCTTGTCTATAAAGCAGCAACGATGAAAGACAAACATGAGCGTTTTGTGAAAGAAGCTGCTCAAGCGAAATTACTTGCCTCCAAGTTTGCCGTAGAAGTGGCTTTAGAAGCTATTCAAGTGCATGGCGGTTATGGCTATGTTCGTGAATATCAAGTTGAACGCTTATTGCGCGATTCAAAAATTACCGAGATTTATGAAGGTACTTCCGAAATACAGCATATCGTTATAGCAAGGGAACTTATCAAAGATTTGCAGTAATGTTTTCAGTATAAATTACCAAACCCTCATTTCTTACTTTTGATGAAAGCACGTTTCGTGAAGGAACGTGCTTTTTCCATACTACCATTCTTCTCTATGATTGATACACATGCACATCTCGATAATAATCAATTCGATGACGACAGACATGCAACATTCCAAAGAGCTTTGGATGCAGGGATTACGAATATCATTATTCCTTCAATTCATCCTGACAATTTCGATGCAGTGCATCGCTTAGCCGATACGTATGAGCAGGTTTTTCGCGGTGTGGGAGTACATCCTCATCATGCGCATGAAGCAACACACAAAATTTACGATATGATGGAAAAGCAATCCGACGATGAAAAAGTGATTGCTATTGGCGAAATAGGAATTGATTATTATTATGATTTTTCGCCGAAGGAAACCCAGAAAACGACATTCCGTGAGCAATTACGCATCGCAAAACGCACAGGTTTACCCGCGATTATTCACAACAGAGAAGCCGATACTGATGTTTTAACGATTATAGAAGAAGAGCAAGATGGTACATTGAAAGGTGTACTGCATTGTTTTTCATCAGACATAGAAGTACTGAAGCGCGCATTGGCTTTGGGAATGCTTGTTTCTTTTACAGGCAATATCACCTATAAAAAATCCGTCTTGGGCGAAGTAGTGCTTCATACACCCTTGGATAAAATGATGATTGAAACAGATGCGCCATATATGGCACCCGTTCCACATCGCGGCAAACGCAATGAGCCGGTGTATGTGCAATACATAGCAGAAAAAATAGCAGAAATACATAACACTTCTTTAGCACAGGTAATAGCAATGACTTCTCAAAATGCTCAATCTTTATTTCGTTTTTTGATGTGCCTCCTGATTCTGACGGCGACAATGTTTGTGCAAGACGGTTATGCACAAAAGAAATCATCCAACGACCAATATGATGACAGGGACGAAGAAATAATTGAGACAGAAAGACCACTTCCCAAATGGTGGCAAAACAAAACTGTGGGTGTGTCATTCTCGCTATCTACCAATACAATTGTAGAAACAGCGACAGCGTTGGACACGAACAGCCGATTCTCGACATCGTTTGAGGGATTATTTGCTTTCGGAGGAGGGGTCTCTTATTCTCTGCTTGACTGGCTAAATGTTGAGGGATCATATCTTTATTCACGTAATACAAAAGTTGCCGAACGACAGCTCGACTCTAAACGAAATCAGTTACCGAATACACATCAATCATTTAATTTGTCGGTACGAACTATTGCAAATCCTTATGCAAAGGTCAATTTTTTTGGTACGATAGGAATGAGTTACCTTATCAATAAAGTATGGGCAGGCAAAAGCACAGATCCCGGCTCGCCCGATTATGCTCCCGATGACCAGTTATTATTGTCGGTCAATCAGCTTGGATTAAATGCAGGTGCCGGATTTTCGATAAATATTCCCACCTCATTCGGTATGTTTCAACCAACAGCCGAATGGCGATTAGATTTTCCCTTTGCCTCTGATAATCGTCTTATTCAATTAGGACCGGACAATGAAGAATTGGGAATTTATGCACCTCGTAAAAATTATGAAGTAGCAACTTTTTATTCCTTACCTCGATTTACATTGTATTTTTATCCTCAATGGTAAGACTATATTATCACGAAAATCACAAACACTTATGAAAATAGCCAAAATATTCGCTGCTGCATTTGGAATTGGACTTGGTGTGGGTGCAGGATTTCTTGCCGCACCGGTAATTTCCGGTGATAATGTCTATGAACAAGTAAAAAAATTCAATGATGTACTGAACAGAACAGCCCGCAATTATGTGGAAGATGTTGATTCAAAAAAATTAACCGAAGCTGCCATAAAAGGGATGTTAAATGAACTTGACCCTCATTCGAGTTATATCTCTGCGGAAGCAATGGAAAAAGTACAAGAGAATTTTCAAGGCAGTTTTGATGGCATAGGTGTGGAATTTCAGATTGTCTCGGATACCATAACCATAGTTACACCAATTTCGGGTGGACCAAGCGAGGCATTAGGCATTCGAGCGGGCGATAAAATTATTACCGTTGACGGCAAATCCGTTGTCGGTATTTCCGAAGAAGAAGTGCCAAAACGACTCAAAGGTCCTAAAGGCACTCAGGTCATACTCGAGATTAAACGAAGCGGTGAAAAAAAATTATTATCCTATACCATACAACGCGATAAAATTCCTATTTATACTGTGGATGCGGCATATATGGTAAAAAACACAGATATAGGCATTATTTCTGTTAATCGTTTTGCGGCAACCACACACAGCGAATTTGTTGAAGCAGCAAAAAAACTTCGCAGCCAAGGTATGAAAAAAATGATTCTTGATTTGCGCAGCAATCCCGGCGGATATTTAGATCAAGCAATTCAACTTGCCGATGAATTTATCGGTGATGGAAAAAAAGTCGTCTATACTATTGCGCGTCGCAATGATGACAGCGAAGAATATTATGCCACATCCGATGGTCAATTTGAACAAATGCCTTTAATTATTCTTATCAATGAAGGTTCTGCTTCCGCAAGTGAAATTGTTTCGGGTGCTGTCCAAGATTTGGACAGAGGGCTGATTGTTGGCGAAACATCCTTCGGCAAAGGTTTGGTGCAGCAACAATATCCGCTCAATGATGGTTCCGCTTTCCGATTAACTATTTCGCGTTATTATACACCATCCGGACGTTTAATTCAAAGACCATATTCCGATAAAGAAAAATATTATGCTCTTGAAGGGCGAGAAGAAGGCGATGAAGGTAATAATATTGCCCATACGGTTGAAAAAACCGATAAAAAAAATCGTCCCGAGTTTAAAACAAAAGCTGGTCGTACTGTCTATGGCGGCGGCGGCATCACACCCGACTTTATTGTCAAACAAGATACTATCACTTATTTATTAAGGGTAATACGATCAAAAAATATTTTCTGGGAATATGTTGCTCAATATTTAGATGGAAAAGGCGGATATATACGCAAGCAATATGCACAAAAATTTGACCTTTTTGAGAAAGAATTTGCCGTACAAGAATCGGTAATGGACGAATTTAAGTATTATGCCATCTCGAAAGGCGTTGAATGGAGCGAACGCGACTATGCTCTTGATAAATCATATTGCCAATCTATGATAAAAGCATATATTGCGCGTTCACTTTTCGGGGCGCAGGCATTTTTCCCTATTGCTTCGAAGGAAGATAAACAAATACAAAAAGCAATAACTCTTTTTCCGGAAGCAGTAAAAATTGCCCGATTACACTAAATTTTTATATACATTCAAGGTTGTTTTTTAATGAAATTACGCAGTATTTTTATTTCTCTGTTCACATGGCTTGCACTTTTCTTTTGCACTCTTTTGCCGACACAAGCCCAAAGCACAGTGTTTATGGCGGGAGAAGAATTAGAGTATTCGGTGTCATTTTTAGGTATTCGTTTGGGTACAATTAAAATTGTGACAGAAGGTAATCAAACCGTAGGCAATGCGCCGGTGGTGAAGGGCAAAGCATATATAGATTCACATCCCAATATTCCTTTCGTAAGTTTACATGCGGTTTTTGAATCGTGGATGGCAACATCGGGCACACACTCGCTGCAATTTGTTGCGAATACTCAAGAAGATAAAGAAAGCTGGATGTATGATAAATACACGTTTGACTATACGGGGAAAATGGTGAAAACGGAAAAATATCTCGATAAACAATTAAAAGAAAAAAAAGTGTTTAACACAGCGAAAAAATGGAATGACGGATGCTCTTTGTTTTTCACGGCACGTCATCTATTAAAATCAGGAAAGACATTGCGCATCCCGACTATTGTGAAAGAAGATACGGTATTTACTACCATTGCATACAAGGATGCTAAGGTAGAGAATGTGGAAATTGATGCACTTGATTATGAAATTAAAACTGTGCATTTTCAAGGGGAAGCAAATTGGACAGGTGTATATGGCATTACAGGCAAATTCGATGGTTGGTTCAGTGATGATGAGGCTCGTGTGCCTATTCGTGCCAAGATGAAATTGTATGTCGGCAATGCGGATATCGAATTAGTTCGTTGGAAGCGTCCCGGATGGACACCACCGAAGGGATTATAAGTATTACAATCATAATTTTTCAAAAATACTCGCTATTTTTATGATATGGCGAGTATTTTTTTTACGATAAGAAGGAACAATATATGAAGTTTATTGATGTAGCAACAATTTCAGTACAATCCGGTAAGGGAGGCAAAGGTCATGTGAGTTTTCGTCGCGAAAAATATGTACCGCTTGGAGGTCCTGACGGCGGTAATGGCGGTAAAGGCGGCGATGTTATTTTCCGTGGAGATATACATATTAATACTTTGCTCGATTTTCGCTTTCAACGCAATTTTACTGCTGAAGACGGTCGTCCCGGCGACAAAAGCCGCTGCACCGGTCGTGATGGGAAAGATATGATAATTCGTGTGCCGATGGGTACTGAAATACATAATGCTGAAACACACGAATTAATTGCAGATATTACACCTGAGAACCCCGAATATTGCATTGCACGCGGAGGCAAAGGCGGAAGGGGAAATTGGGAGTTCCGTTCATCAATAAATCAGGCACCGCGTAATTCAGACCCCGGAATGCCCGGAGAAAGTTGTTCGGTCACACTTGAGTTAAAAGTGCTCGCCGATATTGGTATAGTCGGTTTCCCCAATGCCGGAAAATCTACATTAATTTCAGTAATTTCGGCGGCAAAACCAAAAATTGCAGATTATCCCTTTACAACATTAGTGCCCAATCTTGGTATGGTACGGCTCGGCGATATGATGTCTTTTACTGTTGCGGATATTCCCGGACTCATAGAAGGAGCGCATGAAGGTAAAGGCTTGGGAATTCAATTTTTACGACATGTAGAAAGAACAAAAGTTCTTGTGTTTCTACTGGATGCACAATCGGAAAACCCTAAAAAAGATTATGAAATTTTATGTAAAGAATTAGAATTGTATAATACTGATTTAGCACATAAAAAAAGAATTATTTGTATAAGTAAATCCGATACATTGGATGATGAGAAACGCAAAGCAATAGAAAAAATCCGCATCGCACGCAAAAAACCCGTGATTATTTCATCTGTCGCAGGGGAAAATATTACCGCTTTACAGTGGATGATGTGGGAAGGATTGCAAGATTCATAATATGGAAATAACTATCGAAGAGAAAATACAGAATATTATTCAAAATTCCATCGCTGATTATATACATAGTCATGGTGGTGAATTGATATTTCATTCTTTTCATGATGGTATTGTGTCTATAAGTATGAAAGGTGCATGTGTTGGCTGTTCGGCTCAAGATATTACTTTACGTTTTGGGCTTGAGCGTACATTACGAAGAGCAATTCCCGAAGTAAAAAAAGTTGTAATAAAATAACAAACGATAATACACTTGTCTAAAGAGCGTGTAAGAGATAATAGCATATTGTAAATACCAAAAGTATGATGATAGATTTTTTTTATATCTGTTGATAAATATTCTAAACAGTTAATCCATACATATAATTGTGCATTGACATCATGTTGTGAACAGATTCTGTTGTACTTTGGCTAAAGTCATGTCAGAAAGTTATTCTATGAATGTAAGTTATTGTGAATACACTAATACTCCATCTTTCGTCTTTTATTGAGACAAATTTATCTCTACAGAAAATCAATGCATTGTGTTGTAATAGAGTCCATTTTTTTGTATCGGGTTTTTCTTTTGTGAATATATGTTTATACTTTTATCCTTAGGAGTGTTGAATATTTGTAGAAAAAGTATGTAGAAGACTATCAATTGTATGTATGCTTTTTCATGCTTTACTATTTTTACTTTATTGGATTCGATACAATATATTTTTCTTTCTGATATTCTTGAGATTTATCACTTTTTTGTATCAGACACCGTTACTTTACCCACACACAATCGTCTAAAACGATTATTCGTCTTGGCGATAGTTTTTTGAACATAATTATAGTGAAATCTATGGCAGTGCAACAATGGGAAGGGCGCACTTCACTTCTTGTCGGTGAAGAAAATATCGAACAATTGCATAAATCACATGTACTTATCGTCGGGCTTGGCGGTGTTGGTTCTTATGCTGCCGAAGCTATATGTCGTGCCGGCATAGGCAATATAACTATTGTGGACGGTGATAAAGTAGAAGCCAGCAATCGCAATAGGCAATTACCTGCGCTTTCCTCTACCGAAGGGCAATGGAAGGTAGATATTATGGCTGCCCGATTGCGCGATATTAATCCGGATGTAAATTTGACTGTCCATAAAGTATTTGTTAAAGATGATGTTGCCGATGATATTCTTGCTACGCCTTTCGATTATGTCATGGATTGTATAGATACGCTCGCTCCCAAGGTGCATCTGATTCGTAAAGCACGAGAACGCGGCTATCCTGTGGTTTCATCCTTGGGTGCAGCGGGAAGAATCAGACCCGAACTTATTCGTATTGAAGATATTTCAACTTCCCATAACTGCAATTTAGCATTTTATGTACGTAAAAAGCTCCGCCGTCATGGTATAGAAAGTAATGTGACGGTGGTGTATTCTCCTGAGACTATTGATAAAGAGGGAGTACGATTAACAGATACACTGCAAAATAAGCGCTCCTTTTTGGGAACTATCTCTTTTATACCCGCCTCTTTTGGTTTATTTTGTGCTTCGGTTGTTATTCGTACTTTACTTGGCACAATGGATCCATTACCAATCAAAAAGAAAAAACGCCGGTCTTTTAAAAAACATTTGCCCCCACAGGAATAAGTTGCTACTCGCAAAGTTTATTCTATAACACAATGAACGATAAACAGGAATGATACTATTCTCATTGCGAAGCCGTCACAGGGTCTTCGCTTAAGTAAAGGGGCTGTACGAGCGCGCGCATTGAGTTAAAGAATACAAGAGAACAAAGCATTCATGGTATATCAAGAAAACGAACTGACACAAAAAAGAATTTTACAATTTTGGGCTCCTCTGGCAGCTACATGGCTTATGATGGCGCTGGAGGGTCCCATTCTTACAAGTTTTATTGCACGTTTAGCGGACTCAACATTAAATCTTGCTGCCTATGGTGTGGCACATCCTCTTGCCATGCTTATAGAATCGCCTATCATTATGATGTTAAGTGCTTCGATTGCTTTGGTGAAGGATGCAGAATCTCTCAAAAAACTCCAACGTTTTTCCTTAATACTTAATGCCTGTGTCACAGCCGGAATGGCATTGATTATTGTGCCGCCAATATTTTATTTTCTTGCCAATAACATTCTTTTTTTACCACCCGAAATTGCATGGCGTGCGCATATTGCCATGATGATATTATTGCCGTGGCCCGCCGCCATAGGTTTTAGGCGATTTTATCAAGGTATATTAATTAGTAATGGCTATACAAAAAGAGTGGCGATAGGAACAATGGCGCGATTATTTTCTATGTTATTATCCGCTTTTGTTTTAAGCACAATGAAAGTAGAAGGCGTTATTGTTGGTGCGGCTGGTTTATCGGCGGGTGTGGTATTTGAGGCATTATGGACACGGTATGTTGCACAAAAAATTATTCGTAAAGTAAAAAATACTCATACGGACTATGGCGCAACATTAACACGTCAACGTATTGTATCTTTTTATTATCCTTTAGCTCTCACATCATTTATCAGCATGGGAGTGTCTCCGATATTAACATTTTTTATTGGACATAGTCGTATGCCGATAGAATCATGGGCTGTATTTCCCGTTGTAGATTCTTTTGTCTTTTTATTCCGCAGTTTTGGTTTTGCATACCAAGAAGTGGGTATGGCATTATTGGGCGAAAGACATAAAAATCATCGTGCTTTATGGAAATTTGGTTCTATGATGGCATTAATAACTACATCTGTTTTGGGGATTATTGCCTTTTCTCCTTTTGGCTCTATAGTTCTTGAAAAATTATATGGCTTGCAACCGGCATTAGCTGATTTTGCTTTAACGCCTATGCGTATTTTGGTATTATTGCCTGCATTGTCGGTGTATTTTTCTATGTTACGCTCGGTGATTATTAATGCACATCGTAATACTATTGTGACAGTCTCCACCGTTATTGAGGTCGGTATTATCGGTGGACTCATGGCAATATTGGTATGGGGTTTTCATCCTGTGGGCGCAGTGGCGGCGGCACTTTCTTTATTAACGGCACGCATTGCTGCCAATATATATTTGGTAAAATATTATAAATCTATACTTGCCGAAGCGTAAAAAGGGGGAAGCCGTTTACTCATATTTAATCATTCCGATATGGGGAATGCCGTCTTCAAGATATATTTCAGATACTGCGGTAAAACCTAATTCCGTATAAAATTTCCGTAAATATTCTTGTGCCGATATATGGATAGGAATAGTACCGTACAGATGATAAAGCAAGGTTATTGCATATTTCATTAACTCTTTTCCAATGGAAAGCCCTCTGTATTCTTTATGGACTGCAACTCTGCCTATTGCCGGTTCTGAATAGACCACATTCGGTGCTAAAATTCTGCAATATGCAATAATTGTTGTATCATCATAAACTATCACATGAAAAGCTTGTTTGTCAAAACCATCCGCATCTAAATAAGGACAGTTCTGTTCAACAACAAAAATATTTTCGCGAAATGAAAGTACATCATAACACTCATTTGTTGTTAATTCTGAAAAATGTTTATGTGTAATATGTATCATTAGAGTAAACGTCGTGCTTTAATTTCAATATATTTATTAAGGATGTCAATAGTCAAATTTTGAGGTGACGTAAGCACGGGTTGAATACCGTAACGTTCAAGCTCTTTGACTATAAGTTTTTTTTCAAAAGCAAATTTTTCCGCAATAGCTTTATGATATACTTCCTCTACATTATCCGGTGAAGAATGAAGCAATGCGCGTAATTCGGTATTTTCAAAAAACACGATGACCAAAAGATGTCTGCGTGCAATGGATTGTAATGCGTGAATATTCCTTTGCAATCCCGACAATGTCTCCATATTCGTAAATATAATAATTAGACTTCTTTGTTTTGCATAAGCATTGATGGAAGCAAAAAGGCGTTCAAAATCAGATTCCATAAAGTTCGATTTTTCGGCATAGAGAGCTTCTTGAATTTTGAACATTTGTTTTGTGTTTCTGTCGGGAGGAAGAATAGTTGCCACTTTATGAGAAAAAGTCATAAGCCCTGCTTTATCTTGTTTTTGTATGGCAATATTTGCAAGAACAAGTGTTGCATTAATAGCATAATCCACTAAAGTCATGCCCTCGAAAGGCATTTTCATAGTGCGCCCTTTATCAATAATACAGAATACTTGCTGAGATTTTTCATCGGTATAATGATTAACCATCAAATCATTGGAGCGAGCGGATGCTTTCCAGTTAATTGTCCTATAATCGTCGCCGAGAACATAAGGGCGAATATGTTCAAATTCCATCGAATGACCAAGTTTACGAATGCGTTTTATTCCTATTTCTGTCAGACGATGCGAATGTGCCATTAATTCATAGTGACGCATTTGTAAATACGATGGATATACACGCACACTTTTATTTTCATCGAAACGATAGCGTTTTTGAATAAGTCCTATGGTGCCGCGGACAAAAACAAGTACTGCACCAAAACTATATTCACCTCTTTTGACGGGTCGTAATGTATAATGCAAACGCTTATGTTCTGCGGATTGCAATGTCATCTCATGAGAAGAATCACGATATTGGAATTGAAAAGGTACTTCGTCAATAACCGTGCATCTGACAGTAAATGGATAAAAATTATCAATTGTTATGTATATATCATTGCTATCACCATTGGATAATGTGTCGCCGAGTATGCGATGAGCGCGTATTCCTTTGGTGTTACCGAAAAGAATCCATATATCCAAGAAGAAAAGTGTGATAAATGAATAGAGTACTATTGTTGCGGCAGTAAGTATAATAGGGAATGCAAATGCTATGGAATACAGCACAATAATACAGCATAATCCAATAAAAAAACGAGGACTAAGATACAGCGATCGAAAAAAAGAACCCATTGTACTCTTTTATGTTGTAAGGATTAAAGAATAGTGACACTTGTAGCGACAAAGGAAAATTCCTTTTGATCACCTTTTATATTTTCTTTTTCTTGTGCACTTGCACCGCCATCTTCGGCATATTGTCGCGCTGCGGCTTCCGATACAATGATTTCTTTCATTATCCCTTCTGCAATAATTTTTTTGCCACTACAATTTTTAGGGACAATAACACTGTTACTACTAAATATCAAGCGTGCTGAATTTCTTCCATCACTGATAATCATCCAACAACCTTTTCTTTTACAGACACTCTGTACTATTGCTTTTAATCGTACTGTTTTCCCATGATTTTCTTTTTGCAGTGCTTTTGCCAAAGTTAATGGTATTATATCGCTCATAACGGGTTGTGCTCCATAGATTTGTGCCCCCGATAATTTCTCTGCCTCGACTTTTGAATATATACCGATACAACCTAAAAAGATACTTATCGTAATAAACCATAGTTTCATGACTGAACCCCTGTCCATTGAAGAAAAAAGCGTACACAGAGCATACCAATATAGAGAAAAATATATCCTGCAATAATACTTGTACTTGCATAGATGATTGTCATCAATACCGATAATCTTTGTGTGATAATACAATCGAGAATGAATGTTGAAAATGTTGTAAAACCACCACAGAATCCCGTTGCGAGAAAAAGGTAGTTTTGAGAAGAAAGAGATGACTGTTTATATAATTCAGTAAAAACACCAATAAGCAAACATCCGATACTATTCACTGCAAATGTGGCTAAAGGAAAACCATGAACAGGTATTTCTTGAATTATATATCCAGCCCCATATCGTGCAATAGATCCAAAAAATCCTCCTATGCCTACAAGTATAACCGACAGAATATTCATAAGGATTAATTGTCTATCATTTGAAAAATACGAGTTGTTTCTTTTTCTAAAGCCAATTTCATTTCACGCACTTCATCGCATACAGGTACTAATTCACGAATCAGCGATTCGAGAGCTCGTTTATTGTGATGGACAGTTTGGTCAATACCTGTGACTTTTTCTTTAAGCCATTCAAGCAAAGTCATGCGCAAATGTGTTGTGGAAAGAATTTGTTGTAAGGGTTGTTGCAAAATTGTATGATCTTCTTCAATATGTTCCAAAAGATTTTCATAAGCTATAAGCATACGTATTTGCTCAAAACCATTACCTGCATTGAGTGATTTATAGACTGCGTTATATGATTTTTTGAATTGTTGAATTTCTTCCGGTAAACCAACGGTGGCAAACATCAAATATAATTGTTCCACATCCTCTTTTTCGGCAAGTGTCGAACCGCGCATAAACGATACAGCCCTTAATAAATCGAGCGCTTTTGCTTGAGTACGCGGCGAAATATAAAAGTCATTGTAATCTGCCGTGGATTGTCCTTTGTTTTTTTCCCGCAAACTTCTATTGCGTGTATATTCATAATGGCGAATAACAAGATTGGCAAAATATAATGTCTCGGCACTGATACGAAAATTTAAGGTTGTATCCACACCGGTAATCATCTGTTGCAAACGGCGCAAATCTTTGTAGGAAATCTTTTGGGGAGGAGTAATGACTCTGCCTGAGTGATGGGAATATTGCAAAGCAATTTTAAATTGAACAAGAGGGTCTTTGTCAGGTAAAATAATTGCTTTAAATAAAAATCTGTCTAAAATAGCTTCTGTTACTTCACTTATACGTAAATAATTGGTTGCTGCAACCACACTGTGGATATGTGATTGTACATTTTGTACACCGCGAATCAATTTGCGCTCATTGAGTAATGATAATAAAGCCCGTAAAGTAAAATCATTAGCATCGAAAATTTCATCAATAAACCCAAATTCACTTTCTACAAGAGAACCTTCTGTATTATGAAATATTTTTCCTGTTTTTAATAATTCTATATCCAGCCCACCGAAATACGTATCGGGTTGTTGTTCTTTGCTTGCTTGTACCCTGAAAATACGTGCATCCTCGAAAATTGCAAATAATTGTTCTGCTAACAGTGATTTCCCCGACCCTGTGCGGCTTTGCAATAATAAATGTTCCCCCGTGAGAAAGGCATAAATAGCTTGTTCGATAACTTCCTCGCGATTTATGACCCTTCTGCCGACAAATTCCGCCGCTTGTTTTAAACGCAGCGCATTATGTTCTAAGGAAAAGCCCTCAATTGTTGGTAATGTTCCGGAATGTGCATTTGCAAACATATAACCCCGCTTAAAAAATATAGGTAATAGCTAATCCCGTTTGTATGGGCATGATGCGCCATACACCGGAGTGTTGAATCTTTTGTGTCGAATGTCGTTCATTTTCGGCATCCACAACCGTATAAGTGGCAAAACTACCGACTATTGCGCCCAAAACAACATCCGACAACCAATGCTTGTCTTTGTACATACGCGCAAAACCTGTGCTTGCTGCCAATCCATAAAGTCCGGCTGTTGCCCACCAACGCTGTATGCGTGCACTTAATACGCCGCTGACGGTAAAGGCAATTGTGGAGTGACCCGACGGAAAAGACCATCGCTCATCGCCCCAATGGAAAGGCGAAAATGAACCGTGCCCTTCGTTTAAATATGGTCTTGCTCTGCCTATGACATATTTACCGAGTGTTGTCAATGTGCCGCCGATAATTAATGCCTCGCCCAACATTCTCCCCGTTGTACGGATATATTCATCATCGAAAAGAAGCCCCCCGCCATACAAACCTACTGTCAATAAAGCCGGAGCCGCCAAATCACCATACTGATTAGCTATCTCCATAGCTTTGTCCATCGTGCCGGTGCGTAGAGAAGAGTTTTGTATATCGCTGCGCAAAGATTCATCGCCCAGAGTGCTTGCGGCAACCAGACCCGTTGCAATACCCAGATGGATAACATTATACTCCTGTACCGAAACTAAACGGTTACCTGCATAACCTACTGTGGAAAATGCTGTGGAAATATCATCCCATATCACCGATGGTATGGTGCGTGTTGAATCGTCCGCATAGAGTTCAACACTACGTAAGCATAGAGTAATCAAACAAATCGCACCAAAAAGTATATTCATTGCAGCTATGGTATGTGTAAGGATACTTCAATTCTTTTGAATGCAATTTCGTAAAATTTTTCTGAGAAAGTATAATGTCTATAACAAATGAACGAAATCTTCATAGTATTTTGCATCGTAAAAACGTCTGTGAATAAGAAATTACCCTGCGAGGTGTTGAAATTGTATGCCAATATCTTCAAGGTATTTTCACAGAGAATATTGCGGACATCATCAAGGATTGGGAACTATGAACAGAACAGTATCACGCGCAGTCTATTGTGCAGCAATGATATGCACATTTTTATGTATTACATCATTCTCACCGGGTGAAGGTAAACGTTATGTACCTAATGAGTCTTTTGGCTTCGGTGAACGCTTAGAATTTCGTGTCGGCTATAAATTTATCACCGCCGGAACAGCATATTTCCATGTCTTGCCTGAACCGATAATACGTAATGGACAGCAATGTTATGATGTTCGTTTTCAAGTGCGTTCATTACAAAGTTTAGAATGGCTGTATCGTGTCAAAGATGATTATAGAACCGTCTTGGATGTTGATGGCATTTTCCCTTATGAATTTGAACAACATATTCGCGAAGGTGGTTATAAACGCGACTTTAAAGCTACTTTCGACCAAGTGCAAAATGTGGCACGCACCACCGAAGGCGAATTTTCTGTAACACCATTCATTCATGATGTGGTATCGGCATTCTATTATGTCAGAACCTTAGACTTACAAAATAAAAAAAAGGGTGAAATTATACCCCTCAAAAACTTTTTTGACAAAAAAACGCATGATTTGGGCGTAAAAATTCTGGGTAAACAAACCATCGAAGTAGAAGCCGGTACATTCCGCTGTATTGTTATAGAACCATTGGTTGTAGAAGGAGGGCTCTTTAAAGCAGATGGGAAAATATTAATCTGGGTTTCCGACGATGAAAGAAAAATACCCGTAAAAGTAGCTACAAAAATACCTATCGGCTCCATAGACACAGAATTAACATCATATAAGGGATTACGCGGTCCTTTACAGTCTTTAGTGCAATAATTCATACACAGCAATGACAACAGAACAAAAAAGAATATTATATAGGCAATTACAGAGTATTAATAATCATGGAACGGAGTTTGTCAGCGAATTTTACAGACGATTGTTCGAACAATACCCGCATTTGAGAGTAATGTTCAAATCTACATTGTCTGAGCAATACACGAAGTTTATGAGTATGTTGTCCATTATTATTAAAGGAATGGGAAATCCGTCAATCATAGTCCCGCTCATTGCCGAAATGGGCGAATCACATAAAAGTTATGGTGTATTACCGCATCATTATACAATTATAGAAGACATCTTTCTTTCAGTACTCCGCGATACATTCCCCGATGACTATAATGATGAAATAGAACAAGCATGGAAGCAAGCTTTTCAATTTATGTCACGAATAATGCAAGAATAAAGGATAGAGTAAGCGGACAGAAAAATTTATCCAAATAATAAAAGAACTTAATTTATTGAATATATTTATGAAAAAAATTCTGATTATGCTCGTAGTATGTATTGCGCAATACGCTATTGTCAATGCACAAATAAAAGAACAAAATACTGAATCCATTGATGAAGCATGGAAGTATATATCGGCAATGGATTATTCCAAAGCAGAGCAATTACTGCTAGCTGCCACAAGTACAAGTCCCGAATCCGCCGTGCGTGCGCATCTGTCATTGATGTATTTGTATTCATTTCAGCGACGCTACAGCGAAGCCGAGCAACAATTCCAATCATGTATATCACGTTCGCGTAATCCCTATCCTTATTTTTATGCCGGAATATTTAAAAATTTTTCTCATGTTTTTCAAGGAAAAGAATATTCGTCTTTCAGCCGTTTATTGGAAACAATGAAAGAAGATAATAATGCTCCGGGTATTTTGCGAGCATCTTCTGCCGAACTTTTAGCACAAATTTTGACAAAACAGGGCGATATAGCCAAAGCACAAAAGAATTATGATTTTATCGGAGCCATTGCCACATGGGCTTTAATCGGTCCTTTCGATAATGTGGGCGGCTCGGGATATGATACCGACTATATGCCCGAAAAAAGCTATGAGCCGGAAAAAGAATATTCGGCGATGAATGGCATTGTTGCTAAATGGTTTACACCCCCGGCGCAAAGGCGTGATTATTGGATTGATTTTACACGTTTTTTCCCCTATTCGGATGCAGTGTTTTATGCCATCACGTATGTGTACAGTGACAATAATGCCAATGTGCATATTCGGGTAGGTACAAGCGGTGCAATGAAAACGTGGTGCAATGATAATCTTATTATCAGTGAACCGGAAGAAACCAATAATGATGTTGATACCTATATAGCCCCTGTGCAATTACAAAAAGGATGGAATAAAATTTTAGTCAAAGTATGTAATTCCGAGCTTGACAGAGTAAATTTTCTCTTGCGTATTACCGATACCAAAGGCAACCCTTTACCCGGATTGCGTTATACAACCGATAAACAGACTTATACACCATCAGTGGAAAAATCCGCATCTGTACTTGAGAATGAATTTGCGGTTTTTTTACGAAATTATGTCGAAAAAAATCCCACTCATATTGAGCATAGTTTATTGCTTGCAGATGCTTATTTGCGTAATGAACAAACTGAAAAAGCTGAAATAATATTACGTGATGCACTGAGAGTATTGCCCAAATCGCCGGTATTGCTCGAGGCAATGCTGGATGTCTATGGTCGAGGGAAAAAATACGATGAAGTGACAACAACGCTTGAAACTCTTGCTACCATAGATTCTACAAATCCTACCGCTATTGATTATCGGTTCCGTGAATATATAAAAAATGAGCAATTCGATCGTGCAGCAGATTTAGTAGAAATTGTAAGAAAACAAGCACCTGCGTCGGAGCGTTATTATCAATTTGCTCTTGAATTGGCAGCAGCACGCAAAAGTGAACAAATATTACCTTTAATCAAAGAAGCATTTACTGCATTCCCTCTCTCTTTGCGCTTTGCCACTATTTATTCCGGCTATATTATAGAAACAATGCAAGATAAAGATGGAGCAATTGCAATTTTACGCAATGTACTGAAAGAAAATTACAGTGTAGATGTATTGTCCTATATTGCCGCGATACAAGTAAAAGATGCACCATCACTTGATGCCGGTTTGGCAACCTATAATGCAATGATTGAATTAGATCCGGCATCACCGGGCATATATTCCCAAATTGCTTCGCTTTATTCAAGCAGAGAGCAATTCCGTAAATCACTGGAATATTTGCAAAAATCTCTCGAATTTTGTCCCACATGCGGCAATATTTATGAAAGAATTGCTGATGCCTACAAAAATTTACAAGATAAAGAACAAGCATTGCTCAATTATAAAAAATCCCTACAGTTTTATCCTTTCGACTTTGATGTACGCACGGTCATTCGTGATCTTGAAGGCAAAAAACCTTTGTTTTCTGTGCTGCCGATGTATAATATTGACAGTGTCATTAAAGTTGCTCCATCGCGTTCTGCATACCCTGCCGATCCCGCTGTGATATTACTCAATGATGAAGTCGTGGTCGTGCATCCCGAAGGTGGTTATGAAGTATTGGGTACACAGGTTGTGAAAGTACTCAATAAACAAGGGGTGGATAATTTCAAGGAAATGCGACTTCCCGGTTATGTTGAAAAAGCAGTGGTGATAAAACCAAATGGCACACAAATAAAAGCAGATATTGCCAGTGGTGAAGTGGTATTTAAAACACTTGAGGAAAATGATATTATCTTCATAAAAACACGAGGACAATATATTGAGGGCGGTTATTTCTTGCATCACTATTATCAAACTTCTTATTTTGAATCAACTCATCCGGTTTTACTGACACGATATGCGCTTGTAACACCAGATGACATGAAGTTGACAATAAAAACACAACAGATGACCGAACAACCGGAAAAAAGAAATACCGAACTTGGTATAATGCGTTCATGGGTGGCAGAAAATTTACCTGCTATCAAATTTGAAACAGGTATGCCATCATGGGAAGAAATAGGTAAATGGGTAAAAATCACTACTATTCCTTCGTGGAAAGAACTCTCTTCATGGTATGGAAAAATTACGAAATCTAAAATTAAATCATCCTATGAAATAAAAGAGAAAACAGCCGAAGTGCTGGGAAAAGAGCCATTAACCGAAGAACAGAAGATAAAAAAAATATATGAATTTATTACTTCACAAATACGATACAGCTATGTGCCTTTCCGTCAAAATGGATGGGTGCCGCAAAAAGCCCGCGATGTACTTACAACAAAAATAGGCGATTGTAAAGATGTAGCAACTCTCGGTATTGCTATGCTTAATGAAGCTGGTATTAAAGCCGATTATGTTTTAGTCAATACAGCCATCAAAGCAATAGATATTCAGTTACCCTCACCCGTATTCGATCATGCGATTGCCACTATCCATACAAATAAGGGAAGAAAATATGTTGATCTTACAACTAATCATTATTCCGTCAATTCTATACCAAGCGGTGATTTGGACGTTATGTGCTTGGAAATTAATACCGATAATTCGGATAAATTAATTACTTTAAACCGCGATAATTTTGAAAAAACACAAAGTGAGGTTTTCTCAAAAGTAACAATTGATGGAAATAATATGCTCACATTACAACAACGGACTACATTAAGCGGCACAATGGCGGCTTCGTATCGCAGCACGTATGCGGAAGAGGGCTATGATGAAATAAAAAAAATGGTGGGCGAATGGCTTGGTTCAACCTATCCGGGCGTTGAAGTTGATACTGTCTGGACAAATGATATTGAACAAAGAGATATTCCTTTTGAACAAAATGTACATTTTTCTGTCCCTAATTTTATTAGTGAATCCGGCAGCTATCGTATGTTGCAAATTCCTTGGGTGCACCCCTTAGAACCGGATGAATCTGTTTCCTATAAAGAAAGAAAATATCCCCTCGAATATTATTATACCAGCGATATTATTCGTGAAAAAATCGAAATTACTTTGCCTTCACATCTTGAGCCATTAGAGTTGATGCCAATCACAAAATATAGTTGTCCTATTGCCGATTATGAGGTTAAACGCTCATTTAATAAAGGCATATTGTTGTTAGAAAGAATATATACCATAAAAAAACGATCGGCTTCTGTTGCCGAATATCAATCCATCAAAGAATTTATCAATAATGTTGTGCGCGAAGACGATAAACGTATGTTGCTGGGCGAAATAAAAAAAGCTAAAACAAAAGGGAAAAAATGACCGATTTCAATAATCATAGTCACACTAAACAAACGATACGAAAGATATTGTCACGCAAAAGAGAGCAATTATCACATACTGAAAGAGAACAGTACTCCTTCCACATTACCGAAACACTTTTGTCATTGGACATTATCGCAAAAGCAAACCGAGTACATTGTTATATGTCATTCGGGTCTGAAGTATCTACATCTTTATTGATGGAAGTCTTATTTTCTCAGAAAAAGCAAGTATATGTACCTGTGGTTCATGATGATATATTATTACATGCACAAGTCAATAGCGGTACTCAATGGGATAAAGATTTCTTTGGTATTCCTACGCCGATTGCGCCCACGATATCTACACATGCAATGATGCTGCATGATAATGATTGCATTATTATTCCCATGCTTGGCTTCGATTCTCAATGTATGAGATTGGGATATGGTAAAGGATATTATGATAAATTTTTACCGGAAACTAAGGGAATAAAAATTGGGCTTGCTTTTTCTTGTCAGTACTATGATTATATCCCCGCTGATTCACATGATATTCCTATGAATTGTATTATCACGGAAACGCAGATTTTTTCATAGAATTTCTATATGTCAATGGAGTTACTATTTCTTTTCACTCGATTGCATTACTATCGGTGAAAATGTAAGATTATATTTCTATTTGTCAGATATTTGAGTTGTACCTGAAATACGATAGTATATAATAAATGTGAATTTCTATCACACTTTTTGCCTTGCTATGCCTGATTGTACCTGTTTTATACTGCCGTCCATTTTTGTTCATTTACATACTTGCAATACTATAAAAAACCCCTGCACAATATTGTTTATATCATGCAGGGGAATGTGATAAGTATAATAATCTTTTTTAAAAGACTATGGTGATATTATCGTATCACAGTGAGAGGGAGTGTAATCGTTGTTTTACCTGATGTGATAAGAGCTACATAATAACCCGCAGCAACATTTTCTGTATTCCACAGAACCTGTGTCTGATTTTGTGCCGTAAATACTGTTGTTCCCATAGCATCAACAATGTGAATATCTGCCGGAATATTACCCATATTTATTGTCATGGTGCTTGCAGCAGGGTTTGGTGCAATAATAATTGAATTCATCAATTCCTCTTGTACAGAAGATGCCATTTGTTTTCCTTGTGCTGTCATTTTAAAACCTGCAGCACCATAATTGGAAACAATTTCGACGGTTAATTGCCGCTGAACTGTATCTTTCGGAGTAAACTTCACACTCAAATCCAAACTTGCTCCAATAGCAAGAGTAAGCGGTAATGCCGGATATGTTACATCGAAAAATTCTTCATCACCGGTAAGTATAATTTGTGTGATAGATACTTCCACATTACCCGTATTGAACACTTTAATGACAGTATCTTGCGTTTTTCCAATCTCTGTTTTGCCCAAATTTGGTGCATTAAGATTTGTAATATCAATTTTATAAGCACATCCTTTGGCTTTGAGGGCAATCGTTGGATTTGCGGTTGCCGAATTACTTTCAAAGGTAAGCGATCCTGTATATTCTTGCAATTCCGATGTGGAAAAGACAATTTCCAAAGATTTTTCTTCATTTGCTTTGAGGGTAAATGGTATTGTCACCGGAGTTAATGTAAAACCATTACCGTCAAGAGTTATTTTTGTGACTGTAAGATCTGAGCCGCCGCCATTGACAATTTTGGTTGTTGTTTTATGGAAAATACCGGGTGATTTACAGCCAAAATCAATGGTTGCGTCGGTAGCAATCAGCGAAGGACCGGCTGTGGGTTCGGTAACTGTTAGTTTGATAATTTTTGTTTCTACACTTCCGCATGAATTAAAAATAAGACATTGATAATTACCTGCATCGGTTGTTTTTGTTGAATTGATAGTAAGAGTGGAAAGCGTATCCGCAGAACGATTTTGTCCACCTTTGCTCCATTTATAGCGTGCATTAGGACCACCGCCTACAGCACGTAAACGTGTCACAGTATTTGCTTTAACAACAGTGTCGTTAGTTTGAGAGATAAGAGCAACGCTTTTACGTACAGTTAATTTAAATGGTTGGGTGGTGATTGTCGTGCCACATTCATTAGTTATGGTCACTTCATAGGTCGCAGCATCAACATCGGACGGGGAGGCAATAACATAGCTTGGACCTTGTGCAGCAGTGATGGTTGAACCATTACGTTTCCATTCATATTGCAATCCTGTGCCTGTTGCTTCGATAGTAAATTGTAATTCTTTACCTTCGCAAATACTCGTATCACGTGGTTGTTTGGTGATGGTGGCAGCCGGAGTAAGCGATACTCTGATAGGGGCTGTGGTTGTTGCCGGCGCGCATTCTCCGCTAATAACGCAATCATAGCTTTGTAAGTCATTATTTGTCAAAGCAGAAAGGAGTAATTCATTTGTTGTGGCACCATTGATATTTGTTCCTTGTTTGCGCCATTGATATGTAAGTCCTGCTCCGGAAGCATTTACACGCAATCTGACGGGTTTACCAAGACAAGCGGAGGTGTCGCTGCTTTGGGAAAGAAGTTGAGGAGCAGTTTTAATAATAACGGTTGCTTGCTGGCTTGTTACTTCCGAGCATCCTGTTATGACAACATCATAATTGCCTGCATCGGTCACGGTAGCAGCAGGAATTGTATAAGTGGGATTCGTTGCTCCATTGATAGGTGTTCCTCCTTTGCGCCAGCGGAAGGTATAAGCCGCATTATTATCGGTTGCTACTGTCAGGGTAATCGGTTGCCCCATACACACGGAAGAATTTGCCGGTTGTGTTGTAATTGTCGGATTAGCTTTAATGGAAAATGCCGCATCGCTGACATCATTTGCCGTCGGGGTGCTGACACTTGTTACTTTCACAAGATATTGTGTTCCTGTGGGTTGATTATTGGGAATTGTCCAATTATAGGAAGAGGGGGTGACCGGAACGGTGGTTATTTCAGACCATGCTCCGCCATTATTTGTCGAAATTTCAATTTTTACATTTCCTGTTAAACCTACGGGATTCCAAGAGATAATCTTTTCTTCTCCACGGCACCATGTTTCCCCGCCATTGGGTGAAGTGACTGTCATCGGCGTAGCAACAGTGATTGTAACATTATTCATAAAATTCCAAGTGTCACCAGTATAAGCACTATTATTATTAACAGCATTACCGGCTGCTTTCATGGTATATGTGCCTGTTGAAGTAGGGGCGGTCCAATTAAATGTCCATGTCGTTTCCCCGCTTGACATAGCTTTTCTACCATTGTGTGTTAGCTCACTGCCATTAAGTTGCGAACCTGAACCGGCGCTTAATGTACCGGCACTTGACCCACCACTATTAGTAACAGCAAGATTAAACCCTGCATGTGAAAGTGAACCATGTGCCACGACCACAGTAAAACTTCTTTGTTCGCCCGGTGCCATAGTCACCGAACCACTGACACCTTGTATGCTAACGGTGGTAGCACTGCTTGAGCTACCATGGCATGTACAGCCGGATGTTGTCACACCACTTATACCACCATTATACGCTTGCAGCGATGAAAAACCGAATAAAAAGAAGGTGAAGAGAGCGCAAAACGTCGCATAACGTTTTATCATAAAAAAACTCCTAAGAAAATATATATATGTACGTTTGCAGCGACACAATTTTTCTACTTTTGTTACCGGACAACGGATAAATTTTTATATTGAGTAGTGTTGCTTGTAGGAAAAAATCAAAAATAGGTCGAACTGTATGCAATACTTTTTGGTGATTGTATTTTTCTGTAAACTCCATGTATAATTGAGCTTGTAGAATATTTTAAGATATTGTCGTACAGTGATTTTTAAACTATACGATGATATTTTCACTTTTTGAAAGTAAAAAATTAAGAGTAAGTGTCGTGATGCTTTTGGCATGGTTCTCAATTATTTTGGAACTGATTATCAATCCGGTTCTTTTGGCGATGATATGTTTGCTACGGTGCATCTGTCAAAAATTCTTTGCACACCCCAAGACTCTGTGGCTATGCTCTCCATGCTCCAAGCAATAACACTAAAACGATAAATAATACTACCCTTCTTTCACAAAAAAAAACGCCTCGGGATTTTCCGAAGCGTTTTTTTTACTTTCTTTTTATTCTTAA
>ERZ761602.171-NODE-171-length-158123-cov-14.125794_pt1 | contig 158123 bp, 130 predicted proteins | sample MGYA00512165_ERZ761602 | MGnify/ENA primary metagenome ERZ761602 (study PRJEB28899, sample SAMN02445085) | bioreactor sludge metagenome | biome: EBPR sludge; isolation source: Thorneside wastewater treatment plant | place: Australia: Brisbane, Thorneside... | reverse complement strand
GGTCTTCCCAGATCTGGTTATAAACAAAGGCGTCAAACCAAACCGCGAAATAAAAGAACCTGAACCAAAAGCAGGATACACAGCGCAACAATTAGTTCAATATATGGTAGCACAAGGCTGGGTGAAAAATCCGAAGTATCGACCAGGTAAAATCACTTGTACCCTTGATATTGGAGGTATTGAGCAAGCTGATCCGGATTATTTTACGAATCATATTGATAAAGTTATAACATGCCTTTATCAAGAAAGAGCAAGAATGAATATTCATGATATTTTAGATTTTCCAAGCAGTCATTTAGAAAGGAGTATGGATATCGTTTCTTCAATGGAGAGAAGACAGTTATTGTATGCAGTACAAGTAACGGGTGGTGGACAAATTGCCGAAATCAGTCCACAAGGTATTGTATATTATGAAAGCCGAAAGGCTGATTTTATGTAATTATTGCTACTTAAAATCTAGTAGTCATATTAACTTTAAATTTTAGTTTTCACCACATTTTAACAATTAGTTTGATTTAATGGGAAACCCCTCTTTTACCTTAGGACTTTGAAAATAAAAGCAACCTCGTTCCAGTTTACCCCCCACCTGCGATAAAATCTTATAGGCTTTTGTTAAGCTACTACAGTATTAGGTCTTTTATAACAGGTCCAGAGCTTTGGTCTGGATAACGCCCGTTAGCTCAAACCTAAAAAAAATCAATTGTTATTCCTCCACCATTTCCAGAATCCACTATACCGATCGTTGCGGATGTGTTTGCACTTTTTGCAATGGTAGATGTAAATGGTATCGGGATGAATTTCTGATCGCTGGAGAATTTGAAATCCGGCGGTACGGGCGTAGTTGGTATAATTATCGTAACGCACCCCCTTGTATCGCATACCGAATGATTTGCACTTTTCGCAATAGGAAGTCAGCAGCCACGCAACCACGTAGTAGAGCAAAAACAATCCGACAATACTTACAATGACCCAAAACAAGGATCCCCGCATGAGATCGCCAAAGTGAAACTCCTTTTGGGTATCGTCATAAAACGTAAGCAACACATACGAACCCATATCGCTCATGCTCACCATTTTTTCGGTACTGTTCCAATAACCGGAGCGTCCGGAAGCGGTGCTGTCGTACGACCAGGGGTCTCCGTATTCATCATTTAACACCTGTCGGAGCGATTCAAAATGATTTCCGGGGAACTCATAAGCAATTGCACACAAACGATCGTTGTAATACGTTAATGTGGCAGAAGAGGCGGATAGACCAAACAAAGGTTTCGGATCAGACAGTTCATAAGCAGTTTCCTCCCAATGTTGGGGATTGGATACATTTTTTCCTGCATCTGAGATCAAAGTAGAAGAGCTGCCAAATTCATAGGGCACTTCAGCATGTGCATTTGTTTGAAGTGCAAAACAAATAAGAAATAACAATAGAGCAATGGACCGCATAGAAAGAGGAACAATAGTTTATGCCAAAATAGAAAAAAGCTTTTACACAAGGGTAATATTTGCTTAAGCAACTTAACCCAGACTTTACACGCCGCAGGAATCAGGTTACGATTTCTTCATCTCTGTTTTCGTACTTGCATACAATAAATCAAAGGAAATACGTTCCTGATAAAACACACAACATGACACCATCTACCATTACCCTCGACCGTCGTTTATCTGAAGTTTTCGGTGAAGAACTCATTATCCGCTGGAACAACGTTAACCCGGAAAACATCAGCTACCACCAATACGAATTGAGTGAAGGTTTTTTGCTGATCAACGAAACAGATTTGCCTGAACACGCAAGCACTGAGGTGCTGGAATCCTACGATCCGGTGAATTTTCCGTCCGACGAACTCGACCTTTTTACCATTGGTGCGTTTAATCCACTTCGGTACAATGTTCACCGTTCGTATTCAGGCAGGAAATACTATCGTATAGGGAAATCCGGAAAAGTTCTTGTACTTCGTTCAGGTGAAGAATTGCGTCAGGATTTCCTGAGCGTGGCCTGAATTTATTTCCTCTTATAAACAGGAACTGTTGAGCAAGGCTCTCCAAACATCAGGCTTTTTACGATGGGCTGAAGTTTAAGTGTGAGCGCAACCAGCATCCGTTCCTGATTCGGGATATCTCCACATCCCTTCACCACAACACGCGCATCGCGAAAAGCATCTTCATTGAGTGACCGGATGGCATTCAACAGTACTTCTTCTTCCATTTCATGTGGCGATCCAAAAAAAACGCCTGCCGCATAAGGCTGTAATGAAGAGGACAACAGCATATACGCCCATGCCGGAACAATAGCATCTGCACTGCAAAAAAGACAAACGTATTTTCCGGAATAGTCGCTCCAGTTTGTCGCAGCAATCCAATCCCGAAAATCCTTTTCTTTCAACACCATTCCCTGCCACAACTGATCAGCAATATCCAATTGCACCATCTCAGCCTGCGGCAACAATTCCGACAAATCTAAACTGATCAATCCGCTATTTGCGACTTTATTTACAATGGGATCTTCCATCACAAAAAACCCAATTCAAGTTGCGCTTCTTCACTCATCATTTCTCTCGACCACGGAGGATCAAACGTAAGATTAATTTTTGCGCTTTTAACGCCTTCAACTTCTGAAGTTTTCTTTTCCACCTCTGCAGGCAAACTTTCGGCTGCCGGGCAAGATGGAGAAGTGAGGGTCATAACCACTTCAACATTTGCATCATCATCAATCTTCACTTCATAAATTAATCCCAGCTCAAAAATATCGACAGGAATTTCCGGGTCGTAAACGGTTTTAATAACCTTAATAATTTCATCTTCCATCAGCTTCTTATCCATGTTCAGGTGTTTTGGACTTTAAAAGCAATCGCATACATTTTCATTTGCTTAATCATACTCAACAAACCATTGCTTCGTGTTGGTGAAAGGTGCTGGGCCAGGCCGATTTCATTGATAAACTGTAAATCCGCTTCTGCAATTGCATCAGGTGTTTCATCGTCAAACACACGAACCAATAATGCAATAATACCCTTTGTAATAATTGCATCGCTATCAGCAGTGAAGCGGACACGTCCCCCTATCAATTCCGCATGCAGCCAAACCTGACTCTGACAACCTTTTATTTTGTAATCATCCGTTTTATACTCAGCGGATATTGCAGGTAAATCTTTTCCAAGATCGATCAGGTATTCGTATTTACCATCCCAATCTTCAAACATGGCGAACTCCTCAACAATTTCCGACTCTTTATCCTTTATGCTCATGTTGTTTAGCGTTTCAGCATTTTAATCGCCTTTTTTATTCCCGCAGAAAGAACATCAACCTCTTCCATTGTATTGTAAAAAGCAAAAGAAGCGCGAACTGTCCCGGGAATACGGTAATAGTCCATAATCGGTTGCGTGCAATGATGACCAGTGCGCACCGCTATTCCCAATTGATCTAGAATAGTCCCAACATCATAAGGATGCAATCCTTCAATGTTAAATGAGATCACACCCGTTTTTTTTGCAGCCGTTCCGAAAATTCTCAAACCGTCAATTTCCGAAAGCTTTTGGGTTGCATATTGCAATAATTCTTCCTCACGAATGCGAATGGTATCGAATCCAATTTCCTCCATAAAACGAATCGATTCTCCAAAAGCAATAACATCTGCAATGTTTGGAGTGCCTGCTTCAAACTTATGAGGTAATTCGTTGTATTCTGTTTTTTCAAAGGTCACCGTCTTAATCATGTCGCCACCACCCATATAAGGAGGCATGGCATTCAACCACTTTTCCTTTCCGTATAAAACTCCGACACCTGTAGGCCCAAACATTTTGTGTGCGCTGAAAACATAAAAGTCGCAATCGAGTTTTCGCACATCCACTTGCTGGTGTTGCACAGCTTGTGCACCATCTATGAGAACCGGTATTTTATATTGTTTTGCCAATGCAATGATCTCTTCAACAGGATTAATCGTGCCCAGTGCGTTCGAGACATGCGTTATTGCAATAATTTTTGTTTTATTGCTAAGCATCGACGCTAACACCGATAAATCAAGTTCACCCGCATTATTCATAGGAATAACCCTCAACACTGCTCCTTTATCCTCGCACATCATCTGCCAGGGAACGATATTGGAATGATGTTCAAGTGCTGAAATGATTACTTCATCTCCTTTGTTAATGAATGCTTTTCCAAATGAATGGGCAACCAAATTGATTCCCTGCGTTGTTCCCGATGTAAATATTATCTCGTGTTCGTGCTCTGCATTCAGAAAGCGTTTAAGCGAAGAACGAGTGGACTCAAAAAGCGAGGTGGCTTCCTGACTTAATGTATGTACACCCCTGTGAATATTTGCATTTTGCTCATTGTAGTATTTCGCGAGCGAATCAATAACACATTTGGGCTTTTGTGACGTTGCGCCATTGTCCAAATACACAAGAGGTCTGCCATTGACACTAATACCAAGCACAGGAAATTGTTCCCTGATTTCAGCTGAAGACAAAACGGTATTTGCTAGGTCCTTCAAATTATACATTGTTCCAATGAAAACGACTATCGATCAACTCTTCCAGATACAAGCGAAAAGACTCATCTGAAATTGCATCCAAAACTTCTCCGGCGTAGGCTCGAATCAATAATTTTTTTGCACTCTCTTCACCAATTCCTCTGGCGCGTAAATAAAACAATGCCTCTTCATCCATCTGACCCGTTGTAGATCCATGCGAACATTTTACATCATCGGCATAGATCTCCAATTCAGGTTTTGAATTGATACGTGCATCGTCACTTAACAACACATTGGCATTGGATTGAAACGCATTAATTTTTTGCGCATCTCTACGAACAAATACTTTTCCATTGAATACTCCTGTTGCTTTTCCATCCATTACGCCTTTATACAGCTCGTTGGAATAGCAATTGGGCACACGATGATCCATTAAGGTATGATTATCGACATGTTGTTGCCCGTTCACCATATACAATCCACGCATATGGGTTTCCGTATTTTCTCCTTCGGAAATAATATTCAAATCGTTACGGATCAGTTTACCGTCGAGAGAGAAAGTATTTATGGAAAATTTACTGTCGCGGTGCTGTGTTACGTCAGTTCTGTTGTAATGCGTGGCTGCTGGCGATTCGAATTGCAATTGATCCAATTCAAACTGTGCGTTTGCTGAAACGTGAATGGTAGTTATACTATTGGTTAAATAGGATGAAGAATCAGCCGAACGAAAAAGAAAGCGGAAACGTGCAGAGGCGCTTTTAGAAATTTCAATGTGATTTTTGACAACAGAAACGGATTGACCCCCTGCTGACAAAAACAAAACTTCTACCGGTTTTTCAACTGATTTTTTAACCTGAATATGTATTCCTCCTGTGAAAAAAGCATCGCTGATTCCGGTAAACATATTCTTACGTTCGCCTATTTCAGGAAATTCGTGATTTACAGAATCTGAAAATTGCAGTCCTTCCGGCAATTCTGAAGAAAGATCACTTCGAAAAAAGCCATTCACAAAAACAATCAGTGCGGCATTTTTATCTTGGCGAAACGCACTGATGTCAATTGTTTCAGTAAATCTTGAAAAATTATATTTTTCCTTTTGTAAAAAAGAGATTCCGGTATACTTCCAGTCCTCCTCCCGCTGAGTTGGGAAATTAAGATAGGATGCATTTCCAACCAGCGTTCCCCGAGATTGCTTTAACTGTTCGGGAAATTGAGCCTTTATCGATTCTACAAATGCAGATGCGGTTGCTTGTTGTGTAGTTTCCATCTGCGATTAAACTGTTTCTCCCAATTCGGCTTTAATCCAGTCGTACCCCTTTTCTTCGAGTTCAAGGGCGAGATCTTTGCTGCCAGTCTTTACAATTTTTCCTTTGTACAAAACATGAACAAAATCCGGTACGATATAATCGAGCAAGCGTTGGTAGTGAGTAATTACTAAGGTTGCGTTGTCTTTGTTTTTTAATTTATTTACACCATTGGCAACAATCCGGAGCGCGTCAATATCCAATCCTGAATCCGTCTCATCGAGAATTGCGAATTTGGGTTCAAGCATGGCCATTTGGAAAATTTCATTTCTCTTTTTCTCTCCTCCGGAGAATCCTTCGTTTACAGAGCGGCTGGCGAGTTTGCTGTCCAGTTCAACAAGCGCAGAACGGTCTTTCACCATTTGCAAAAACTCTTTAGCTGAAACAGGCTGCATCCCTTTATAGGCGCGAATCTCGTTAACGGCGGTTTTGAGGAAATTGACATTGCTCACTCCCGGAATTTCCACCGGATACTGAAACGCCAGAAACAATCCTTCTCGTGCGCGATCTTCGGGAGATAACTCGAGTAGATCCTTTGCGTTAAAAATTACTTTTCCTTCTGTTACTTCATACTCTTCTCTTCCAGCGAGTACAGATGCAAGTGTGGATTTTCCGGATCCGTTGGGTCCCATAATGGCATGCACTTCGCCGGCTTTGATTTCGAGATTGATTCCGCGAAGAATCTCTTTCCCTTCGATATTTGCATGCAGATTTTGAATACTGATCATCTTCTTTTTCGTTTTTTATCCAACACTTCCTTCCAATGAAACCGCAAGTAATTTCTGGGCTTCCACTGCAAATTCCATGGGTAATTGATTTAGCACTTCTTTACAATATCCATTCACGATCAAACTAATCGCCTTTTCTGTTTCTATTCCCCGTTGATTGCAATAAAAAATCTGATCCTCACCAATTTTTGATGTTGTGGCTTCGTGTTCAACTTTTGCAGATTTGTCGTTGATCTCGATGTACGGAAATGTATGTGCTCCACATTTATCACTCATCAGCAACGAATCGCACTGTGAGAAGTTTCGTGCATTGGTGGCTCCCTTGGCAATTTTTACCAAACCTCGGTAACTGTTGTTGGAGTATCCGGCCGAAATACCTTTTGAAACAATGGTGCTTTTGGTGTTTTTCCCCAGGTGAATCATTTTTGTTCCGGTATCCGCCTGCTGCTTGTTGTTGGTCACTGCAACCGAATAAAATTCACCAATGGAATTATTACCCTTAAGTATACACGACGGATATTTCCAGGTAATTGCAGAACCGGTTTCAACTTGTGTCCAACTGATCTTTGAATGATCTCCCAAACAAATTCCGCGTTTTGTCACGAAATTATAAATACCGCCCTTACCGTCTTTGTCACCAGGATACCAGTTCTGTACAGTAGAATATTTTATCTCTGCCTTTTCAAGTGCAACAAGTTCTACAACCGCAGCGTGCAATTGGTGTTCATCACGAATTGGTGCTGTACAACCTTCGAGATAACTCACATAACTGGATTCATCAGCAATTACAAGGGTGCGTTCAAACTGTCCTGTTTTTGCTTCGTTGATTCGGAAGTAGGTCGATAATTCCATTGGACAACGAACTCCTTTTGGAATATAACAGAACGAACCGTCAGTAAACACTGCTGAATTCAATGCGGCAAAAAAATTGTCACTCACAGGAACAACAGTGCCCAGATATTTGCGAACCAACTCCGGATGTTCCTGAACGGCTTCCGACATCGAACAGAAAATGATTCCATGTTTAGCAAGCTCTTCCTTGAATGTTGTTTTTACGGAAACGCTATCCATCACTACATCTACCGCCACTCCGGTCAAGCGTTTTTGCTCATCCAGTGAGATACCTAACTTTTCAAACGTCTTGAGTAATTCAGGATCTACTTCATCCAAACTAGACAATTCCTTTTTCGGTTTCGGAGCGGAATAATAGTGGATATCCTGATAATCGACAGGAACATAATCGACATGTGCCCAGGAAGGTTCTGTCATTTTTTGCCATTGCCGAAACGCATTCAATCGCCAGGTCAGTAACCATTCCGGTTCATTCTTTTTTGCAGAAATAAAACGTATGATATCCTCGTTCAGCCCCTTTGGAGCCATTTCCGATTCAATGTTCGTAACGAATCCGTATTTGTATTCGCTATTGGTGATCTCATCTAATAATTCATCTCCTTCGTATGCCATTATACTTCGCTGTTAAATAGAAAATGATTCGCCGCATCCACAAGTACGATCCGCATTCGGATTACGAAATACAAAGCCCTTACCGTTTAATCCACCAGAAAAATCCAACTCCGTTCCAACGAGGTAAAGAAAACTCTTCTTGTCGACCACCACCTGAATTCCATTGTCTTCAAATACTTTATCGTCTGGACCCATTTCATTATCGAAACTGAGTTCATACATCAATCCGGAACAGCCTCCGCCTTTAACTCCTACCCGGATAAAAGCATTTTTTTTATCGGACTCCTCCTGCATCAATTTGATGGCCTGCTCTTTTGCTGATTCGGTAACCTTTATCATGTTGCTGCTGTCTGTATGGTAAACAATGTCCAACCTCAATGGTTGAAACCGTTTGCAAATTTATTTAGATTAATTCTAAATTGAATGAAAAATCACAAAAAAATGGCATTGTAAGTTTCAAAGTAATTTCCTAAGGCTTCTAATGGAGAGGAATCGTAGTTTTGCATTATGTTCGAAAACAAGGAAAACCGCACGGAATTATCTGAACTCGGGGAGTTCGGCTTAATTGATCACCTCGCCAAACATATCGGATTGAGTCATCCGAGCACCCTAAAAGGCATCGGCGATGATGCAGCCGTTATTGACCAGGGAAACGGCCAAGTAACTCTTGTCACCACAGATATGTTAACCGAAGGCGTTCATTTCGATTTGGGCTATGTACCGCTTAAGCACTTGGGATACAAAGCAATATCCGTAAACCTCTCCGATATTTGCGCAATGAATGGTCGTCCAGCCCAGGTTGTTGTTGGGCTAGGTTTATCCAATCGATTCTCTCTGGAAGCAGTAGAAGAACTGTACGCAGGGATGAAACTGGCCTGCGAACGATACAATGTAGACCTGGTTGGAGGCGATACCACTACTTCGAGAGCTGGCCTGGTATTATCGATCACTGCCATTGGCACTGCAGCCAAAAACAAGGTAGCCTACCGTAGCGGAGCACAGGAAAATGACATTATCATTTTGAGTGGCGATTTAGGCGGTGCATATATGGGATTGCAATTGTTAGAGCGTGAGAAAGAAGTTTTCAAAGCGAATCCATCGGCGCAACCGGATCTGGAAGGCTTCGATTACATCCTTGAGCGACAACTTAAACCTGAACCAAGGTTAGATATTGTTGAATTACTGGATTCACTGGGGATTATTCCCACTTCCATGATCGACGTTAGCGACGGTCTTGCGTCGGAGATTCTGCACATTTGCAAGCAATCCGGATACGGTGCCGACCTCTACATTGAGAAAATCCCACTGGACCCTATGACGATTTCAACTGCAGATGCATTTAATCTGGAGCCTGTAACCTGCGGAATGAGCGGTGGTGAAGATTATGAATTGCTATTTACCATTAAGGCAAGTGATTTCGAAAAACTGCAAAACAATCCCCTGATAACTCCTATCGGTCACATCACGGGTAAAGGAGAACGTGCACGCTTAATTACTCCGCAAAAAGAAGCTATAGAAATCACTGCGCAAGGGTGGAAGCACTTTTAATGCTTAAATCAGTGCCTTCTTTCGTATAATAGAACGAAAATCTTCTCCTGTTACCTTGCTCTGCGCCCAGGCATCAAAATCGAAGTATTCGAAAGCTGTTTTCTCGAAATTATCATCACCAATCAAACGGAATTCATCAAGCAATGCCGTGTACACCATGTGCTCTTCCTTTTTGTCTCTGGTTTTTAAAATCCGATTGATAAAATGAAGGAAAATGTTTTCAAACTTGTAAACCCGATTACGCAAATTCAGGTAACGTTGGGTTGATTTAAGTGCATACGGAACCAACTGCTGATTACCTAATTCGAGATGGACGATCAGGTTTAACAATTGTGCAAAGCAATAGATATCTTCTGTTTTTTCAATTTCAATACTATTCAGTAATTCGTTCAACCATTTCAGCGATTCCGACATTTTCCGTTCGCCAAAATACATGATAGCAATATTCAGACAGAGATAAGCTTTGCGTACGTTGTTGATCCGCTCACCATATAGACGCAACCCATTTTCAATTATTGGAATTAGTTCAATCCCCTTTTCAAAATCACCGGTTTGAGCATATAGTGTAAGCTCTATGCTTGATGTGCTGGAAAATAATTTAATATCGAGATCCTCATTGCGTTTAAGCGCAAGTTTCTCGGGCAAGGAGCGCAGTTTATCGAGGTAAATAGCAACATCTCCAAACTTTTTTAAGCGACTCGAAATATAAATGATGTTGGTCAGCACTGAAAAGTAAACATTGGGCTCCTCGCTGAATTTATCGGTGTTATTCTCAATATGCTCTACATTCTTTTTGAGGTGCAAAAAACTGTTTTCATAATCTCCGATACTGAAGTAATAAGCCGAATAAATATGATAATAGAGGTATTTCGTTTCATAGAACAAAGCCTCATCCTCGCTCTTAATAAGCACATTATCGATGATCGCTTTGAATTCGGCTAGTTCGTTCTGACTACGTGCCTTGCCTTTACGGTTTAGGATATAGAACAACCTGCTTTTTATACTCCAGAACTCATTGTAGTTCGAAATTTTAGCAAGAGTCAGTCGATCCTGTTCCAGAATCTCGATCAATTCCTTTTCTCCTGTTTCTGTGTAGTTATCCTTTTCAATGAGCATTTTCTCCCACATTGAAATTTCGAGGAGGGTAGTATGTTTATCGTACCGTTCCGCCAGCCTTCTTGCGCTTTTGAGCAACTTATGACTTTGTCCGTACAAAGTCTTTTTATAAAGAATTTCAGCGCAATGAATAAGCTTCTTTAATTCGGCATCGATAGAGCTATTGGCATGGTAGGCATCCAGACTCTTCAGAATTTGTTCATAGAGACGGTTCTTTGCTATTGAGAACTGATTGATGAAGGCCTGATCTTTGAACTTCCTTTTGAGCTGCTCCTCATCGTATACATCCATTTTATCGATAGCATCAAACAGGATCTCATAATTATTGGCTTCACCCAAAGTATGCCTGGAACTAAAAATCTTGAAATACCGCTTTTCCGGCTTGGTCAAAGCCTTTATCAAACGATGTAGCTGGTCTGAAGCGATGTTAGACATGTATATTTATTTAAGATTTTTGTTTTGAAGCAGGCCTTTGAAGCGTAATTATTCCACTCTTCGGGCCCTATTCAAATAGCTGGTCTCTGCCTTTATTTACAGGGATATAAAGAACAAAGCATTCTTATTAAATATACGAAAAACCATGTATTAGAACTGAAAGAAATAAGCACTATTCCGTTACCTGGAACCGCCATAGACATGTATAAAAAAAGCCCCGGAAATCCGAGGCTTTACTATCGATAGAAAATCACAATCAATTTGTTGTTGGCGTAGGCTTCTTATTACGACGCACACCCGTATTATCATAATCTGAATCATGGCCGGTATCTGTAACACCGTTTTCACCCCCACCGGAGCTGGTATTCGTTTCGCCTTCGCCACCACGAACAAGCACAGGATTCCCTGCAGCATCAAGTGGCCCCATGTACTCTTTCTCGCAAGAACTCAATGAGAGCGCTCCGATAAAAGTTGCCAGTATGATTAAGTTCTTTTTCATAAAGTCAGTTACATTACTTCTGCACTTACTGCTTCTACGTACAAAATTAAATAAAAGTTCCTCAATTCTGCAAACTTTCCTCAAAATTATCTGCCTGTAACTGTCCTGCCCCAGGAATAATGAGCTCAACGCAAGTGCCCGTAACCATACCTTGCTCATTACTAGTCTCATAAGGACCAACAATCCGCAGGTTTTCATTGGTAAGCTTTTTTAGAACCGCCAATCGCCCACTATTGATCTGAATTCCCCTTGAAACATGGTCGGAGCCGTTGTTTTGCTTGTTTTTCAGACTAGTAGTGATCCCAATTCCATCGTCGGTAATAGTGATTCGGATGGAGCGCTCCTCAAATGGCTCAATCCTGATCCAGATGGTTCCGTGCTGCTCATTGGGAAGGATTCCATGCCAGATTGCATTTTCAACGTAGGGTTGCAATAGCATTGGGGGAATCATTACTCCTTCTGTATCGATATCTTCATCGATATACAATTCATAAGAGAATTTATTCTTAAAACGCATGTTCTCCAATGAAAGATAAAGTTCCAATCGTTCCAGCTCTTCATTTAGGGTAACAAGATTTCCTGTAGATGAACTATCGAGATTTTTGCGGATTAGTTTTGCAAAACTGGTGAGGTAACGATTCGCTTCCAGTTTGTCTTGCTTATTGATGTAGTACTGAATGGAGTTGAGCGCATTAAAAATAAAATGCCTGTTCATGCTCGCATTCAATGTTTGCTGCTCAAGACTCAATAGTTTGGATTTATAAATGAGTTGTTCGCGTTCTGTTTTCTGTTTTATCACAGAAATCCTCCAACGGTAAACACCGATAACAAGGCCAATTACAACCACTGCAACCAAAACGAAAAACCACCAGGTTAACCAGAACGGCGGTGTAATTACAAATGAAAACTCTGCAGGAGCCGACGACCATACATCGCTACCATTACCTGCAATTACCCGAAATGTATATTTTCCGTATGGAAGATTGGAATAGGTAATAGAGCGCAAATCCGTTACAGGCGACCATTCTTCATCAAATCCGGCAAGCATAAACCGGTACCTAACCTTGAGTGGATTGGTGTGACTGATTCCGGTAAAATAGAAGGTGAAATGATTTTTGTTGTAAGGCACAACCAGATCTTTACCGAGTCCTGTTTCCGGATCAATTCCGTTTGCATATTTTTTCCAATCCACTTGATCAAAATACATGCGGACATCATCAATGTGGATATAAGGTTCAAACAGATTCCCTGTGCTTTTTCGCTTGCCGGGATCGTAATTGACCAATCCGCCATCTGTACCAAACCAAAATGAGCCTTTCGAATCTTTGTATGCCGCATTCATATTGCTCTCCAGTCCGCGCACACCCTCAAGCCGGGAGTAGTTTCTGTATTCTACCTTTCCGGTGCGCATGAATTCGTCGGCCATCAATTCGTAAATGCCATTATTGGTGCCCACCCATAGACGATCCTCATCGCGAATTAAAAAATTTATATTGTTTGCGTTAACACTTTCTCCAAGATCTACCTTGCTGAATATCCCTCCCGAAAACAAATACAAACCAATCTTGCTGCCTACCCATAAACTATTTTTCCCTGCACTGGTGATGCAATAAACGGTGTTATCAAGAGAAGGATCTTCGTGTTGAAAAAGTTTAAATTCTCCTCCTTTCATCCGGTACATTCCCAAAGCACTCCCCAACCAGAATGTGCCGCTCTCATCTCGGAAAATCCCCCGAATGTTTCCGCCTACCAAACCTTCATTGTCAGAAAAACTTCTGAATTCATTATTACTAAATCGTGTCAATCCATCTCTGTTTCCAATCCACAAAACACCGGAACGATCGGCATACAGTGAGGTTACCTTGTTCGACAACAATCCGTCTTCTTTATAGTAAGAAGTAAACTTTTTTCCATCGAAAACAGATAGTCCTCCCGATGTGCCAAACCAAATCTTCCCATCATTTGTGCGTGCCATACTCCACACGGTATTGTTCGCTAAGCCATCTTCATCACTGAACACTTTATACTTACCATTTGCAATGCGTACAACGCCTTCACCATACGTCGCAAACCACATGTTCTTGTCGCCATCTTCAAGAATAGCCATTACAAGGTCACTGCTAAGTCCCTCTGAAGTCGTATACGTTGTGAAGGCCTCACCGGCTAGTTTCATGATGCCTTTCCCATCGGTACCGAACCAAATATTTCCTTCAGTATCCTGACCAATGAATTTGATATTGTTATTGATCAAGCCTTGTTCGATGCTAAAACTTTTAAAAGTCCTGCCATTGAATTTACTGACCCCTCCTTTTGTTCCAAACCACACTTGCTGATCACGGTCAACAAACACTGTTCGAACTCCGTTATTGATCAACCCTTCTTCGTTGGTATAATTGACAAATTCCAGATTATCCTCTTCATGAAAGACGCCTTCATCATAGGTTCCCATCCATAATTTCCCATTGGGATCCTCAGTGATGCAAGAGACATTGTAATCCGTATATCCATTGATGGATAAAATGACAAAAGCATTCTTTTCAAAATCAAAGCGAAACAAGCCGCTGCGTGTTCCCACCCACAAATCGCCAGCCTTGTCGGAGAAAACCACCCTTACATTTGGGTCGGCTAATTGTTGCGAAGCCCCATAAAATTCCAATCGTTCTCCTTTTCTGCGTGCTACACCTCCCCCTTCAAGAGCGAACCAGATACTTCCCTCTTTATCTTCACAAATTGCAATAACATTATACCCGGAAAACTCATCCGGAAATCGGAATGCCTTAAAATCAACTCCATCGAAAAGCGAATATCCACCAATGGCTCCAATCCACATTCTCCCGTCGGACGATTGAAAAACAGAATAAAGCTGATTGTCGATCAGTCCATCTTTTCGGGTGTAGTTTTTAAAATTTATGCCATCAAAACGGCTTAATCCTCCAAAAGTAGCGAACCACAAATACCCTTTTTTATCCTGCACCATTGCAGAGACCTGCGATTGAGCCAGGCCTTGTTCGGTGCTGTAATTGATAAATGTGAATTGCTGTGCGCGTGCACGCATTGAAAGCAACAACAAAAGAAAAAAGCCTGAACGAAGCAGGCTTTTCAATATGCGTTGTTGTTGATTCATCAGATTGTATTGATACGTTGAAGAAAATCGGTGAGTTTGCGACGTGCAACCGGAATTTGTTTTCCGTTGCTCAAAATAGCGATATTTCCTTCACTGCGGGTAAATCCTTTAAGGTGATTTGCAATATTAATAATATGCGACTTATGAACCCTGAAAAAACTACCCTTATTGAGTGATTCTTCGTACACCTTAATGTTCTTGCAGGAAAGAAATTTCCGGTTTTCGGTCATGTAGATCATCGTGTAATTATCCGATGCCTCCAGGTGAACAATTTCTTCGTTTCGAACCATCATAAAGCCATCACGAGTTGCCAATGAAATCCGGTCATTTTCCTTATCGTTATGCTTGTCTTCCTGAGCAGCCGCTCCGCCTTGTTGTTGCGCTATCTGGTACTTTAATACTTTATTCACAGCATTGCGCAGATCATCGATGTTAATGGGCTTTTCGATATAATCTACAGCATCCGCTTTAAATGCTTTTAACGCGAACTCTGAATGCGCAGTGGTAAACACAACTGAAAAATCGCGCACCGGCATTGAATCCAACAACGAAAAACCATCTTCTTTTGGCATTTTTATATCCAGGAAAACAAGGTCCGGCTTCTTTTCACTGATCAGCTGGCGTGCCTGTTCGGCAGAATCTGCCATGCCAACAACTTCTACTTCCGGGCAAAAGTCGTCGATGATCATTTTCAAATTGTTCCTGCAATAGAACTCATCGTCAACAAGGATAGATCGGATTTTCATAGGATCACGTTTTGATTCAGTCCGAATTTACGCGACGAAAGCCTTTCGGTTTTCATGAACTACTGAAATGTAGTAGTCATTGATTGAATGGAAGTGTTTTATTTTCAATACATTAAATCGGAATTATCACAAAACAGCACAATTCCTTGGTCGTTGATCCATAAAAAAGTACCGCAGGAAATTTAAGGATTAATGGATGTCAAATCACCCACCAAAGCAATCACATGTTTTTCATGCGTTGGGTAAAATCGGGGACCCGGTTACGCGCAACAGGAAGTTTTACTCCACCTTTTAAGACGGCATAATAGCCATCTTCTGAAATGTATTCAACCAGCTCATTCATGTTTATAATATGACTTTTATGAATGCGGTAAAATTTTGCGGGATTCAACATCTCTTCATAAACACCTAAAGTGCGGGTATCGAGATAACGTGATCCATCGGTAAAATGCAACATGCTGCAATTTCCGTCTGCTTCCACATAACGGATGTCATCATCTTTTACAAGCTTAATTCCTTTTGCATGAGAAATAGTAATCTTGCCGGAAGGTTTGTTGTGAATGATATCCTCTTTCAGTGTTTTTAAGGTGGAGGCGTATTGCGTATAATTTTCGGGATACGCTTCAAAGGTTTTTGCCGCTTCTACCAATTTACCAACGGCCATTCGTAGGTCTTCTATATCAACCGGTTTTAACACGTAATGAATGGCATTGGCATTAAATGCACGAACGGCATAATCTTTAAATGCGGTTACGAAAACAACGAAGAATTTCTCCTCCCGCAATTCTTCCAATAAATCGAATCCTTCGGATCCTGACGGCATACGAATATCCAGAAAGACGACTCGTGGTTTGAGTTCACGGATCATCTTTCTGGCAGTATCCACTGTGCCTGCTTTTCCAATTACATTTATTTCCGGACAATACTCCTGAAGGAGCATCTGAAGATTTTCGCGTGCGAGATCTTCATCGTCGACAATAATTGCTGTAAGTGGATGCATAGCGCAACAAGAGAGAGGTTCGAATGTAACCATTTTTTTGTCAAATGCTACCGCACACCCCAAAATGGATTCCGTAAACTAGACAGCCTCAACCTATTAGTAGTAATCGGAGTAAAATTGTTTGTCGCCAAACCAAAGCATATGAAAAAGATTGACCCTGAAAACAATGGTTCTGCCTTTAACAACGATTGGCTGTTTACAGACAAAGGCTATCGCAATCCGGTAATTTTCATTCCGCCTCTCAGGCCGGTATGGCCTCTCTGCTGATTTCCTTTTCATTCTTTCGTCTGCGTTCCATTGTAGCTTGGATTGAACATCCGCGCTCCATGGATTCTGCCCAACAGGAGAAATCGAAAAACCGAAATGCACGTGCTTCGGCCGGATCATTTTTCAGCCAAAGTAATTCACGTGAAAAGCGTTCCAGATTGAAAATGCGGGGCTGGCCTTTGCCTTTGAAAACCTTCGAGCGTACGTAGGTGAGTATATGTCGCTCCGTGTGGCCCAGGCTTCCCTCTTTCTCCATGCGACGTTGTACCGACCGAAAAGCGTAGTACACATGATCCCAATTACCAAGTTCCAGGTGTAGGATTAGGTAATACACTCTGCAAAACCCTACCAAGGAACGATCGAGGTGTTCGAAGCGTTCTGAATAAACTCTGTTAAGCAGTTGTAAAGCTTGTTTGTATTCACCGCAACAAAACAACATGGTGCTCATTCGTATCCATAATTCCATTCGTGTCTGGGCAGTCATTGCAAGCGCGTTTTTTTCCATTTCCTTTAAAAGATAATGGGTCAATTCAGCGCCCTTTTTCAATTCTCCCCAGGAATAAAACAATTCCAGTTCGAGAAGGTGGATTGCGTTTGCAATCTCAAACTGAAATTTTATTCCGGAAAAAACAGGATGCATGGAGGGCAGTCGTTTGAGTAAATTGATTTGGTGAATCACATCCTTTTTCTCCCCGAGTTTTATTGCAACACGCGCTTTACCTTCCAAACAACGAATATGACGCATTGGAAAACGAAAGCTTTGATCGCGCCGCACACAAATTATTTCAATGGCCTGCGAGTAGGAAGTATACGCACCGCTCCAATTCCCCATCGCTTCGGCACCGATTGCCTGAATTATTGCAAACAAATACCGACCTATTGTTGTGGAAGGTTTTCGCGATTCTTCCTGCTCCAATAATGCCAGAATGTTTCGTATTCCGGCATTGCGAGTGCTCTCGCTAAGGTTTTTACGCATGATGGCCAATTGCATTTTTACAAGCCAGCGTTCCATTCGGTGTTGCTCATGTAAATCATCCATCAGCTTTTCTCTCAGGCGGAAAAGGGTTTCCATACGCTGTTCAAGATCTGTTGGACCGAGATGGTCTTCGAAATGAAAATCGAAATTGCGATCACTAAGTTCAAGTGCAGGTAAAACCAGTTCATTGGAAAAAACAAATTCCTCCGCCCTGCGGATCGATTTTTGCATTTGGTTTCGCAATCCGCGTGCGTTAAGTAAATCACATTCCGATAATAATTCAGAAGTGCGGTTTACAAATCCAAGATCGCGCTGCGAAAAACGCATGGTTCGCAGTAAAATAAAATACAACTGATTTTTCGCAGTCGAAAAATAATCGAGTAGAGGATCACCCGCAAGTCGTTTCCTAACCTTTTCGTCGGTAGGATCATCAATACTACAAATCAAACTAAATAAACGTTTGTAATTGTTTTCACCTCCTTTAGCATGTATGTCGGCATACTTGGAAAAGTAACCTCTTTCCTCCCGCGACATCGACTGGATTAATTGAAACAAATCTTCATTTGGACGCATATCGAATCTTTTACTGGTTGGGTGGCAAACCAATAAAAAGAGATTGATAAAAAATGTCGAATTGTAAGAATGAAAGAATTTTGCGCAAAAAGTAAATCGTGATTTACGTGGCGTTTCCTTACAAAATTTACCTCAGGTAACAAAAAGTAAATAAATAATTAGCGATTATACTAATTGCATTAGCACTAAAAATTTCAGAAAAGAAATCAATTGGCACTTCTATTAGCCAGCGATGCTAATGGATTTATGCTTCTGCACCATTTCCTGAGCATGTTTTACCATGGCAGTTTGGTCGTATTCGCACTCGGCGTACAACTCGGCCTGTGTGCCATGGTCTACAAAACGATCGGGCACACCCAAACGGCGAACCTGAGCGCTGTAGCCGTTGTCGGCCATGAACTCGATCACTGCACTTCCCATTCCGCCCTGGATGCAACCGTCTTCCACGGTGATCACTTTTTTGAATTTGGTGAAGACTTCATGCAAGAGGATTTCATCGATGGGCTTGGCAAAACGCATATCGTATACCGCAGCAGAAATGCCTTGTTCGGCGAGTTGTTCTGCGGCTTTGAGGGCATGATTTCCGATCGGACCAATGGTGAGAATGGCAATATCTTCTCCGTTGCGCACTTTGCGTCCGGCACCGATGCTGATCTTTTTGAAAGGTGTTTTCCAGTTCACCATTACCCCTTCACCGCGCGGGTAACGGATACTCCATGACCCCTTGCACTCTTCGAGTTGGGCGGTGTACATCAGATCGCGCAGTTCTTCTTCGTTCATGGGAGAGGCCACGATCATATTGGGAATACAACGCATGTAAGCGAGATCGTACGCACCGTGATGCGTGGCACCGTCTGCACCAACCAATCCACCGCGATCGAGACAGAAAATCACATGCAGTTTTTGCAATGCAACATCGTGAATCACCTGATCGTAGGCGCGCTGCATGAAGGAGGAGTAAATATTGCAGTAGGGAATCAATCCCTGCGTGGCTAATCCTGCCGAAAAAGTGACGGCATGCTGTTCTGCAATCCCTACATCAAATGCGCGGTCGGGCATGGCTTTCATCATGATGTTGAGCGAACATCCGGAAGGCATTGCAGGAGTTACCCCAACAATTTTATCGTTGCGCTCGGCCAATTCCACAATGCTGTGACCAAACACATCCTGGTACTTGGGTGGCTGGGGCGATTTGGGGGCGATCTTGATGATCTCTCCGGTATCCTTGTTGAACACTCCGGGTGCATGCCAAACGGTGGCGTTGCCTTCTTCGGAATGCTTGTAGCCTTTTCCTTTTACGGTTACGCAATGCAGAATCTTCGGGCCGGGAATGTCTTTGAGGTCCTTCATGATGCGGGTCAGGTTGATCACGTCGTGACCATCGACCGGACCAAAATAGCGGAAGTTGAGCGACTCGAACAGATTGCTTTGTTTGAGCAGTGAGCCCTTGATCGAATCGGAAATTTTTTGAGCGATGGCCTGGGCGTTGGGGCCGAACTTGCTCACTTTCCCCAGCAGGTTCCAGACTTCGTCTTTGACCTTGTTATACGTATGCGACGTAGTGATATCGGTTAAGTACTCCTTGAGCGCCCCCACATTCGGGTCGATGGACATACAGTTATCGTTGAGAACCACCAGAAGATTACTGTTAGTAACACCTCCATGATTCAGACCCTCAAAGGCTAAGCCTGCTGTCATGGCTCCATCGCCGATTACTGCAATGTGCTGGAGATCTTCCTTGCCGAGGTACTTATTGGCCACGGCCATTCCCACTGCGGCGGAGATGGAAGTGGATGAATGTCCAACCCCGAAGGTATCGTATTCGCTCTCGCTGCGTTTGGGGAAACCTGAGAGTCCCTTATAGGTCCGGTTGGTTGGGAAAGCATCGCGTCGGCCGGTTAGGATCTTGTGTCCGTAAGCCTGGTGTCCGACATCCCACACCAACTGATCGTTGGGAGTATTGAAAGCATAGTGCAGGGCCACGGAAAGCTCCACAACGCCGAGACTGGCACCGAAGTGTGAATTACCGATATGGGACACCACATCGATGATGTAATCGCGGAGTTCCTGGGAGATTTGCGGGAGGTCCTCCTCCTGGAATTTACTGCGCAAATCGAGCGGTGAATCAATCTGGCTTAAAAGCGGACCGGGTTTAAAATCGGGCATTGTTGGGGGTTTGGAGAAGGGAGAACAAAGATAGGGCTTTTTTGTTCGGGGTGGCATAGAAACGACACCCGCTTAAGTGTAGTATCTGATCCAGTTCCTATTTAGGATTTTTTAAATATTCAGCAACACCTCAGCCAATTTCAAATCGAAGGACGTTGTGATCTTGATGTTTTCGCGGTTGCCTTCTACAAGGTTGATGTGAACACCTAGTTTCTCTACTACACTGGCATCGTCGGTGAAGGAAGGATAATAGTCCTGCGCATAGGCACGATGGATCAGTTCCGCATCAAAGCACTGTGGCGTTTGTACCAAGCGATAATGCGAACGATCAACGGGACGGGTACTTTCGCCAAACACCTCGCGCACCGAATCCACCACCGGTAATACCGGAATGGCATTGCCTTTCTCTGCAGCAGTTTCGAGAGCGTAACGAATGGTGTGTTTGCTTACCAATGGGCGCACCCCGTCGTGGATGGCTACCAATCCCGATTTCGGCACCTCCTTTAAGGCATTCTTCACCGAAAAAAAGCGTTCTGCTCCTCCGGCAACGAGTGTTTGCTCCACCGGAATCTTTTTCATTGCCGCATGATTCTTCCAGTAGTCGATGTACTCTTCGGGCAAAACCACCACATAGCGAAAAGTGGGATCCACTTTGTGAAAAGCCTCAATGGTATGATGCAAAATCGCCTTGCCGTGGATGGGGAGGAATTGCTTAGGCTGTGCAGAGGCCATGCGTTTCCCGGAGCCTCCGGCTACGATGATGATGGTTGTGGGGGAAGGGAGGTTTTTCACCACTAAGACGCTTAGGGCACTAAGGTACGCCAAGAATAGCTTTAACAAAAATTAGGGAGGCCGAAAGACCTCCCTAATTCAAAAATTTCGTGTTTTAATAAGGGGGCTTCGACTCCCCGAAGTTGATGGTCACTTAGTCCCTTTCTCCCTTTGTGGTTTCATTAAAAAAGGCACTTTATCCATTAACGGTCTCAATTAAATAATCAACATAGCATCACCATAGGAATAGAATCGGTATTCTTCCTTGATGGCTTCTTCGTATGCTTTCATTACAAAATCATAACCGCCAAAGGCAGTAACCATCATCAACAATGTGCTCATTGGCATATGGAAGTTGGTGATCATGCTGTTTGCAATGGAGAAATCGTATGGCGGGAAAATGAATTTGTTCGTCCAGCCATCGAAGGGCTTGAGGAAACCGTCGGTTGAAACGGATGTTTCGATTCCACGCATTACGGTTGTTCCAACAGCACATATACGTTTACGGTCGGCTTTGGCCATGTTAACCGTATCCGCGCAAAGAGCAGGAATAATTACCTGCTCAGATTCCATTTTATGCTTGGTAAGATCTTCTACTTCTACTGTGCGGAAGGTGCCCAGACCAACATGCAGCGTTAGCTCTGCGAAATTTACGCCTTTGAGTTCAAGACGCTTCATCAGTTCCTTGGAGAAATGGAGTCCTGCAGTAGGAGCTGCAACTGCACCTTCATGTTGTGCGAAAACCGTCTGATAGCGATCTGCATCTTCCTTTTCCACTTCGCGTTTGATGTATTTCGGAATTGGAGTTTCTCCGAGGCGCTCAATGGTTTTTTTAAATTCTTCGTACGGACCATCAAACAAGAAACGAAGTGTGCGTCCGCGTGAAGTTGTATTGTCGATTACCTCAGCAACCAGCGAATCATCGTCGCCGAAGTACAGTTTATTTCCGATACGGATTTTACGTGCAGGATCTACCAACACATCCCAGAGGAGGCTCTCACGGTTCAATTCGCGAAGCAGAAATACTTCGATTTTTGCTCCGGTTTTTTCCTTGTTACCGTACATGCGCGCAGGAAACACTTTGGTATTGTTGAGAATCATCACATCACCATCTCCAAAATATTCCATGATGTCGCGGAACTTGCGGTGTTCGATGGTCTGCGTCTCACGATTCAACACCATTAAACGGCTTTCGTCGCGGTTGGCAGCAGGATGGTTAGCGATGAGTTCGGGGGGAAGTTTAAACTTAAATTGACTGAGTTTCATGCGTTTAATTAAGTTACTATTCGATTGAAGGGGCGCAAAGATAGACTGTGCCTACCCCCTTTGTCAAGCATTTGGGAGAATATATTTCGAAATCACCGGGCGAAGCAATTAAGAGGCCTTCAGGCGAGAGCGATATTGATTACCTTTGTGCTCTGAAAATTACATCCTTGAATACCGCTAAACGCCACACCATTACTGCCGCATTGCCCTACGCAAACGGTCCCTTGCACATAGGTCACATTGCAGGAGCATATCTTCCTGCCGACATATACGTGCGTTACCTCAAAATGCGTGGCGAAGACGTGGCCTTTATTTGCGGAAGCGATGAACACGGTGCAGCGATTACAATCCGTGCGAAAAAAGAAGGTATTAGTCCGAGGGAGATCATCGACAAGTACCATTCCATCAACAAAAAAGCATTTGCCGATTTGGGTATTGCATTCGATATTTTTCACCGTACGAGTGATCCATTGCATCATCAAACCGCACAGGATTTTTTCATTCAGCTGGAAAAAAACGGGGCTTTTACTAAAGAAACATCTGAGCAGTTTTTCGATGAAGAGCATCAGCAGTTTTTAGCCGATCGTTACATAACCGGAACCTGTCCGAAGTGCGGAAACGAAAACGCATACGGTGATCAGTGCGAGAAATGTGGTTCGTCGCTGAATCCGACGGATCTTATCAACCCAAAAAGCACGCTTAGCGGAAAAGCACCTGTTCTGCGCAAAACCGAACACTGGTATTTACCCATGGAGCGTCATGAAGCATGGATCAGAGAGTGGATCGAAAAAGGAACGCTCGACGGAAAGCCGCATCATGATCCGAAAGAATGGAAAACGCATGTTGTGGGTCAGTGCAAAAGCTGGATCGATGCCGGTTTGCAACCACGCGCCATGACACGCGATCTCGACTGGGGAGTAAAAGTTCCGGTTGAAGGCGCAGCCGGAAAAGTGCTCTACGTTTGGCTCGATGCACCCATCGGATACATCAGTGCCACCAAGCAATGGGCAAAAGACAAAGGAAAAAACTGGGAAGACTACTGGAAATCGCCCGATACCCGTTTGTTGCATTTCATTGGGAAAGACAACATCGTTTTCCATTGCATCATCTTCCCGATCTTGCTTAAGGCACACGGCGAATTTTTGTTACCTGAGAATGTTCCTGCCAATGAGTTTTTGAATCTCGAAGGCGATAAACTATCCACCTCCCGCAACTGGGCAGTATGGGTACACGAATACCTCGAAGAACTTCCCGGCAAGGAAGATGAATTGCGTTACGTTCTAGCATCCATTGCGCCCGAAACAAAAGACAGCGAATTCACCTGGAAGGATTATCAGGCAAGAGTCAACAACGAGCTCGTTGCGATCTTTGGAAATTTTGTGAATCGGGTGGTAGTTTTAATGGAGAAATATTATCAGGGAATTGTTCCAGAAATAAACGGCTCCATCAAAACCGAACAGGAGAAAAAATTATTCGGAGAGTTAATTCCCTCACATTGGAAATCGCTTGAGGACAACATGAATCGGTATCGTTTCCGTGAATCCCTTGCCGCTGCGATGGACATTGCCCGTGAAGGAAATAAATACCTCGCCGAAACAGAACCCTGGAAGCTCATCAAATCGGATACTGAACGCACCAAGGAAATTCTTTTCAATGCATTACAGATATGTGCACAATTGTCGGTTGCATTTGAGCCCTTCCTACCCAACACCAGCAACAAACTGCGTGGCCTGTTAAACATTGCTCCTATTGATTGGAAAAACGCAATAAATGGAAATCTTGTTTCTTCCGGACATACTCTCGGTAAACCAGGACTTCTCTTCGAAAAAATCGACGATATTGTGATTGAAAAACAGATGTTGAAACTGGAAGAAAGTCGCAAAGTCTACAAGGAACTCACAGCACCTTCTTCAAGTACGGTGAAGACCCAAAAATCAGATATCACCTTCGATGAATTTTCGAAGATGGATATTCGTGTAGGCACTATTTTGGCTGCAGAAAAAGTGGAAAAGGCGGATAAATTGCTCAAACTAACTGTCGATACTGGAATTGACCAGCGCATGATTGTTTCCGGAATTGCCGAACATTATACACCGGAGGAAGTGATTGGTAAAAAAGTAAGCGTCCTCATCAACCTTGCTCCCCGTAAAATCAGAGGTGTAGAATCGAAAGGAATGATTCTGATGGCAGAAAACGCTGAAGGAAAGCTTTGTTTTATTTCGCCTGTAAATACGTTCGACTCAGGGTCGGAAATCAGATAATTCGATTTCTAAACTGATTTTGCCTTAATATTGATTCATGAGTCAAGCAGCTGAATCCACGCTTCCCTATTATCCTTTTGAAGTACGCGTTTACGATGCTGAAATTATCATTGCTGAGTTGGTTCAGGAAATTGAGGCTGTAGAAATCGAACACATGCACGCACTTACAAGAGCACTTGAAGAAATGGGTGAGGGTAAAAAGTGGAAAGTGGTTACAGTGATCCACAATTACAGCCTTTTGGATACCAAAGCAAGAGAATACGCCTCAAGTGAATACGCACAACGGTTTACCATTGCAAATGCGATTGTTGTCACCTCGCTTGCCACACGAATTGGCGCGAATTTTTTTATCAATTTTTCCAAACCGCCTCGCCCAACCAAAATCTTTAACAAAACTGAAATGGCGTGTGAGTGGTTAAAGAAAATCAGTTCAGCGGAGCAAGATTAGCCGGTGCTTTTTGGTATTCAGCAGGAACAATTCCTGTTAAGGAACCAAGGAAGGCTACGATCAGTTGGTTTTCGTCCTTTGTGACTTCCTTATTCAATTGGAGTTTCGCCATAATGTCAACTGCTTCTCCCAGGTCGCTTATCGATCCATCATGAAAATAGGGCCATGTCTTTTCGATGTTACGTAAGGAAGGAACTTTAAACACATCCTTTTCAAATTCCTTTTTGGAAATTGCCATCAGTCCGATATCATCGACCTTACTCTTTGTAAAATCCCGGTAATCGCCATGCACACCAAATTTCTGAAGCATTGTCCCTCCGAGTAATGCGCCGTTATGACAAGTTGCGCATCCTGTTTCAATAAAAAGATTCAATCCGTCTTTTTCATTTCTGCTTAATGCCTTGAGATCACCACCAAGGAATGTATCAAATCGTGAAGGAACAATCAATTTGCGTTCGAAAGCAGCGATGGCATTTTGAATATTCTGATAAGTAAGTGGATCACTATCATTTGGAAATGCTTTTTTAAACATTTCTGCATACATCGGAATACCCTTCAGTTTGCGAACCAGAAAATCTTTGGAAGGAATAGCCATTTCAACCGGATTCAAGATCGGCATTCCTGCCTGTTCTTCTACATCAGAAGCTCGTCCATCCCAAAACTGAACACTGTGCAATGCTGCATTTAATGAGGAAGGTGAATTGCGCCCCCCCCTTTTTCCGGCATCTCCCAATGATGTTGCTTCATTATCGACTCCCCACTTAGCTAGATCGTGACAGGAATTACAGGAGTTTTTCCCGGTAAGTGAAAGTCGTGTATCAAAATACAGCATATGTCCCAATTCCACTTTTTCGTTGCTGACCGGATTTGCGGGATTTGTAGCCACTGCAGGCAATGCCTTAAACAATGAGCGTGCTTTCTCCAGTAAAGCTTCATCGGCAGCTTTTTCATCAGCACGGGCTTGTGCAGCCGCTTGTTGCGCTTTTTCTTCTTCGGATGGCTCTTGAGAGCAGGCGAAAAATAAAGTGATTAAAAAAGAAACCAATAGGAGCTTATTCATGATTCAGGAAAATTAATCTCACAAAGTTAAGCTATTGAAAGAAATGAAAAGCGACCAAAGTCACAGATGCAAGTGTATTTCCAAAAAAGCCTTAAAAATCAGCTTGACGTAATACTTTGTCATTTTTTGATTACAAATTACCGAAGCGAATTCAGTTTCAACTATATTCACCGTGATTTTTCAATGCGGAACCTACTTCTACTCCTTCTGTTCTATCTCCCTTTAAACCTTGGCGCGCAATCAGCCAGAGAGGAGTATGTGCGTGGAATGCAAATCGCCTTATCCAAGCCCGATTCTGCACGCGTCATTTTCGAATATGCGATTGCCTTAAGCCGAAAAGAAAAAAACGACAGTCTGCTGGCCCATTCACTTTTCGAGTACGGAAAAGCATGTTATGAAACATCAAAATATTCTGTTGCTGCCAACGCCCTTGAGGAAGCGCATGATATTTATGAAAAACTGAATCGTAACAAAGATCTCGCACAGGTTGAACTCTCATTAGGAGCCTTGTTCTCTAAATTAGGAGATCATGATGTAGCCGGTAAACATTACATCTCTGCCAAAAGACGATTTGCTGCGATGGGGAACCTCAGCGGTGAACTTTCTGCCGACAATGCCATTGGGGTAATGTATTTTGAAAAGGGAGATTTCAAAAAGGCCGAGGATATGTTTCGTGATCTGAGACAACGAACTCCTGCCAATGATCCTTCCATGGAGGAATTACACGGTAATCTGGCCATTCTGTTTTTCTATACCGGTGGGTTGGATTCCTCTTTGTGGTATTTCCGTTCTGCGATGGCCTTTAGCGAAAAGGAAAACAATACCGATAAAGTTGCTGTAAGCTGGAACAACATCGGACACGTTTACCAAATGAAAGGCATGCCTGATTCGGCTATGATCTGTTTTGAGAAATCACTTGCACTGTACCGATCCATCGACAGCAAATCGGGAATTTGTCTGGTGCTTGGAGGAATTGCACAGGTTCATTACCGCAAGAAAAATTATGCGGTTGCAAGAAAATATTTCGAGGAGTCGCTCGAGATAAGCACAAGTCTTGGTTTAAGAAATTTTGCCGAACACAGCAGTATTCGTCTTGCACGAGTGGAAGCTGAAACTGGTAATTATAAAAAAGCATACGATTTACTAACCCTTCATCTTAGCTACCGCGATTCTTCCCAGGATGAAAAAAGCGATCGTCTCATTGAAGAAATGCAGGCACGTTTCAACATGGAAAAAAAAGAAGCGCAAATTGATTCACTGCGTCAGCAACAAATTCTAAACACGTTTCAACTTAAAGCACAGGAAGAAGAAGCAACAAAAAGAAAATATCTGATCTACGGATTATTATTTATTGTTGTTCTCGTTGTGGTTTTCGGTTATTTCATTTACAAAGCCTACCTGCACAATAAGCAAACCAATAAACTTCTCACTTTACGCAACCAGGAAATTGCCCAGCAGAATAAAGAAATTAAAGACTCCATTCGTTATGCCAAACATATTCAGGAAGCTATTCTTCCCAGTGATGAATGGTTTAAAAAATTGTTTCCTGACTCCTTTGTGCTCTACAAGCCGAAAGACATTGTAAGCGGAGATTTCTACTGGATTGAAGACTGTACGGATAAATTACTTATTGCTGCAGTTGACTGCACAGGTCATGGTGTACCGGGTGCATTTATGAGTATTGTTGCACACAATGGATTAACAATGGCGGTTAATGTCAACAAACTTACTCGTCCGGCCGAAATTCTTGATTATCTCACGCTACATGTCAATACGATTCTTAGTCAGAATCTCGAATCGGCCACGGTTCGCGACGGCATGGACATTTCATTGTGTGCGATCGATAAAAAAACAGGAATGGTTGAATATGCCGGCGCCAACAATCCGCTTATCATTGCACGAAAAGGCCAGCAGGAATTGTTCGAGATCAATGCCGATAAGCAACCTGTTGGAAATTTCTCCGGTGTTTCTACCCGTCCATTTACACACCATGAAGTAAGAGTAGAAAAGGGAGATGTTATTTATCTCTTTTCAGACGGATATGCTGATCAGTTTGGTGGTGAGAAAGGAAAAAAATTTAAGTATTCCCGATTCAAATCCTTACTCAAGGAATTCAGCGGGAAATCCATGCAGGAGCAGTTGCATTTGCTTAACGCCCAATTTGAAAGTTGGAGAGGCGATTTGGAGCAGCTCGATGATGTATGCGTGGTGGGAATTCAATTCTAACAATAGCCGTCCGAATACTCCTGATTTTTATCCTTCTTTCGTTGGATAGTTCGCTCAATGGCTTACATTTGATTAGCACTAACCTATATCTCCCCTATGAGGCATTTTCTACTTTCGTTTGTTCTCTTTTTCTCACTCACAGCCCATGCCCAGATCGATATTGATCATACCGGATCTGACACGTACAGTGTATTTGTAGATTTTAACCAAACGGTAGCCCAATCCTTTACTCCAACCGTTACAGGCCGGTTAAACCAAATTGATCTTGATCTTGAAGCAGATTTTTGTGTGGACAATATTACCCTTGCTATTCGATTTGAATTGCGTCAGGGAGCAGGCACAAGCGGTCAGATTTTGGACTCCGTTACCCATTTTCTGAGCCTTCCTATGTCAAGATCCATGTATGGCGTTTTCTTCTCGAGTTCCCCACAGGTTTGCGCCGGAAACATTTACACCATAGTTGCAGTAATACCTAACCAACCCTTTTGTGATATTGGTGCTTCTGCTTATCCTACTGCGAGATGGTTTTCAACCAATTCTGACACCTACGCCGGAGGTAACATTTTTTTGAATGGAACACCGGTCATTACTGAAGATCTTTACTTCAAAACCTATTACAACGATCCGTTTTTTGTAACCTTCACGCCTACCAATGCTACATGTCCGGGGGCATTCAACGGATCAATTACATCAACTCCCTCAGGCGGAATTGCACCGCTCACCTATTCGTGGATGCCATTGGGAGGAAGCAGTCAGAACCCAAGCGGACTAGATGCAGGAACGTACAGCGTAACTGTTACTGATGCGGTAGGTTGTACCATTTCTGATCCTGCTGTTACAATTACAACATCAGGGCCGGGGCCTGTTATCAGTTTTACAACCGTTACCAACCCCACTTGCTTTGGCGGATCTGACGGAGAAATCACATCTTCTGTAACAGGGGGAACCGGTCCGTATACTTATTTATGGAACGGAACTACTCCAACACAAAACATTTCCGGAATAACTCAAGGTTATTACGAACTTCAGGCGACCGACATCAATGGATGTACTGGCTTACTAGGTCAGACGCTGAATGATCCTGCAGAAATCATCATCAACTTCACAGGCACATCTCCCAACTGTCCAACAACCGCAGACGGATCAATAACCACTACAATTACAGGAGGAACAGGTCCCTTCAACTACCTGTGGACCCCGGGGAATTTTACAACAACCGGAATTAGCGGACTTATTGCAGGCACATATAGTCTCACTGTTGTTGATGCAAATGGCTGTGTGAAAATGGATGCTTATCCTCTAACTGCTCCTTCTTACTATATTCAAACCGGAACAATGGTTGTTCAGCCTGAAACCTGCCAACAGGGAAATGGATCAATCACCGGAATATATGCATCCACTCTCAATCCACCTGTTACCTATGTGTGGTCGGCACCCAATACAAACAACAACCTGTTCAATGTTCCGGGCGGAAATTATCTGCTTACGGCAACCGATAATGCAGGATGTGTAGACACAGTAACCATCAATGTTCCCTCTCTTGGATTCACCCTTTCAATGAACCAATCTTCAACCCCTGCGTCCTGTACAGGTATTTGCGATGGTTCTGCAACTGTTTCTGCCAATGGGGGCACTCCTCCCTATTCTTTTGTTTGGTCGAATGGGCAAACAGGATCAGTCGCAACAGGATTATGTGCCAATACGCATACCGTTACCGTATCGGATGTAAACGGATGCTCCCGCTCCACGAACATTGGTATTGGTCAACCTGGGCCTTTCAATGTTTCTCCAACTTACACAGAAGCCACGTGCGGTGCTTCAGACGGTGCAATTTCACTTACGGTTGTGGCAGGAGGAACCCCTCCTCATACCTACTCATGGACAACCAGTGTTTCCGGATCATCTATAACAGGAGTTCCTGCAGGAAGCTATGGTGTTACAATTACCGATGCCAACAATTGTCAGAACTACCGCGTATTCTCACTCAACAGCGCAAGTGGGCCAAGTATTTCAAACGTACTTACCAGCCCGACTTGTTTCGGATCATCCAATGGATCCATAGATCAAACCATAACAGGCGGAACTGCACCCATTACCATTTTGTGGTCGACCGGACACACTGGTCCCGATCTGAACGCGATTCCTGAAGGCGTTTATGACGTGGAAATTTCCGATGCGTCCGGTTGCGTTATTTATAAAACTTACGAACTTTTTGCACCCGCGGCAATTGAAATTTTCCCAACCCTGACTAACCCTTCCTGTGGCGTCCCCAATGGTGGAATAACGCTAAATGCTTCCGGCGGAACATCTCCTTACACCTATGTTTGGAGTGCAAATGCTGGTGGAGCTGTTACGCCTGCAGTATCTCCACTTTCGGCAGGAATTTATTCAGTAACAATTACGGATGTAAATGGTTGTGCATTCTCGCAATCGATCGGACTCAGTAACGACAATGGTCCAAATGTTTCAACGGATGCGCTGATTCAACCCAGCTGTCAGAATGATGACGGAGCCATCTTTATCACAGCTTCAGGAGTACCCGGTCCCTTCAATTATTCCTGGAGCGGCCTCCCTTATCCACAAAACATCCAGGCCGACCAAACTGATCTTGCACCGGGAATTTATAATCTATCTGTTTATGCTTCCGGCGGATGTGAGTCGCATATGACCTATTCACTCACCGTAAACAACTCAAACGCTCAGGAAATTTGCCTGATCACTGTGGATTCCATCACGAATAAAAATGTTGTTGTTTGGGAGAAAACGGATGGTCTTGGTATTGCAGAATTCGAACTTTTCAGAGAGACAAGTGTCCCGGGTGTTTTTCTCAAAATTGCCACTATTCCGTACAACGATTTAAGTTCATTCAATGATGATGTGGCCTCCTCTTCTGCACATGCCTGGAAATACAAACTGGTTACCATCGACTCCTGCGGAATCTCTTCAAGAACCGTAGCCTCCCACAAAACCATTCACATGAATGCAGAACTTATTTCGGGAGGAACCGAAGTTGAATTGATATGGGATAATTACATTGGATTTTCTTATTCGGATGTAAACGTATTGCGCAATCATAACGGTACCGGATGGGTGGTGATTGCAACCTTACCCGCCACACAATTCACCTATACCGACAACAACCTTCCTACTAACGGCACACTTGAATACTCGGTAGAAGCAATTCCAACATCACCCTGTGTTGCAAGCCGTGCAATTAACCACAATACTACCCGCTCCAACAAAGGTTCTGTAGCTGCACCGGTAGGGATTTCTGAAAACGAAAACCTACAACACCTAAAGATTTTCCCAAATCCTACATCAGGAATTTTCCGAATTGAAGGCGTTTACTCAACTGAAGAAAAAATCAACATAGAGGTTTTCGATATGACAGGAAGAAGTGTTTATTCTAATTTGTTTGTTGTTTCCAACCAATCCATTCAACTGGATCTTTCCAATTACGAAAATGGTCTTTATTCTATTCGGGTTTCAACTGTTTCAGCAAGTACAACGAAATCTTTAGTTATTCAGAAATAACTCTTTAAAATTTAATTAAAACGGGGCAGCTGTTCAGCCCCGTTTTTTCGTCTATTTTTTTACAATCATTTTTATCCTAAAGCCTCGTTTTGATGAGGCAGATTTCTTTTTGTCGTAATATTGTCTGGCTGTTATTTGTAAAAAATAACCGGTGTCCTGCCAGCTTCCTCCTTTTACAATCCCTTCCTCAGAAACAAACTCCGCAACATTTCCCGCCATATTATACATCCCGAAACCATTAGGCCAATACGAACGAACCGGGGCGGTAATGTAGGTATCATCTAAAGGTGCCCCATCAAATGCCGAAGCACCCGAAGGAACATAACGAAATACTTTTTGTCCTCCGCAACTATCCGGAATAATTGATGCTTCATTTATTTGCGAGAAATTGGCCAGATACTCTCCTTTTGCATTTCGAAGGTAATGTCCTCCCCATGGAAAAATTGCACTATTCATTCCACCTGATGCCGCATTCATCCACTCTGTCTCGGTTGGTAATTCGAATAATACCTCCTTATGTTTCCGTTTGGGATCTGCATTATACCGCTCAGTGAGCCAAATGCAAAACATTTTTGTTTGTTCATAGCTTATGCCAACAACCGGATAGTTCCGATATGCAGGATGCCGCAAATAATGCTCAACAAAAGAATTCATATAGGCATGTTTTTCGATCCATACAGTTGTGTCGGGAATTGCTTTTCGTAAAGAATTAGTGTCTGCCTTTTTTACCAAATCGTATAAAAAACTAACATATTGGAAATTGCTAACCTCTGCTTCTTGCATGTAAAAGTTCTCAACTGTGAACTCAGTTCCTTTTTCACCTATTGTCTCTTGTATAGGAGCCATTTTCACTGTCCCTCCCGGTATCCATTTCATCATCTTTTCGATGTAACTGGCATTGATAATTTCCAGTTTATCCTTCGACATTCCTTCAAAAGGAAGCGCCAATAAAAAAATTCCAGCTAGAATAATCTTCATGTTCGATTTGTTTACACTATAAGCAAATTGCCTCATTCGGTTACAAACCTGATCCTGTAACCGAATTATTCTTCTCAAAAGAAGTAAGGTAATTGAACGGCCGCTAAAATAGCTGCTAATAACCAGCACATTAACTTGAGAATCTCAGCCAGAAAAATGGCATTGGGCGAGTAAAAAAAACATTTACATTTGACCCGCTAACTAGAAAAATTATGGCTACCAAAACTGTTGCAAAAAAGGCCTCTTCCAAGGCTTCTTCCAATGGCTCCGGTGTTCATGCAAAGATCAAGGCTTTCATGAGCATGGTGAGCGCGAAAAACCCCAACGAACCTGAGTTTCTTCAGGCCGTACAAGAGGTTGCAGAAACGGTGATTCCTTACATCGAGGCGAATCCCAAGTACAACAAAGCGAAGATCCTCGAGCGTATTGCCGAGCCTGAGCGTGTGATCATGTTCCGTGTTCCCTGGATCGACGATAAGGGAGAATGGCAGATCAACCGTGGTTTCCGTATTCAGATGAACTCTGCAATCGGTCCCTACAAAGGCGGTATCCGTTTCCATCCTACAGTTAACCTTAGCGTATTGAAGTTCCTTGCGTTTGAGCAGGTGTTCAAGAATTCACTTACTACACTCCCAATGGGTGGTGGTAAAGGTGGTTCCGACTTCGATCCTAAGGGCAAATCAGATAACGAAATCATGCGTTTCTGCCAAAGCTTCATGACTGAGCTTGAGCGTCACATAGGTGCCGATACCGACGTTCCTGCAGGTGACATCGGAGTAGGTGGCCGCGAGGTAGGTTACATGTTTGGTCAGTATAAGCGTCTGCGTAACGAGTTTACCGGAGTACTTACCGGTAAGGGTATCACTTTCGGTGGGTCGTTGATTCGTCCGGAAGCTACAGGATACGGTTGTGTATATTTTGCTGCAGAAATGCTCGCTACAAAAGGCAAGGATTTCAAAGGTAAGACGGTTGTTATTTCAGGTTCAGGAAACGTTGCTCAGTATGCAGCTGAAAAGTGTCTGCACCTTGGCGCGAAAGTAATCACCATGAGTGATTCTTCTGGTTATATCGTTGACAAAGACGGTATCGATGCGAAGAAACTTGCCTACATCATGGAACTTAAAAATGAAAAGCGTGCGCGTATCAGCGAGTACACTAAAAAATACAAGAGCGGTAAATTCGTTGCCGGAAAAACTCCATGGGCTGAGAAATGCGATATTGCACTTCCCTGCGCAACACAAAATGAATTGCACGGTAAAGATGCTGAAACACTTGTGAAAAACGGTTGTTACTGCGTTGCTGAAGGAGCTAACATGCCTTCTACCATCGATGCCATTAATCACTTTGTTGCCAAGAAGATTCTCTTCGCTCCCGGTAAAGCTTCCAATGCAGGAGGCGTAGCTACTTCAGGTCTTGAAATGAGCCAGAACTCACTTCGTCTTTCCTGGACCAAGGAAGAAGTTGATCAGCGTCTGCACAACATCATGAAAGGCATCCATGCTACCTGCGTGAAGTACGGTAAGGATGGTGACTTTGTGAACTACGTGAAAGGTGCAAACATCGGAGGCTTCGTTAAAGTTGCTGAAGCGATGATTGGTCAAGGCCACGTTTAATTCAGTTTACAACATCACGCAATAAAAAAAAGCCCCCGCGATGCGAGGGCTTTTTTTATTATCTTGAATAACAAAACAAGTTGTCATGATTCGGTTCTCTTTACTTGTGTTTTCAATCCTGACTTTATCAGCAGGAGCCCAGAAAAAATTCGGCTGTCTGAATGAAAAAGGAGAGCGGCTGATTTTTCCGGAGGAATGGCACGGGTGCAAATGCTGAGTAACAATCAATGGCGATACGGCTATATTGATACAACAGGCAAACTTGTTATTCCGTCCCAATTTGAAAAAGCATCTGATTTTCGTGACGGAGTAGCGTGGATCAAAGTGCCGGGTGGCGATTTTCAATTGATAAACACAAACGGAAAAATCATTTCGAAAAAATCTTACAAGAAAGAGGGGATGTGGTTTTTACACCGAAACTCGCCACCAACATGGAGCATTTCACCAACGGATTATCGCTTGCCTATACCAATCCCAACCGTAAGGGTTTTGGATTTTTCAACCGGGAGCATCAATGGGTGGTGAGGCCGACCTACGATAACGCAACCAGTTTTGAAAATGGTTTTTCCATTGTTGAAATGAATGGTCAAAAAGGAGTGATTGACATCACCGGAAAGATCATCATTCCACTCAAATACCAAAGCATATATGCCAACGCAATTACAGATGGTTATTTTGCCTGTGAGCAAGGGAATAAACGAGAATATCTCAACGCAAAAGGACTGCCCGTAACAACAATTGCTGTGGATTATTTATTATCGGCTAAAGGTCATTTGCTGATGCCGTACAAGTCGAGCGAAAACGGAAAAATGGGCTACCTGAACCGGAATGGAGATATAATAATTAAAGCAGATTACGAAAAAGCAGCCTCCTTTAGTGAAGGAAAAGCATGGGTAATAATTTAATCAGGGTTTAATCAAGAAGGATGTTACCCTGAGGAAAAACCCACCCTTCTCCTTACAACGCTTAACATGAGCCTTGAGTTCGGAGATGTTTTTATCGTTGAGTGAAAGTGCAATTGCCTTGCGGTAAAATTTTATGGCCTTACGGTATTCCCCACGCAATTCGTAGAGCGAACCATACTCATCGTAAACCATACTCTTGTTAATGCTATCGAGTACGAGGGCCTTGTTTAGTATGTTCTCCAATTCATCCAGACGACCTGTGTCACGGAGTAAATAAGCGTAATTCAGATATGTATGTGGAAAGGAAGGATCGAATTTCAGTGCGAGTTTATAGTGCCGTTCTGCTGTTGCAAAATCTGAAAAACGGTTTTTGTACAACCAACCCATGTGATTATGCGCCTTTCCAAATGAAGGCTCTTCACGAAGGATGTCTTCAAGCAAGCGCTTTCCTTCAGCAAGATTACCCTCATCCAAAGCTCTGTCGGCCTCCAAAAAAAGTTCTTCTACATATGAAATTGTATCCACAGTGCTTGTTGTTATTGTTAACCAGAAGACGAAGTCCGCCAATCAGGTTGCCTCAATTTACGGAAATTCCTACAATTCCCCATCTTTGCATTGAAAATGGGACTGATCCTTTGCATAGAGACATCAACAAAAGCCTGCTCCACAGCACTTTGCCGTGATGGTTCGATCATTGCCTCTGAATTCCTTTTTAATGGTGAATACCTCCATGCAGAAAGCCTCAATCCAATGATTTCGGATTTACTTTCCGGCTCTTCTGTTGCATTTAATCAACTGGACGCCATTGCTATTAGTCAAGGTCCCGGCAGTTATACCGGATTAAGAATTGGCACCAGTACTGCTAAAGGACTTTGTTTTGCGCTTGATATTCCGCTAATTGCCATTGACACACTTCAGCTTATCGCCAAAGCCGCAAAACAAGAGCAACCTGCCGACAGGTACATTGCTATGATGGATGCCAGAAGAATGGAAGTGTACACGAAAATTTTTGACACGAACCTGCAGGCAATTACCAAGGCAGAAGCGCTTATTCTGGATGAAAAATCCTTCTCGGATTTCAAAAAGGAATCGCTTACCGTTTTTTGTGGCGACGGAGCACTAAAAGCAAAGTCTTTATTTGAGAAAAGCAATTTCATTTTTTTGCCCGAGATTCATCCCAAAGCTGAATTCATGGTTGAACTAGCGGAAGAAAAATTTTCTAACGGGCAATTTGAAGACACCGCTTATTTTGAGCCTTTTTACCTGAAAGAGTTTCACACTCCTCAGCCAAAATCCTGATCAAGGATCCCCGAATTATCCGGTATACTTTTGTACAGCCTCCGATGAATAAGTAGAGCGTTCAGAATAAAAAAGCCTGCAGCAATTACCCAGGCAGGAAATACTTCATCAAAACTTATATGTCGCGGCGATTCATACATTAAATACGACCATGCCTCCATAACGATCGCTGCAATGATTGCCGAATAATGCAATACACGTAGTTTATGCCTTGAAAGAATCAGGGACAAACTAAAAATGATGAGCAACAAAGGGAAAAACAATAAGGAATAAATTGCAGTACTTTTTGTATGTATGACATAATGCGGAATTGAATTTTCCGAATAATACAAAAGGTCTGACACTCTAGATAAGCGAATCCAAAATCCGGATTGGATTGAAAAAAATGCGAGTCCGATACACAACGGCAGGACAATCCAAAACAAAGGAAAATATTTCAACTATTTATTTAGTTGATTACTTGTTTTCAGCGACAGCAGGACTCAATTTGTCCAAAAATGCTTTTAATGCCGTCCAATATTCTGCGTTATTAGCAGTACTTGGCCACAATGCTGAAGAACCGTGAACGCCTTCTTCACTGGGAGTAAATACCTGCTTGGTGGGAGATGTAACACCGGAAAGCACCTTGTCGATGTCCTTCATTTCCTTTTTCGCTCCTGTTGCAAAAACAGGTTTATCAAGCCCGCTAATGCTTTCGCTAAGATTGGTACCCTTAAGGTATTCTCCGGGAGAAAATGCGACAACAGCGCTTACCTTTTCGTTGCCCTTGGCGATTTTAAGTGCAAGCGAAGCGGAATAGGATGAGCCCCAAAGAATGATCGGATGATTGGTTTTCTTATGAACGAAATCGATTGCTGAAAGAATGTCTTGTTCTGCATCGGCATACTCGCAGCTTTTCTTATCCTTCTTTGCGCGACTCGCTGTTTCGTTAATCATGTCGTTGCATTTATCCCCAGAACGCTGATCGATTGCAAGGCAATTGTATCCCATTTTATTCAGCTCTTTTGCAATTTCACGGTACTCACCACGACTATATCCGGCCTGATGACAAAGGATGATGTAATCTTCAGAAGGAATAACTTCGTAACTGCTAGCCGAAATGGTTAGTCCATCGGTTGATGGGAATTCAATATGACCAAAAACCATAAAGGAATCGCGTGGAGCTTGTTCAGTGATTACAACGGTGTCCGTCTTAACAATCACTTCTTTCTCAACCGTAGTATTGTTTCCTCCGCAGGAAAGGAGTCCTGATACAGCAAGAAGAGATCCGATTACTTTTTTCATAATGCTTTCGTTTTCTTTAAACATAAAAAACCCCGAACCGAAGTCCGGGGTTGTATTATTCTGCAAGTATAATAACCTTGTTATGGTTCACCTCAACTACTCCTCCGCCAACATCAAAGGTTTTTTCTCCTTCGTTGGTTGAAAGCTTAACCACTCCTTTTTTCAATGTGGTAATGAGCGGTGCGTGGTTTTCCAGAATTCCTAATGATCCGTCTTTACCCGGTAAACTTACTGCAGAAGCTTCACCGGAATAAAGATTGCTATCGGGAGAAAGAATATCAACTTTCATAATTCATTATTTACAACAGTTCGGCTAAGCGAGCTTTCGTCGGTCTGTATTATTTCGTGGCGTCTGCCATCATTTTCTTTCCTTTTTCGATCGCTTCTTCAATCGTTCCAACAAGGTTGAATGCTGCTTCAGGATATTCATCCACATCACCATTCATGATCATATTGAAACCTTTGATCGTTTCTTCGATAGGAACAAGTACACCTTTCAATCCCGTGAACTGTTCTGCAACGTGGAAAGGCTGAGAAAGGAAACGCTGTACGCGACGTGCACGGTGAACCACTTTCTTGTCTTCATCAGAAAGTTCATCCATACCAAGAATCGCGATAATATCCTGAAGTTCCTTGTAACGCTGAAGAATCTCCTTAACACGCTGAGCGCAATCGTAATGTTCGGAACCAACGATTTCAGGAGTAAGAATTCGTGAAGTAGAATCCAGTGGATCTACTGCAGGATAGATTCCCAACTCAGCAATCTTACGACTCAATACTGTTGTAGCATCAAGGTGAGCAAAAGTTGTAGCCGGAGCAGGGTCGGTCAAGTCATCTGCAGGCACATATACCGCCTGTACAGAAGTAATGGATCCGCGCTTGGTAGAAGTAATACGTTCCTGCATTGCTCCCATCTCAGAAGCAAGAGTTGGCTGATAACCAACAGCAGAAGGCATACGACCAAGAAGTGCAGATACCTCAGAACCTGCCTGGGTAAAGCGGAAGATATTATCAATGAAGAAAAGGATATCGCGACCACCGGATTGTTCATCACCATCACGGAAATATTCAGCCATAGTAAGACCTGAAAGTGCAACCCGCGCACGTGCTCCGGGAGGCTCGTTCATTTGTCCGAATACGAAGGTAGCCTTCGACTCTTTCATTTGCTCAGCATCGATACCGCTCAGGTCCCATCCACCGTGGTGAAGTGAATCCATGAATTTATCGCCATACTTCACAATTCCTGCTTCGATCATCTCGCGCAGAAGGTCATTTCCTTCACGGGTACGCTCACCTACCCCAGCAAATACAGAGTAACCGTCGTGACCTTTTGCAATGTTATTAATCAATTCCTGGATAAGTACGGTTTTACCTACACCGGCACCACCAAACAGACCGATTTTTCCTCCTTTTGCATAAGGTTCGATCAGGTCAATTACCTTGATACCGGTAAAAAGTACTTCAGTAGAAGTAGAAAGATCTTCAAAACGCGGTGCTGGACGGTGAATAGAATATCCATTTGCCTTGCTTACCTGCTTAATTCCATCAATCGCATCTCCAACAACATTAAACAGACGACCCTTAATAGCATCTCCAACAGGCATTGTAATAGGTGCTCCTGTAGATAGCACGGATAGACCACGACGGAAACCATCAGTAGAGTCCATAGAGATTGCACGAACGGTATCTTCACCGATGTGCTGTTGAACTTCAAGGACAACTACCTGTCCATTATCTTTAGTGACTTCAACGGCATCGAGAATGTTTGGTAGTTTTACTCCATTATCAAAGGAGATATCGACTACCGGTCCGATTACCTGTGCAACTTTTCCGTAGACCTTGTTTGACATTGTATTGAGGATTAAATGATTGTTCCTTTTTCGGGCGCAAAGGTAGGAGAATTCCCCATTTCCAAAAGGTTCCTGTTAGTAAATTTATTTTCCTAATTTTGCGTCCCGTCATGATTCAGATTCGCCTTTGTTTTCACGGCGTTTATCGGTCCATTGGGTCCATTCACAGTGAAAGTCTATACCAGCCCAGAATCCTTTAAAGATGTTCGTAATCCGGTACTTACTACCGGAACCTTTGACGGTGTGCATAAAGGCCACCGTCATATTATCGATCGGCTACGGTCAATTGCGGATGAAGCAGATGGAGAAACTGTGGTATTTACTTTTTTCCCGCATCCCCGCATGATCTTATTTCCCGATGATACAAATCTGCGGTTACTGAATACCCAGAATGAAAAGATTGAACTTCTGGAAAAAGCTGGTGTTGATCATCTCATAATTTTCCCTTTTAGTAAAGAGTTTTCACGACTGAACGCACTTGAATTTGTAAGAGATATACTTGTCAATCAACTACATATTTCGCGTCTGGTGATCGGATACGACCATCAATTCGGAAGAAACAGAGAGGGTACGATTGCTCATCTGCGGGAGCTTAGCCCAATGTTTGGGTTTCAGGTTGAAGAAATTCCTGCTCAAATGGTAGACAGTGTGAATGTTTCGTCTACAAAAATACGAGCTGCCTTAACGGAAGGTGACATCGCCACTGCGGCTAATTTTCTGGGTTATAATTATCCCCTCACAGGCCTGGTTGTCGGCGGGCAACAGATTGGGAGAAGTATTGGTTTTCCTACGGCAAATCTTAAGATCATTGATAACCACAAGCTTATTCCCGGAGATGGTGTTTATGCCGTAAACGTGAGCATGAAAGCCGGACAATTTGGAGGAATGTTAAATATTGGCAGCCGACCAACGATCAACAGCGGAGCAAGTCAGAAAAGCATTGAAGTAAATATATTTGATTTTGAAGGCGAGTTATACAATGAACTCCTTAAAGTTGAGTTTATTAAAAAGATCAGAGATGAGCGAAAGTTTGAAGATCTATCCGGATTGAAACTTCAGCTCGAGAATGATCGTCTAAAGGCTAAAGAAATACTTTTCAGCTGATGCGCATTATCCTTTGTATTCTTTTCTTCACACCCTATCTCCTGCCGGCACAGCAGGACACAATGAAGACCTATACCAGCCTCGAATCTGCGCTAAAGAATCCTGAACAGGTTTACAGACTCAAACTACAAAAGCAGGAGCTGAAAGATTTTCCGAAAGAAATATTTCTGATGAAAAATCTTCGTCAGTTGGATCTAAGCAAAAATAAAATCAAGGTCATTCCTGAAGAGATTGGTCAGCTCACCCAATTGGAAGTGCTCGACATTTCCCGCAACAAAATAATCGACATACCCTCAACGATCGGGCAGCTGATCAACTTACGCGCATTAATTCTGAATCAGAATTTCATTGAAAGTATTCCTCCTGAAATTGGCCAACTGGTGAAACTTGTTTACCTCGATATGTGGAGCAATAATCTTTGGAATTTTCCGGAGGAACTGACGCAATTGAGTAATCTGAAAGAATTTGATTTACGCAATATTCAATTGAGTTTTAAGGAGCAGGAATTCATTAAAAAACTGCTTCCCAACACCAAGATTCATTTCTCTCCGGCCTGCAATTGCGGCAAATAATCAGGGACAAGCACCGGTGTGCACAACTGTTATTCCGTTCGAATTTGCGATGCATTCGTTGCAATACGTCTTCCCATCACAACCACAAACAGAAGGACAATCTTGCGGGCAAATCCCACTATGATTTCGTTTCATGGCACCATCGTAGCAATCCTGCTTTGAACAAGAAAGCAGCAATAGAAAAAATATAATCCGGATTCCGATTTCAGACATTGTTTTGGGTTAGGATGCGTAATAGTTTTCTTGCGGCTTTTTGAACGGATGCTTTTTCATGCAAAGAATAATTATTTGCTATTTTTTCCAATTGAGCATTTGCGGGAAGAAATACTGCACATTGCATCATTGCAAAAATACATTTTCCAGCAAATCGCCCATTTTCAAGGCTCAGGAATTTTTCCAGATATGGAAGTGCTTCCTTTGCACACAAAAGGGAAACTCCACTGTAATTTCCAATAGCTTCAATGACATAATCCCTCACGATAATGCTTTTGTCTTCTTGAACCAATCGTTCAAGTTCAGGCAGTAGCGGCCGCATTAATTCCACATTTAAGAAAGTGATTGCAGAAATGGCATGCATTGCTTCCCAGCGAGCACGATTGTCCTTACATTTTAAGAGTGGAAACAAATCATTAAAAAAGGGAGAAACTAATTCAGGCTTTTGCAATGCTACTTCCGTAAATACTTCTGCAGCATCAGCTGTTATTCCTTTTTTGTAAATCAGAAGTGCCGGACGAAGATTTTGCAATAACAAGGGATCTTTTAAACAACACAAAGCAAGTTCCTTATTCGGGGCATTCCCACGAACCCCCATTGAAGTTGAAAGTCGATCAATGGTTTTCATCACCGAAAATATCGTTTAACCAAAAACCGAACAGGTACATAAGAGCAGATTATTCCCACAATACCTACAATTCCCGCTACCCAAATAAAATCGAATGCTTTTAATGCAACCGGGTAATGATCGATTACAGCTCCCTCGAGAGGAATCAAATGAAGGTATTGTTGCGCCAAAACCAAAGATGCTCCAATAAACAAACCAATAAATCCGCCAAAAAAATTGATCATCAAGCCCTCTGAAAAAAAGATGGTGCGAATCATTTTTTTATCTGCACCCATACTGATCAACACGTCGATATCTTTTTTCTTGTCGATCACAAGCATCGTTAAAGAGGCAAGAATGTTAAAGCTGGTGAGCAACAAGACAAAAGAAAGCATGATCATCACAAAAAATTTCTCGCTCTCACTGACTTTATGTAAAATTTCATTTTGCTCGTAACGTGTCTGGATTTTGAATGCATCACCCATTTTATTCTGAAGGGATCGCTTAACCTGCTTAACATCAGAACCCTTTTTGAGGCGCAACTCATACGCAGAAACCGATTCTCCATATTCCAAAAGTGAAGCTGCCAGATCGCGATGAACCAGAATAGGCTTTAATTCGTCATCAGAAGATGATTCAAAAACGCCGGAAAGAAATAGTGTATGCCGGTTAAAGGGATCTCTGTTTACCCTCATTTTTTTATTTCTCATCGGCGCAAAAATGGTCACCGACTGGAATTCACCCGGACGATCAGAAACGTATAATTCGAGCGTTGCAGCAATGTTTACATCGACCATGCAGAAATAAAAATCCTCCATCTGCAATAGCGTATCGCCATCAATCATGTTTTCCCGGACATTGCTCACCTGCAAAAACTCAGGCTGAACGCCTTTAAGCAATCCATGCACGAAATTATCGCCATACTTCAGCACACACAATTCTTCCACAACTTCACTTGCCGCTTCAACGCCTTCAACCGATCGAATTTCAGCAATGGAAATAACATTTCGATCGAATGATTTTCCTTCAAGTGGTGTAATTCGGATATCCGAATCAAATTTCGAAGAGAGAGTGTCGACTAGTCCTTCAAGTCCGTTAATGGCTGAAAGAATAATTATCATAGCAGTAACGGCAAGTGCTATTCCCGCAACGGAAATCCCGGAAATGATGTTGATCACATTGGTGGATTTCTTCGAAAAGAGATACCGGCGAGCTATGAAAAATGGAGTGCGCAGATTTTTTTTCTGCAATTTAGGAAATATTCAGCGGCAGGATGTACCCGGTATAAAATGATCGGTTATTGCCAGTGTCTATTATTCATTTGCACTGTGCTTCCCTGGTATTTCCATTCTTTTCTGCCCGGACAATTAAACCGGTACCGCTACGGTGTGGACTAAACGTATCGAGATAATGAAGGATAAGAATGGGAATCAGGAACACGATGTAATAAACCGGGAGAATAATGAATAAGCCCTTCGACCATCCCAACATTTTCATTGGCCACTTCATTGCAAATTTCCAGGCCAATCGTCCGGGGATGCCATACGAATAATGGGCTTTTACCTTGCAAAAACCTGCGGATTTCAATTTTTCCTTGATCTCCTGCATGTTGTATCCGTCGCGAACATGTTCCCCGATAAATGATTTTCCATGGTTATTCAAAGCATCAGATCCCCCTTTGTCACTTGGTGTGCTGATGAGTAATACGCCTCCGGATCGAAGTGCTTTAAAAAAATTGCGAAATACCAATACATCCTCTTCGATATGTTCCATCACATCAACCGAAAGAATCAGATCATACGCCCCTTCATCATTCAGTCGGGTTAAGTCTGCAACCTTAAAATAAACATTGCTTCGACCCTGATCCCGAAAAAAATCATTGCAATCGGCAATATAATCGCGCTTCACATCCACTCCAAGAATTGTCCACTCCTTACTCAATCGGGAAAAATACCAACTGTATTGTCCAAAGCCACTTCCTGCATCAAGAATATGTGCATTCTGCGGTGCTGATCTGCGCCATTTGCGAATTTCCCTCTGTATATGCCAGGAACGTAACAAAACAATATCCAAGAGCCGGTAGAACACCTTTCTTAGTGTGCTGCTGCGGTTAAAGAAGGAGCCTAATGAATCTTTTACGGGATCGTAGTCCATCGGACAGCTGTCACTTTTTTAAAAGCTGATTGATTTCCTCAGCGTAATTGATGCTGTCGTCGAGGTAAAAAATGAGTTCGGGAACAATTCGCATTTGTTTTCCAATTTGCTGTCCCAGTTTGTAGCGAATTTCTCTGGTTTGCGAAACAATAAACTGAAATACCTCTTCCCGAGGCGGGCCGGCATAAATACTGAGGTAAACTTTAGCCACTGAAAAATCAGGAGACACGCGTACAACAGTTACCGAAATCATTGAACCACCAAAATAGACAGCACTTTCTCTTTGGAAAAAATTTCCCAACTCCTTTTGAAGAAGTGCAGCTACTTTGTTCTGACGTACGGTACTCATGGGCGGCAAAGATATTTAAAATATATGCACAGATGAGCCGCTAATATGCTTGTTTTAAGAACGATCTGCCTTAAGCGACTTAACCCATCGCTGAACAGTAAATCCAATGCGACGAATTATCCCTTTTGGTTTATGGTCAAGCGAAGAAGCAAACATTCCGTTATGACTTCCCTGCTCAGCAATTGTTGGGTGTGACCAATAGATAATCAAGTCTTTACGCTCACCCATCCACCAATCAATGGGTTTTTCTACCGGGCCTTTCTGTAACTCATTCAACAAAAATCCGGCACCCTCACGAGTAAGGTAATAGGCGCCTGCGCAACGTAAGCGATCGGCTTTGTAAAGGAATTGACCTTCTTTGCGCTCTGAACGCGGAACAAACATCAAAGTGGAGTTCTCCAAAGAAACCAGCATTGGATCTGAAAATTGATTCTTTGCATCCATTTCGGAAAGGAACTTATTCATCCAAACAGGAAACTCCTTATTAAGCAGCATATCGTCTTCAAGAATCAATCCACCTTTTTCATCAGAAGTTGCTATCCTTTTCCATGCTTCGATGTGTTTCATTGCACAGGAAACCTCCGGTCGAATTCCATACATTTCTCCGGTAAACATTCTCCGGATTTGTTCTTCTTTCAGATCCGGCAAATCATGTTCCAGTATCCAATTGAAAGGCATCGCAAAACTATCCAATTGCTGTTTCATGAACCGTTCGCGGTCTTCGTAGCCCTGGCGGACGTGGAGGATGTAAATTGGAATAGTGTGAACAGAAGACTGCATCATTTTGCAAATCTAAAGCTAAATCTTGTCCATCTAAAACATTGCCTGCATTTTCAAAAGAAATCATAATGATGGCTTAGTTTATTTATATTGCGTTGTATTCAATGCCCATGCAACTATCCATCCTTTTTTAAGTTGATTCCTTACCAAACAAAACACCGGAAAACTAACAGAACACCAAAAGTTTTTTGGGGGGTGGTTTTTCTTTTCATTTTAATTTTTTCCGGCAAGGCCCAACAACCTGCCTATTTCATAATGGGACAGGAACAATTTAAGGGTGTCAAAATCTACGATGTGATTCAGGATCGATCCCAGAATTATTATATATCCACCAATGAAGGAGTTTACCAATACGATTTCTATTCATACAAAAAACTGAATTGTCCGGACTGCAAGGGCAACTCCTTTTTCAATTTCACTTCCAACTCTTCCGGGGTCATTTATTGTAATAATCTCAATAAGCAGATTTATAAAATCGAAAAGGGGAGATTAGAATTGTTTTATGAGCTTCAGTCCGATGAAGAAAGTTCCGATTTAAGTCTTATGATTGCTCCAAATGGGGAGATATTGGTAAGCGGACATAAAATTGTAGTACTTGATTCCGTTGGGAAAGTCTTAACCCGCAAAATGATTTCATTGAGATACATTGGCCAGCCTTACATAAACAAAAAGAACGAAGTTATATATCATCTTTTCGGATCTGACTCGCTAATTATTTATTACAACAATAAAATTCGCTGTGAAAAATTAATCAGCTCATCCGAAATTTCTGCGGGCCTGCGGTTCTTTCGATTAGGAGAAAAAGAATTGGCAATTGATACTGAAACTAAAAATCAGTACAGCTACAATTCAACAACACAAAGCCTCACTCCGTTTACAAAAAACAAACTATTTGAACGAACAGAAGCATTTCGCATCTATGAAACCGGAGAAGATATATGGTTAGCCGGAACGCTTCCCGGGGTTTCCAGATTTCCAAAGAATAGTTATAAAGACATCATTTTCGAAGATTACTTTATATCTGATGTTTACCGTGATTCAGAGGGAAATTTATTATTCAGCACATTCGATAAAGGAATTTTTGTTGTGCCTGACAAGGATTTATATGATGTCATTTTTAATTCCAAGGAAGATCCTGTAGTATCCCTCTATTTTCACCCTGCATCCGGATTGATTGCAGGAACCTCACAAGGACATCTGATTCAGATCAAAGGACAACAATTAAACCTACTAAATACAAAAGGTACGCGTCCTATTGAAGTAATTGCAGGCAATCCTGAAGGGACAAGTATCTTGTTTGATAATGGACATATCCGATTGTATGATTTTAAAAAAGCAACCTTCAGCGACATCATTTCTGCTTCGCTAAAAGATGTGGTTGCAATTAGTGACCAGGAATATGTACTTGGAACAAATCGGGGAATCATCCGATTGCTCCTTATCAGAAACGGGAAATTCAACATTGAATGGGTTGAGGATGCAAAATTCAGAATCTATTCTTTAGAGTATCATCCTATTGAAAAATCAATATACGCTTCAACCTCAGAAGGATTTATTTGTCTTGCCGAAAACAATAAGGTTGGCAAAGTTCTGAATAAAGGAAATGATCATTACTCGAATTTTGTTCATTATTCAAACGGAATTATCTATTCAGCAGGAAAGGATGGATCGATACTCAAAATAAAAAAGGGGGAAATAATTGGGCGAATTCCCCTTACTAAAAAGGATGAAACTTTTGAAATTCAAAAATTCGCGATTTATAAGAACACCTTTCTGGTAAAATCTCCAAAAGGATTCGACCAATTCAACAGTGATGGAAAATATGTCCGTTCGTTGCAAAACACATTTTTTTTGCCTGAAAACCGAATCATTGATTTTACTGTGTATGGGGACTCTGTCTGGATAAGCCATGACAACGGCATTCAGCATTTCAATTTAAATTATCTGGACAAGCAGCAGGACAAGCCGGAGATTGTCCTGCAACAGATTACACTAAATGATAACCCAATCGCAATAGATAAGCCCGGAGAATTTGCAAACGATGAAAGAAAATTGAGGTTTGTGCTTTCATCGCCTACCCTTAAACATCAAAGCACAACAAGTTACAGCTTTAAACTCGAAGGTTATGATGAAAACTGGAATACACAAACATTCAACAACAATGAAATTACCTATACCGCACTGGCTCCGGGAAAGTACACCTTCAGAGCAAAGGCCATTAATCAGGAGAGCGAAAGTAAAGAGATAAGTTTTCAATTTAGCATTGCACTTCCTGTATACCTCAAATGGTGGTTCATGTTATTGGCCGGGGCACTATTTACCATTGCAACAATTTTGATTTACAAACGTCAAATCAGGATTCAACAAAAGAAATCGGCCCAAATTAATGAACTCCATTTATCAAAACTCGCTGCCATACAATCGCAGATGAATCCTCATTTTATTTTCAATTCACTGAATTCTATCCAAGACCTCATCCTGAAAGGAGATGTTGAGCATTCTTATTCCTACATCACTACTTTTTCAAATCTGGTAAGAAAGACGCTCAACTATTCAGAAAAAGATTTTATCGACTTTGAAGAAGACCTACAATTGCTTGAATTGTATTTATCGCTCGAAAAACTGAGATTCAAAAAGGATTTTAGCTATTCAATTGATCATAATGATATTGAAGACATACTAATACCACCAATGCTCATTCAACCCTTTGTTGAAAACGCTTTAATTCACGGTTTGCTGCACAAAGAAGGCGAGAAGAAATTAAGTCTGAAGTTTGAGTTAAAAGATGTACTGATTTGCGAAATTACCGACAACGGAATAGGAAGAGAAGCTTCCATGGCCCTGCAAAAAAGACAACGGGCAGGTCATGAATCCTTTGCAGGAAAAGCCATTAGAAACCGTTTCGAAATTTTGAGTGAGATTTTTGATGGAGAGTTCGATTACAGGCATGAAGACTTAACCGAAAACGAGCTAGCTACCGGAACTCGGGTTATTTTAAGAATTCCAATTAAACACAAATACTGATTCGTTGCTGAATAAAACAAATCCATTCATGAATTTACCGATTTGCGGTTAAGTTAAAACACGTACTTGCAGGCAATGAAGAAAATAAAAGCGATAATTGTGGATGATGAAGACAGCGCCAGAGATGTCCTCCACAATCTTTTATTGCGTTTTTGTCCGGAAGTAGAGATTCTTGCCAAGTGCGAAAATGTAATTCAGGCAGTAGAAGCCATTAAAAACACCCCTCCCGACCTCGTTTTCATTGACATCGAAATGCCGAATTATGCCGGGTATGAGATTGTGAAGTTTTTTGATAGCATTTCGTTCGAAATTGTCTTTGTTACTGCCTACGATAAATATGCTTTACGGGCATTTGAGATTGCTGCCATCGATTACCTGTTAAAACCTGTAGATATTGACCGCTTAAAAAAAACAGTACAACGTGTTTCGGAGCGTAAGAATTTACAGCAACAGACAGAACGCTTGGCGGTGCTACACCGGTCGATGGAAAGCAAGGAAATGAAAAATATTGTAATAACGGATAAAGGGCAACAACATGTAATTGCGCTTGAATCCATTATTGCCATCGAAGCAATGGAATCGTACTGCTCAATTCATACAACAGAAAAAAAATACACCGTAAGTAAAAACCTAAAGCACTTTGAAAATCTCCTAGAAGATTCTGAGCAATTTATTCGGGTGCATAAATCATGGATGATCGGGAGAAACCATATTAAAAAATACTCACTTACAGATCTCAATATTTTCCTGAGTAAGGGCTTAGTGGCCAAACTTTCGAAATACAAAAAATCCGGGTTTGAGGACAGTTTGAATAAATAATCAACACTCCTAAATATTGGTCGATTAAGATGACAACATTTTTCTTCAGGCCAAATGCGGCACCCCCCTCGAAATTAGCCATTTATGTCTCTAATGGCAATATTTACTACCTTGCAGCGTTTTCAAATCCGATAAACGCTTATGAAGCTGCTCAAGCGACTTCTTATTTACGCCCGGCCTTATCATCATTTTTTGCCGGAATACCTCATCTACACCTTTTTTGGTATTGTTTTCGGACTACTCAACTTTACAATGCTTATTCCGCTGCTCAATTTGCTTTTTGGGAATGGAGAACAAACCACTGTTATTCCTGCGGAACCCTCCTTTTCGGTTTCCATAAGCTACCTGATTGACTTATTCAATTATCATTTTCTGAGCATAGCCATTCTAAAAGGCAAAATGGCAGCAATGGCATTTGTATGTGTTATCATAGGCGCAGGCACGGTGCTTTCCAATTTTTTCCGCTATATGTCGATGCGCGTTTTGGTTAGGTTAAAATTAAAAATGCTCGAAAAGCTCCGTGTATCGCTCTATGATAAATTACTGGATCAATCACAACGTTTTTTCCATTCCCGCAAAAAGGGAGATATTCTTTCTACCCTCACGAATGATGTACAGGAGATCGAATATTCAGTCATATCATCCTTTCAAACGCTTCTGCGAGATCCTTTTGTGATCATTGCCTATTTCATTGCACTATTCTACCTTTCCCCCTCGCTTACTCTTTTCACGCTCTTCTTTTTTCCCGTTTCCGGAATTCTCATTTCCCAGATTTCGAAGCGACTCAAGAAAAAAGGATACTTCAATCAGGAAATGCTTGGAAAAATTCTGCATACATCTGATGAGAGCATTACAGGCATTCGCATTATACAGGCCTTTCGTGCCGGAGATCGTTTCAAAAAGAATTTCCGGGATCTCAACGGACAATTCACCCGCAGCAGTAAAGCGCTTTTTAACCAACGTGAAATTGCATCTCCACTTAGCGAACTTCTGGGTGTAATTGTAATTATTGTGGTGGTGATGTATGGCGGAAATCTTGTTTTGCAGGGAAGTCTCAGCGGCTCTATGTTTATTACTTACCTGGCTTTGTATTCGCAAATACTGCAACCTGCAAAAAACCTCGGCACAGCTATTACGAATATGCAACGCGGACTAGTAGCTACAGAGCGTGTGTTCAACATTATCGACGAACCAGTTTCCATAATGGAAAAGACGAATGCCATTCAAGCCGGTGATTTTTCGAACGAGATCCGCTTTGAAAATGTGGTGTTTGCATACGATGAAAGTTCTGTTCTGAACAATATTAGTTTTACAATTCCCCGCGGAAAAATGATTGCACTCGTCGGGAAAAGCGGATCAGGGAAATCAACACTTGCTGATCTTTTGTTGCGTTTTCAGGACGTAAACGAAGGAAAAGTTTTGATCGATGGAATTGATATCCGTGATATTACCCTCGAGAGTTTACGCGGTCAGATCGGGCTTGTAAACCAGGAACCCATTCTATTCAACGATTCAATACTGAACAATATAACCATGGGAGCAGAAGCCGACATGGAAAAAGTAAAATCAGCCGCGCGCATGGCGAATGCTTCCGAATTTATTGAGCAGCTGGAAGAAGGATTCGAAACCAAAGTCGGCGACAGAGGCTCGCGTTTGAGTGGTGGTCAGAAACAACGTATTGCGATTGCGAGGGCGCTTTATAAAAACCCACCGATTCTCATCCTCGATGAAGCCACTTCCGCACTCGATACCGAATCGGAGCGACTGGTTCAGGACGCATTGCATCATCTGATGGAAAACCGCACAACCTTGGTCATCGCGCACCGACTCTCTACAATTCAGCATTCAGATGAGATAATTGTGCTTGATGCCGGAAGGATAGCAGAGCGCGGAACACATGCTGAATTGTCTGCAAAAAACGGTCTCTACCGAAAACTTTGTGATCTGCAAAGTTTTGAGTGAACTTTTTCACTTCAAGTACCTCGTCGGGAAGAAATGCACACCGTAGTTATTTCAAGAAAAGAACAGTAATATTCGGTTCACAAAGTCATATCCACTGCTCACAAAAAAGGAACCGGAACATACTGGTATCTGCAATAGATTTGGTGAAAACAATTAATCGACCCAAATCTTTATGAAAAACATCCTAGTTTCATCTGTTTTATTCCTCCTTTCAGTAGGAGTAAATGCACAAGCCCTCGAATTTAATTTTGCTTCAGCAGTACCGGTAGGATGCAGCAATGCAAAACCAATTACAGATGGCGTGAAAAAAATTACAGTTGATCTTGCAACCGGAAATGCCGTTTTTTCGATGCAAAGCCTGAATTGCAAAAAAGACATTAAAGCAGAAAACCTCGGTGTAGTCAACGAAAGCTCAAAAGCAACGGCCTATTTCGATGAAAAGTCAGAAAAAGGAATCATCATTGAAGCAAATGAAAAAGCAGTTGTGTTTGAGAAAAATCAAAACGCCTATGTGGTAACCGGTGTAGGACATGTCGACAAAAAAATTGCGAAAACGCTTTCCATAGAAACAGAAAAAACCACTTATAATTCCGTGCTTGCTGATATACCCAATCTTATCACAAAAGCAAAAATCAGAAAAAAAGAGGCAGAGATGGCGGCTAAAATGGCCAAGCTTCCTGAAACAGAATACAAGGACGAATATGATATTTCTGGGATCTATTACTTGTCCAGAACTATTCACGATCCTAAAAGCGACAAGTATGTAAATGCCATTAATTTTCAATTCATAGTTGCAGAAAACAAAGCGCTCCTTCACTATCATGAAGGACTGAAGAACGAAGTATTTATTGAAGGAATCTATCGCAAAGCATTGCAAGCTAAATCGCTCTCCTACATATATTTCATGGGAGACAATATGAATTCGCTAGAGCCATTCGCCAACGAGATATTTATGCCCATTGAAAAAGATGTGTACTACGTATCAGGTGACCAATTTGGAACAGACACCCGTCTCGATTGCAGTTCCGTTAAGCTTACCACCAACAAAGATGCAAGCGGAAATATAATTCGCGACTATTTGATCATAGGTAAAGACAAAAAAAGAGTTGAAGAATTGAATAACAATCCTGAATTACTTGAAAAACTATTAATAAAGAGTTGCATTGAAATGTGTGAAGCCTACAATGTGGTTCGAGCCGGAAGAAATCCAATGCCGGGTGAAGGTCGTGTTGATGAAAAACTTGCAAGCGAGGCTTTTGAGTTAACCAAGAAACATGCTGCAAGTAAAAACTGGCCACAAAAGCTTGAATACTGCTATATCAAGAGCCCTGAATGGGTAATCATCCGTAATAAAGTGACAGGAGTAATTCTTTCCCGCTCTACCAGAGTAGTTGTTATAATGACTTCCAATGGAAAGTGTATGTGGGAAGAGATGGAAATTCGTCAGGATTATGACGGTGCTCAATTCGGCAAAACCTATTTCTATGGGAATTCAGGGAATATAGTTCCCGCAGAATGTACAGATGCAATGAAAAAGAAAAAATAACATATCATTTCCTTCAGGAAAAAGGCTGTTTCAATTGGAAACAGCCTTTTTTTATTGAATTATTTCTCCTGAAAACGCTTCCAGGACCTCATCTAAAACAGCATACACATCGGCAGGCTGCAACATTGTTACAAGGCGAGATCTGTATTCTTTAAAATGGGGAATGTTACGGAAGTAATTTGCATAGTGTCTCCGCATCTCAACAATTCCCTCGCGTTCACCTTTCCAACGAATGGAAAACTCCAAATGCTCTCGCGCTGCTTCAACACGCTCGATCAATGATGGTGGCGCCATCGTTTCTCCTGTTTCCATGAAATGCTTCACTTCACGAAATATCCAGGGATAACCAATACTCGCCCTTCCAATCATAATTCCGTCTACGCCGTAACGGTTTTTCATTTCGAGTGCTTTCGCAGGTGAATCCACATCGCCATTTCCGAAAATCGGAATTTTTATTCGCGGATTTTCCTTGACCTGACCAATAAGCGTCCAGTCAGCCTCTCCCTTATACATCTGCACACGCGTTCGACCGTGAATGCTCAATGCCTGCACACCAATGTCCTGAAGGCGTTCGGCAACCTCCAAAATATTTTTGGTATCATCGTCCCACCCCAACCGCGTTTTAACGGTTACAGGCAATTTAACAGCCTTTACCACAGCCTCGGTAAGGCGCATCATTTTCGGAATGTTTTTCAGGATTCCGGCACCTGCATCTTTACATACTACTTTTTTTACCGGACAACCATAATTGATATCGATAAGTTCCGGTCCTGCCGATTCACAAATTTGCGCAGCCTGAACCATTGAACTTTCTTCTCCGCCAAAAATCTGGATTCCTATGGGGCGTTCATAATCGAACACATCCAGTTTTTTGCGGCTCTTCCATGCATCGCGAATTAGTCCTTCGGATGAAATGAACTCAGTATACATCAAATCGGCACCATACTTTTTGCAAAGCCTGCGGAAAGGCGGATCACTGACATCCTCCATTGGAGCCAATAGCAAGGGAAACGCTCCCAAATCGATATTTCCTATCTTTACCACTTCTGCAAAAATACGCAAACCATCGCCATCATGAAAACACCAAATATCCGTCACCTCAACCCTATGTTGCAGATGTTTGTGCTTTTCGGACTCATTTTCATTACCCTTTTTCTGGTCATGTTGCTGGGTAAATTAGTTGCTGATTGGGGATATGGTATCAATCTTCTCGATCCGGATTTTGCCAAAGACCCCTCTGCCGAAGGCGTTACTGCTGTACAACGCTGGCTAATGGTATTGAATCAGCTCGGATTTTTTCTCATACCAGCCCTGCTGTTCGGGCAAATGATGTATTCGGAAGAGCAATCCTACTTCCCGCTCAAAAAACCAAACCTGATGCAATTCGGACTCGCAATCGTATTGGTATTTGCAATGCAGACTCCAATTGATTTTTTACTCCGATTAAATTCATCATTACCTCTGGGCGATGAGGTGATGAGTGATATTAATGAGATGGAAGTAAAAGCCGCGTTCATGATAAAACAACTGATAGGAGAAGGAAGTTTTGCCGATGTTGCGATAGCAATGATTATTCTCGCAATTATTCCGGCCATCGCAGAGGAATTTTTCTTTCGCGGTGTACTACTTCAAACTTTCCGGGCATCCTTCCGCAACGCTCATCTGGCAGTATGGATGACCGCAATAGTTTTCAGTTTTATTCATATGCAATTTCTTGGATTCATTCCAAGAATGATGCTCGGCGCATTACTGGGTTATTTGATGGTATGGAGCGGAAGTATCTGGCTTTCTATAATCGTTCACTTTTTCAATAATGCCCTGGGAGTATTTCTAATGTTTCAATTTGGTGCAGAAGTAAATACAATCTCCCAACAAGCAGAGACCAATTGGCTAATGCTTTCTGTGGGTAGCTTATTTACCATCGGTACGATCTATTTTTTCCATCGCTTCCGACTTAAGGATCAAAACCATCAAGAACCCTTCAATACATTTGAATAGCAAGCGGCTCACGCTCTATCAACCGTTGCGGCACAATAGATCGGATTACTTTCATTCGTTCTTTGGATAAAGCATCTTTCTGATCCAAATCAACATACGCAACACCATACAATTTCATACTCCACTCATCGCGAAGTGAAAGGATACATTGCTCAATTGCATCCTGAACAGCAATGTAAAACGCATAGGACGTTGCATTGTCATTTTGCAGGGAGATCACTGCATCTTTACAAATAAAATATCCTGCGCCGGTTTGTTGAACCATAGCGAGACGATCCTTCCAGAATTCTTCTTCGTGTTTACGGCTATCATCCGCTTTTATTTCTGACCAATTCTGCAGGCAAATTTCTTCATTTACAAAATCCATTTCTGCAAGACTCCTTTCCCTTTTAGGATTGGTCAGGAAGTCGCGTAACACAGCCTTCAATTCCGGAATGGTTGTAATTTTATCTTCCACCAGTAATTGATTGGCAGCATTGATGCGAATATCCAGAACGTTTCGCTCGTGGATTTCCTTTTCAATTTCTGTCTCCACCTTTTGAGGCAGTCTTCGAGCTATTCCTTCTTCGGTTTCCATTGTAGTTACCAGCAAAAAAAACACCAGTAAAAGAAAAGCAATATCAGCAGTTGAGCCGGCATTGATCTCAGAGTTTCGGTTGGTCTTCATCGTTATTGGTTTACAATAGAAACTTCAAACAAAAACTTATAGTGTATATTCCTTCACTCAATGAACCAATGGCTGCAAACCAAAATCTAACGGTAAAAAAAAGCCCATCTTAGTGGATGGGCTTTTAATTTCAAAACAAAAAACAAGATTAAGGCTGAACGCGTTTTCTTGTTGTGGAATAGTTAATCTTTAACGCATCAACCTGACGCAATTCGTGCTTCACACGAGAAACGATACCCATACGGGTCTTTTCATCAACTTTTAGAGATGTAGTTACGAAAGGAATATCCGTTTCATTACGCTCTGTGCGTTTGCGGATCACGAATGGTCCAACATCAGTTGCCTGAGTTGCAATCTGATCATCGAGCTGAATGCGAGGCTCGGTTCCATACATGCTGCGGTAACGCATTGTTGCCGGCCCGATGTAGATGTAATCTACCAATGATTTTTTCTCAAGCTTGGTGATTGCTTCTGCTTCAGGTTTTTTGATTTCAATTTTCAGATCCACTTCACGCATAACTGTTGTTACCATGAAGAAAAAAAGAAGCATGAATACGATATCAGGCAAAGAAGCCGTTGAAATGGCGGGTGATCCTGAACTATCGTCTTTTTTAAATTTTGACATACGTTTCCTTTTGTAGTATTAATACGCAGGGATGTTTTTGGGCTCTTGTTCAGCAATACGCTGCGGAACAATAGCACGAATCACCTTGATCTTTTCTTTATCCGAGTCGTTGGAGGAGTTCCAATCGGTAAAATTCTCTCCATATACCTTTTGCGACCATTCATTACGCAGTTCGTTAATGGCAGATTGCATCTGATCCTGAACTTCAACATAACCCTTGTACGAGGTTCCATTATCGTTACGAAGAGAAATGATGGCGAGTTTAGGCAGTGTACGGAAGGGGCCTACTTTTTCAGCGGCAGCAAGTTTATCCTCCCAATCGGAAAGTTCTGACTTGATTACCCCTAATGAAGCAGCAGGTGTCTTTGGATTATCGATCAGTTGTTTGCGATTTGCAATTTCCTGGCGCGCTCTTTCAACAGTGATTTCTTCCATTAGAGGGAGATTCTCACTATTATAAGGGTTCGTAAGAAACTCTCTGATCTTCCCTTTGAGTTCACCGATTTGGATGTAATCGCTCTCAACCAGGAGCTGGTCATTCGAATTCAAATTCACTTCGAAAACATCGCGCTCGTTGATCTCGACTTCCATTTTATAATCCGGTGGAAGTTTTTGCGGCAGTGAGCGCACAATACCTTCATCGGTATCCATGGTAGTAGTTACCAGAAAGAAGATTAACAACAGGAAGGCGATGTCTGCCATCGATCCTGCATTGATCTCTTCCAATTTTCTCTTAGCCATAACTTATAAGTTTAAGCTGAAAAACGCTTTACCAGACCCCAAACCCAACCGGCCGCAATAAGAACTACTGCCAGCAGTCCGAAAATTGAAACCAGTTTGATAGAGAAATCAGAAAACTTAACGAACCCGGGATTAAACAATTCGGGGTCTCGGTATTTCCATGATTCAATCATTGCGTCGGAAGCAGTTACCCAACTGAACAAGACGATTGCTCCAAAAATGGCAATTCCAACAAGAAAGGGAATGTTGTTTCTCAAGTCAATGAACGTCAGGTAAACAGCAAACAGAATCGCAAAAATCAACCCCCCGTAAATCATATATATCGTGAGATTCATGGTAAATGTCAGCTTACCGTTGAAGGAGATGTTTGAGTTGATCGCATCAATATGACTATTGATTGCCAGCTTTTCATTCTCGTCAGCAGCACCGGCAAGCTTTCCTTCCCAGATACCGACATTTTCCTTGAGTGTTTTTTCTTCATCAGCAAGGTGACCGGGTCCCAGCACAGCGGCTGTTCCCTGCAGCATCAGAAGAATACCAAAAACAAAGCCCAGTACCATTAGTACGCCTTTGAAAATGGTAAGTATTGAGTGCAACTTAGTGTCTTTCATACAGATCGTTTTTGATCGTTAATAGTTGCCCGAAATTACTTACCGGGAAATACCTTGTGCTTAAGAAGGATATCCATGATAGAAATGGAAGAGTTTTCCATATCAATTACCAGGTTATCGATCTTCGACAATAAGTAGTTGTAGAATAACTGAAGGATCATCGCAACGATCAAACCACCTACTGTGGTAAGAAGTGCCACCTTAATACCATCCGCAACGATCTGGGGAGAGATGTTACCCGCACGAGCGATGTCATCAAAAGCCTGGATCATACCGATAACAGTACCAAGGAATCCGAGCATAGGTGCAAGAGCGATAAAGAGAGAAAGCCAGGTAAGACCGTTTTCCATCTGACCATTCTGTACGCTACCGTAGCTGATGATTGCCTTTTCAACGTTATCAGGACCTTCATCCACACGCATCAATGCCTGGTAAGCGATAGAAGCAACAGGACCACGTGTATTGCGGCAAATTTCCTTTGCAGCTTCAACTCCACCTGATTTAAGTGCAGCTTCAACCTTTTCGAGGAACTTCTCAGAGTTACCTGTAGCCATGTTAAGGTAAATAATACGTTCGATGCTGATCGCAAGACCAAGGATCAAACAAATTAAAACCAAGGACATGAAGCGGGGATCCCCTTCAATGAACTTTTCTTTTAGCACCTGAGTGAAAGTAACTTTCGGAGCTTCATCAGCATTTTCACCTGAAGCTGTAGCCTCAGTAGGTTCTGCCGGTGTTTCAGCAGGAGTTGTAGTTTCAGTCGCTGAAGTAGAATCTGTATTCTGCGCTTTTGCGTACTGAGTGGCTCCAATAGTAAGGAGGCCGGAAATTGCGATCAATGAAAGGATCTTTTTCATGTGGAACCGATTTGTTTTGAGAACTTGTATTTCTGGGTTTTTAGTATGAACTGAAAATTGTGGGTGTAGCAACGGTTGTTTGGAAAATGTAAGCGGATAAAATTTTAAGATTCAATCTGCATTCACTTTCCACAGACTAACAAAATAATCTGTACCGCTTCCTACGGTAATTTATGCGGAGAGAGAGGGATTCGAACCCTCGATACCCTTTTGGGGTATACACACTTTCCAGGCGTGCTCCTTCGACCACTCGGACATCTCTCCGGGAAGAAAACGTTCAATGAACGGGGTTCTGTTTTTGCAAACAGGTCGGCAAATTACAAAAAAATATTGCAGACCGCCAAAAGGCAGGATATTACGGGAACATTAAATCAGCCCAGACTCACTTCTCCCCTCAGGTCGGTTGCAAAGCCCTCAGAAACACGCATCCCGTTACCCAAAAGAAACATCATTTTTGTGACCGCAGCCTCAGTGGTCATGTCGTTTCCACTAATCACCCCAATCCTGGCCAAGCCTGTACTGGTCTCATATTTACCCTGAACCACCGACCCGCTTGAACACTGAGTAATGTTCACTACAGAAATTCCGGACTGGATAATTGCATGAAGTCCGCTGATAAACCAGCTTTCCGTTGAAGCGTTGCCGGAACCAAAGGTTTCAAGAATGATCGCTTTTAGTCCGGGTATAGATCGGAAAGCATCAAGAACCTGAGGCTGCAATCCGGGGAACAGTTTCAGAATGGCAATATCCCGACAAAATTGTTTCCGAATAACCAAAGGTCCGTTTGAGGGTCGCCGTATGGAGGATGTATGGTACTCAATTTTAATTCCTGCCTCAGCGAGAAGGGGATAGTTTCCTGAGCTAAAGGCATTAAAATGATTTGCACTGACTTTACTGGTCCGGTTTCCACGCAAAAGTTTATACTCAAAGTAAATGGCAACTTCAGGCACCCTTGGTAAACCCATATCATCTGTTGCCGCAGCTATTTCAATGGCGGTCAGCAAATTCTCTTTTCCGTCGGTTCGAATCGTTCCAATTGGCAATTGCGAGCCTGTTAAGATGACCGGTTTTGCAAGGTTTTCAAGAAGAAAACTCAAGGCAGATGCTGTATAAGCCATGGTGTCGCTGCCATGCAGAATTACAAATCCGTTATAGTTTTCGTAATGATCTGCAATCATTGATGCCAATTTGATCCAGATCTCCGGATTCATATCGGAGGAATCGATGGGCTTTTCGAATGAAAGTGTTTCGAGATGAATATTGAATTTTCCGATTTCGGGAACCTGTGAAGTAAGGTGTTTAAAATCGAATGGGCGCAAAGTATGAGAAGAAGGATCTTCCATCATGCCGATGGTACCACCTGTATAAATTAAAAGTACTTTTTTCAAAATCGGGATGCTATATGCTGTGTGTATAATTCTGTGCCTGCTAAATTCTGAATAATTCCTTTGCATTGGCCGAGGTTATTTCAGCGATCTCTGCAACCGAAACATCAAAGATCTGCGACATCCTGGAGGCGACCGCTGTGATAAAAGCTGTTTCATTTCGTTTCCCCCTGTTCGGGACCGGAGCCAAATAAGGTGCATCTGTTTCAAGTACAAGTTTTGACAGTGGAATTGTTTCCAGGACTTTATCCAATCCGCTGTTCTTAAAGGTCACAACGCCGCCAATTCCCATCAAAAAACCCTTATAGGATAAAACATGTTTTGCTTGTTCTGCATTGCCGGTAAAACAATGAAATACCCCACGCAATCGGGCATCGTTTTCCTTGTCCAGTACTTCAAAAATTTCTTCGAAAGAATCGCGCGCATGAATGATCAGGGGAAGATCAAATTCTTTCGCCCAATCAATTTGAATCCGAAAGGCCTCCTTCTGCTGATCAATAAATGTCTTATCCCAATACAGATCGATTCCTGTTTCCCCAACGCCATAAAACCCTCCCTTCTCCAAATGTGCCCTGCAAGTTGATAAAACCTCCTGGAAATCAACCCCTACTGAACACGGATGGAGCCCCATCATTGGAAAGCAATTGTTTGGGTAGTGATTCACCAGTTCAAGCATCGGTTCAATGCTCTCGAGGTCAATGTTGGGAAGAAAAATCCTATTTACCCCTGCATCAATTGCCCTTTTTACCATTTGATCCCTGTCCCCGGCAAATTCTTCAGCATACAAATGGGCATGAGTGTCTGTAAACATGAGTCAAAATTACGTTTTAGGAAGGCCTGAAATTCGATAGTTCTACATAAAACATGAAAAAAACAGAACTTAAAGGTTATTTTTTCGGTTTAGGACATTTTGTGCTATGAACTTTGGCCTGTGATTTGCTATGTTTGCCGCGATAAACCTAAAAAAACTATGAAAAAGATCACCACCCTATTCCTTTCTGCGGCATTTATTATGTCTGCTATGTTAACCTCTTGCGGTAAGTACGAAGACGGTCCCGGATTCTCTGTCCGTTCAAAGAAAGCTCGTCTTTGCCAAACCTGGAAGCCAGAAAAATACATTGATGGTCAGACAGGAACTGAAATTGCTGCAGGTGCCAATGATGGAAAGGTTTCCTTTGAAAAAGATGGAAAATTCAAATTAATCAACGGCTCTGTTACAACCGAAGGAACATGGGCTTGGGCAAATGACAAGGAAGGAATTGCAATCACCTTTTCTGCCGGAGGATTTAGCTCTACAACAACCTCAACTATTCTTCGTCTTACAATGAAAGAGTTTTGGATAAAAGATACTGATGGTGACAAGACTCATTACACTGCTGAATAATTTTTAATTATTCTTGAAAAGCCCCGCCACTTGGCGGGGCTTTTTTGTTTCATGGAAATCGTTTTCTTTGTCTGACACTTATGAAGATCCTCATTGTCCGCTTTAGTTCTATTGGTGATATCGTATTGACGAGTCCTGTCATTCGTTGTCTGAAAGAACAAGTGAACAACGTCGAGATCCATTTTCTCAGCAAAAAACAGTTTCTACCGGTACTTGAAGCAAATCCTTTTTTGAGCAGAATTTATACCATCGAAAAAGAAATCACCGAAGTAGTGGATTCACTGAAGAATGAGAAGTATGATCTGATTATCGACCTACACCGCAACATAAGAAGTTTGCGACTGAAAAAAGCACTTGCTGTTCCTTCAAAAAGCTTTAACAAACTCAATTTGGAAAAGTGGATGCTCGTTAATCTTGGCATTAACAAATTACCCAAAATCCACATTGTAGACCGTTACCTGAAAACCTGTGAATCGCTTGGTGTAAAAAACGATTTGAAAGGTCTCGACTATTTTATACCTTCCGGAAGAGAAGCCGCCCCCGGACTATTACCGGAATCGCATCAAAAGAAATACATTGCAATTGCAATTGGCGCGCAACACGCTACAAAACGTTTACCTGATCGCCAACTTGCTGCGCTGGTAAATAAAATCCATTTTCCAATTGTTTTGCTTGGCGGTAAAGAAGATGTAGCGAGCGGCGAAAGGATTGCTGCAATAGACCCGGGTAAAATTGTAAACGGCTGTGGTAAATTTGATCTTCACGGATCGGCTTTGATTCTAAAAATGGCTGAAGTTGTTATTACCCACGATACCGGATTAATGCATATTGCGGCAGCATTTAAAAAGAAAATCATTTCCATTTGGGGCAATACTGTTCCGGAATTCGGGATGTATCCTTACTTACCCGGGCAACAAACAGAAAGCATAATGTTTGAAAATAAAGCGCTACGCTGCAGACCTTGTTCAAAGATCGGCCATCAGGAATGTCCGAAAGGACACTTCAAGTGTATGAATGAACTGGACATGGAAAAAGTAGCGAATGAAGCCAATCGTTTAGCGGAACATTAATCTTTCACAAACAATGCTCTTAGTTCAGTAGCTTCATCAGGGCTCATTTTCCCGGCAAGAATAAGGGATAACTGACGACGACGCAGAGCACCGGAATAACGTTTGTTCTCCTCTTCCGTTTCGGGAACAAGCTCAGGAACTTCAATTGGACCACCATTTTGATCAACTGCCACAAAGGTATAGATCGCCTCGTTACACTTTTTGCGGAATCCGGTTACATGATCCTCAACAAAAACATCGACCACCACTTCCATAGAGCTGGTAAACGATCTTGAAACCTTTGCTTCAAGAGTTACGATTTCTGCGTGGCGTATAGGACTGTTAAAACTAACATTGCTAATAGATGCTGTAACAACAACCCTTTTGGAATGCCTATGAGCAGAAATGGCAGCGATCTCATCCATCCATGCGAGAAGTTGTCCGCCAAATAAATTTCCCAACGTATTGGTATCGTTGGGCAGAACCATTTTTGTAGTTACTGCAAGTGTTTCCCGTGCAAATTTTTTCTTAGAAGCCATGCTGCAAAGATACAGCGAATCGGGGAGTTACGGACGCTATTTTCCTACCTTTGCCCCAAGTCATGAGCTACCTCATTTTTAAATCGCTGCACCTGATCTTTATGGTGACCTGGTTTGCCGGGTTGTTTTATATCGTCAGGCTGTTCATTTACCAAATAGAAGCGATGGACAAAACGGAAGAGGAAAAAAAGATTCTGCTTCCCTATTTAAAAAAGATTCAGCGTCCCCTTTGGTATGGCATAACTTGGCCGGGAATGATCTTGACCTGGATTTTTGGTGTTTCTATGTTGGTTGACAACCCTCAGTTTCTTAAAATGCCTTATATCCACATCAAGTTAAGTCTTGTTTTTGGCTTGACGGTCTATCACGTTTACTGCCATCGCATTTTTAAGCAATTGCAAACTGAAAAACGTCCGCACGGAAGTGTGTTTTTACGCTACTGGAACGAAGTGGCGACGCTATTTCTCTTCACGATTGTATTCGTAATCGTAATGAAAAATTTCCTGAACTGGATGTATCTCGGAGCAGGTTTGCTGGTGCTTTCTGGACTGATTGTTTGGGGTGTTATTGCCTACAAAAAGCGAAGAGCGCGTCAATCCTGATTACTTTCTGTACTTATCCGAGAATCTTTTATAAAGCTCCTTCTGATGATCATTCAAATCAACTGCCTTGCCCTGTATCCAAGCCATGGTGACTTTGTTGGTTCGCATATCGAGAGCATCACCCTCCGACACGAATAAGGTTGCCTCTTTGCCTTGCGCTAATGAACCAATCCGATCGGAAACACCAAGTATACGAGCTGCATTAAGTGTAACGGCCATTAGTGCAATTTCTTTATCAAGGCCATAGGCACAAGCGGTTCCGGCAAGAAATGGAAGATTCCGGGTGCGGTGCGCTTCCTGATCACCTTCATTGCCAAGGCAAAACAAAACACCTGCTTTATGCAATAATGCCGGCAACTTATACGGAAGATCAATATCGTCCTCGGGTCGAGAAGGCAGTTCATGCACACGTTGTAGAATTACACTGACTTTATTCTCCTTGAGCATTTCTGCAACCATCCAGGAATCATAACCACCAACGATTACAATTTTGGTGATTTTTAAATCGCGGCAGAAGAAAACAGCGTCGGTAATTTCTTTTACAAACGAAGCATGGATATAAAGATTTTTTGTTCCGTCGAACAGACCTCGCATGGCTTCGAATCGGACATCAATACGTTCGTGTTCCTTCACTTCTGCATATGCTTTAGCTTCCCGAAAAAACTTTTTCATTTCATCGAGACGCTCCTGGTACCTGTCATTTGCCTTGGTCTCGCCCGGCTCTGCCCACCATCCTGTATTCTGAAAAAAGCGTGGCCAATTCATATGCACTCCGTCTTCGTTTTGTAAGGCTGCGTCTTCCCAGTTCCAACCTTGTAAGCGCATAATTGAAGATGTTCCCGACAAAACCCCTCCGCGAGGCACAATCTGACTGATAAGTACACCATTGGAGCGGACAGTGGGAATTACTTTTGAATCGGTATTGTAGGCAACAACGGCTCTCACGTTAGGGTTGTATGCACCCACCTCAGCAAAATCTGCAGTAGCCCGTACGGATTCGATTTCGATCAATCCAAGCGTAACATCAGTTGCAATGAAGCCGGGATAAACATGTTTGCCTTCGATGTTGATGACTGTATCGTATTCGCTTTTATTGGGATTCGTAATTAATGCGTTCGCAACAAGAACAATTTTTCCGTCGCGGATACCCACAAGTGAATGCGTAATTACTTCACCTGTACCCAGGTGCGCTGTTCCGTTCATCAATAAAACGGATTTATATTCTTTTGCGTTTGCACCAAATGCAAACAACAAGAAAACAAAAAGGGAGAATATCTTTTTCATAATCGTAATTATTCAAATTCTTCGTTGTACTCTTCGAGCGATTCGCAATGGTACAATCGTCGCGATGGTCGTTGTGGTCGTTGTGTTGGTGCTCCACCTTGTTTGGCAGCAATCATTTTACCGATTAGCCGGTTGCGTTCCTGCATGTTTCGTTCACGAAGCAATCTGTCGCGATCGATATCGAAATAACATACACCTTCAATAAAAGTGCGTTCTGCCTTCGCGTAAATGGAAAGGGGATGATCACTCCAGATCACAAGATCTGCATCCTTGCCCACCTTGATACTTCCGATGCGGTGATCCAAATGCAACATTTTCGCAGGATTCAGGGTGACCATTTTCAATGCCTCTTCCTCGCTAACGTCGCCATATTTTACCGCCTTTGCAGCTTCCTGATTCAGTCGACGCGCCATTTCTGCATCGTCGGAATTAATTCCTGTTAACACACCCACCTTGTGCATTAGTGCTGCATTGTAGGGTATGGCTTCAATTACCTCGTATTTGTATGCCCACCAGTCGGAGAAGGTAGACGCAGCAACTCCATGTGCCAGCATTTTGTCGGCGACCTTATAGCCTTCAAGAATATGTGTAAACGTATTAATTTTAAAACCCATGGAATCGGCAACTTTCATGAGCATGTTGATTTCACTTTGAACATAACTATGGCAGGAAATAAAGCGCTTACTATTGAGGATTTCTACCAAAACATCCATTTGAATATCGCGTCGTGGAAGTTCGCCTCCAAATTTTCCTTTTACCTGTTCAACTTTCTTCCATTCCTTTTCATAAGCCTTTGCTTGCAGAAACGCATCATAAAACACTTGCTCCACTCCCATTCGGGTTTGAGGATAACGTGTGCTGAATTGTTCTCCCCAATTCGATTGCTTCACATTTTCTCCCAATGCAAACTTGATAAATCCGGGAGCATCTTTGATCAACATTTCATCAGGCGTGTGTCCCCATTTCAGTTTAATAAGTGCCGAGCGTCCTCCAATTGGATTTGCGCTTCCATGTAATAATTGTGCTGCAGTAACACCTCCACCTAACTGTCGGTAAATATTAACGTCGTCGGAATTCACCACATCCGAAATATTTACTTCAGCAGTTACAGCATGTGTCCCCTCGTTTACCCCGCCGCTGATCGCAATGTGCGAATGTTCATCAACGATTCCTGCTGTGAGATGTTTTCCGGTGCCATCAATTACCCAAGTGCTTTTGTCGACCACATCAAGGATCCTTCCGATCTTAAAAATTTTCCCATCACGAAGCAATACATCCGTGTTCTTTAAAACACCTTCTTTTTCGTTGGTCCAAACCGTAATGTTTTTGATGAGCACCTGGCCCTGTCGTGGCAATGAATCCCAACCATATGCCATTACCGGAAACCATACTCTGCCTTGGTTCAACGAATCCTTTGGAGCAACAGAGGGTTTGTTTTCTTCTTTGAATTTGGCTTTCCGAATAGCATTCCATTTGATCCTGTTTCCATTAGGAAGCTCTCCGTTTCCGTCCCATACACCACCATCCTGATGAACTACACCAGTTAAGCGAACGGCACCGTTATAATTTTTATCCTTTACAATAAAACTCACAGAGACATTCCGGTTTTTTAGTGAGACTTTCGCCTTAACCTGCGTTGTGTCCACTTTTAAACTTGCCTGTAATTCCTGCAAACCACCTTTTACCGATAATGAATAGATATTGTTTTCAATATTTACATCATAATCTCCCCGGATATCCAAAGGGTCTTCTACCTGAATAACGAATAAGTTTCCCTGTACCCAGTTTTGCTGAATGCTTGCCTTTTCGGAAAAGATCTGCTCTGAACAAATAATGAAATTTGCGACTTTCCCCTTTTCCAGTGTGCCAAGTTGTTTGTCAACACCTAACAATTGTGCGGGATAAACGGTAAGAGCCTTTAATGCTTCTGCTTCCGGTAATCCGTAGCGAACCGCTTTACGAAGATTGGGTAAAAACTGCTTTTTTTCTTTCAGATCTGAAGAGGTAAGCACAAATCGGATCTGCGATTTATGAAGCAATGATGGATTATATGGAGCAAGTTCCCAATGCTTCATGTCCTCTAGCGAAACATTCATCGCATCGTAAGTATCCTCTACATCATAGGGGTCGGGAAAATTGAGTGGTACAATCAAAGTACCTTTCGAAGACTTGATTTCATTGAGACGCTGATATTCTTTTCCATTAGTTTTAAATACGTACTGTACACCAAACTGATCTCCGATCTTATCTGCACGCAACACATTGTATTTATCATTTGCATCGAAAATTTGTGGAAGGTTATGCCAGCGGTTAAGTGCTTGTAATGATAAATTCTCTTCCTTCAATTGCTTTTGAGCGGCATACCACTTTGCATCGTAATAAGTCTGGGTGAGAAGAGCAATGCTGCCCATTAATGAAGATGGATAGGCTTGATTGCTATTCCCTTTTCTAAATGAAAAATGTTGTGCCGCATCGGTAATTAATACACTTTCGTTCTCACGCTTGTCCGATAATGTTGTAAAAACTGAAGTCCCGCGTGCAATTCCATCCTGCAAATGCGATAATACCGCTCCGAATCCTGCCGATCGATACTCTGCTGAAACTTTTGGGTCTGCCTTGAAAACCTCTGCTGCCCTGTATTCAGGATGAATGGATTCATTCCAGTAATAAGCTCCTTTTTTTGAACTTTCATATTGAGGTCCGCGGTATCCTCCGCCTTGCTGACGAGCTGTTTCTGCCAGTCCGTAAGATGTATGGAGATCGATGAAGGAGGGATAAACATGCTTTCCGGCAAGATCGACAACTACCGCTCCTTTGGGAATGGTAATTCCTGTTCCAACATCTTCAATTCGTCCTCTTCGAATTACGAGTGAAGCGTTATCCAGTTTTTTATCGGCCGAGACATAGATCGTAGCATTGATAAAACAATAAAACCCTTCGGCTGTAACCCGTGGACCATTAACAGGATAAGTGTCCTGAGCTGAAACGGCGAAAGCCAAAAGAAATAAGGTGGCGGTAAAAAGTCTTTTCATGAAAAAAGTAGTCTGGAACAAAAATAACATTCAAACAATACAAAAGGTTGACTCTGGTACAAACGGAATCAATGCAGGAAGAGTGGGTCAGGATCTGTTTGTCCGTGATTTGAGATAACCATTGAGCACCACTGTCAGCAATATGATGCCCGAACCAATGTAAAAACCAGCGCTCATGGTCTCCTTTTCAGGCCAGATCAATATAGCGAGCAGAATGGTGTAAATAGGCTCCATGTTCACCGAAATACTAACGGTATAGGGCGATAATTGCTTCATTACCCATACTGAGATCACAAATGGCAGCGCGGTGCATGCTATTCCCAACAGCAGCAGGTACCAGGTATCCGAATTGTTTAACGCCAAGGTATCTGTGGTTAATGCGCCGATAAAGAAATTATACACTGTCAATCCAAGAAACCCGCCAGTCATTTCGTAAAAGGAAATTACTGTTGAATCCATCCGCTTTACAAAACCTGCATTAATTACAGTGAATAATGCCGCAAAAAATGCAGAGATCAATCCCCATACAAATCCTTCCCATTTGTCCGTTTCCACACCCATCAAAACAGAAACGCCAAGGATGACTCCTATTCCGAGGATGAATTCGTACCAAACCATTTTTGTTTTAAAGAAAAGTGGCTGCAAAAAAGCAGTAAAAAAACTTGCTACTGCCATACAGGCAACGGCCACAGACACATTTGAAATTTTAATTGCACCGTAAAAAAAGATCCAGTGAAGACAAATGATCAGTCCGGTCCCTAATACCATTAACAGGTTTCTCCTGCTAAGCCGAAAACTCCGGCGCGAAATACCCATAAAAATTGCCAAAGCAACCATGGCAATAAGCATTCTCCACCACACAAGCACATTTTCCCGAACGCTGATTAATTGTCCGAGTATTCCTGTAAAGCCCCAAACAAAGACCACGACATGCAGTATTACCTGCAGCTTTAAAGGGGAATGAATTGGTTTTGTTTCGCTCATAAAAAAGAAAAAGGGCCATCAAAAATAGCCCTTAAACTGTAATCGTGAATTTTATTTTTGAATAACCAGCGGAATCCTATTTTACAGCGTTAAGCTTTTGTTTGGCAGCTTCCGTGGTTTTTTTCTGTTCATCAATTTCTGACTTCTTTTTCTTTTGTTCTTCTTCGTTTTTCTTGATTTTGTCTTCTGCCTCAGCTATTTTCTTTTTATAATCTTCAATATCCCCTTTCAAATTCTTATTGTCCTTTTCCAAATCCTTTTGCTGATCTTCAAGTTTTGAGAGTTTCTTTTCTTCAGCAGCGGCGTTGTCAGCCAGATGATCTTTCGTTAGTTTCACAGCAAATTCGTAAAGGATATCCCGAAATACTTTGTATTGATCGCTGTGTTTTGAAGAAGACATAAAGGCTCCACCAAGATCAACAGCAACGATCAGTTTTATTCCTTCGCCTTTAACGACTTCTGCCCTGGCGTACATGTCAAATGTATTCGGACCCATTGCTTTAGTTTTGGCGTCGTCGCCAAACATATCTTCTTTGGTGGAAACTTTTGCACCAAGATCTTTCATTTTGCTTTTCCACGCCTTTTCTACGGCATCTTTATCATCAATATAGATCATTACGGTTAAAGCGTTATTGCTACCGCCGCCGATCTTTTCGTTGGACTCACGAACTTCAACTTTTTTTTGTGCATTCAGCCCGCTTACACAGAGTGCAAATGCCAATAGGAAGGAAAACTGTTTCATATTTAGCTTGTTTGCTTAAATATACACAAATCCTGTTCCAAAAGCGAAAGAAAAACGAAATCACTGAATTTCAGCCGCAAGGGCTCGACCTGTCCTCCTTTTGCTATTTTTGTAAAAAACCACATTATGAAGGATCTTCTTATTTCCACCCATTCCGGTCTGCGTTGGCTGGTGTTGCTATTCATGGTCTATGCTGTTTTCAATGCATTCAGCAAATGGCGATTTGGGAAAGCTTATTCAGGCACTGATAAATTGGTGAATCTTTTGACGATGATCCTTTTTCACACCCAATTTCTGGTTGGATTGTTATTGTATTTTTTCAGTGATAAAGTACAATTTAACGGAAACACCATGTCCAATTCAATGCTCCGCTTTTTTACGATGGAGCATTTCCTGATGATGACAGCAGTTTTTGTATTACTAACAATGGGGCGTAAGCGTGCAGAAGCGTCAGAAACAGACAAGGCGAAACATCGCAAATACATGATCTGGTACGGAATCTGTTTGGTAATCGTTCTTGCTGCAATTCCCTGGCCTTTCAGAACAGAACTTGCCGGAGCATGGTTTCGTTAAAATATAGCTTTCTGGTATTGGGGATTTCGCTTCTGTTTTCCTGTACCGGAGAGAATGAATCTGCATCAGCTACTCCGAATGGTAAATTACTGTTCGAAAAAAACTGTGCGATTTGTCATGGTAAAGACGGCAAGCTTGGTCAAGGCGGCGCAAAGGATCTCTCCATTACTAGTCTTTCGAAAGACGACATGGTTCGAATTGTTGAGTACGGAAAACCAGGAATGACTCCCTTTAAGGGCTTGTTGAATGATGGTGAGATTCAAGCTGTGGTAGAATATATAGAAGAGTTGAAAGAAAAATGATCGAAGCAAAGATCGAATCGCGTGTTGATGAAACAACCATTCTTGTTGGAGTGATCACACCCCGACAGGATGAACTTCAGGTAAAGGAATACCTGGATGAACTGACTTTTCTAGCTGAAACAGCCGGAGCCAAAGTCATAAAAACATTTACCCAAAAACTTCAGGTTCCTGTACCCGGGACCTATATCGGAAAAGGGAAGCTGGAAGAAATAACGCTATATGTTGAAGAGAACGACGTAAAACTTGTCGTGTTCGATGATGAATTATCGCCCAGTCAGCAAAAAAATATTCAGGATGCTGTAAAAGTTCCCGTACTCGACAGAACAAATCTAATTCTGGATATTTTTGCGGGTAGAGCACGAACTGCACATGCGAAAACACAAGTTGAATTAGCCCAATACCAATACCTATTGCCAAGATTAACCCGAATGTGGACCCACCTCGAACGACAAAAAGGTGGTATCGGTATGCGTGGTCCCGGTGAATCGCAAATTGAAACCGACCGCAGGATTATTCAGGATAAAATAGCCAAACTCAAACTTCAGCTCAAAGAGATAGACAGGCAAATGTCGACACAGCGCAGCAACAGAGGTCAACTCGTTCGCGTCGCTCTGGTAGGTTATACCAATGTGGGGAAATCCACGCTGATGAATATTTTGAGTAAGTCGGATGTTTTTGCAGAGAACAAACTATTTGCAACGCTCGACACCACAGTGAGAAAGGTTGTGCTCGATAATTTACCCTTTCTCTTAACCGACACTGTTGGTTTTATACGCAAGCTTCCGACCCAGCTTATTGAATCATTCAAAAGCACTCTGGATGAAGTGAGGGAGTCGGATTTATTAGTGCACGTATTGGATATTTCTCATCCAAATTTTGAGGATCATTTTGCAGTAGTCAATCAAACACTGAAAGAAATTGGCGCATTGGATAAACCAACAATTGTTGTATTCAACAAAATTGATGCCTACCGCCATGTTGAAAAAGAAGAAGGAGACCTCTCGCCCATTGAAAGGCACAATGTTTCGCTTGAGGATTTGAAAAAAAGCTGGATGGGCAGGATGTCGCCCAATAAAGTTGTGTTTATTTCAGCTGAGCAACGGATCAATCTTGATGAGCTTCGCGAAGTATTGTATGAAATGGTAAAGGAAATTTTTGCAGTACGCTACCCTTATAATAATTTCCTCTACTAAACAGCATTCCAATATTCGCTTTATTTTTTGTGGGCAACCCTTTTCGTTTTACGCGTTATCCATTAAACTTCAAGGCATGCGGAAATTTCTCATTTACCTTTTTTTGTTTCCACTGGTAGCGTTTGCTCAAGAGAAACGGGTATTGTTCATTGGTAATTCCTACACCCAATACAACAATTTACCCCAACTCCTCAGAAACCTCGCATTATCAGGTGGTGATTCGCTTTACACTGAAATGAATGCCCCCGGAGGTTATACCTTTCAAAATCACACCACCAATTCAATTACACTTTCAAAAATTGCGCAAGGCAACTGGAATTACGTAGTGCTTCAGGAGCAAAGCCAACTACCTTCATTTCCTCCTGCACAGGTTGCCAGTCAATGTTACCCGTATGCAAGAGCGCTCGACAGCTTGGTTCGTTTGGCAAACCCATGCACAGAAACCATTTATTACATGACATGGGGAAGAAAATACGGCGATCAGGGAAATTGTGCTTCCTATCCCGTATTGTGCACCTTTAACGGGATGCAATCACGACTTCGCACCAGTTATTTGGAAATGGGTTCAGACAACAACGCAAGTGTGGCGCCGGCAGGACAAGCATTTAAATTATCCCGGGAGCGAGACAGCACAGTTGAATTGTATACAGCAGATAATAGTCATCCCACCTTGGAAGGAAGCTACTTAACTGCATGTGTTTTTTATGCAACGATTCTGAAAAAAACACCGGTTGGTTTAAACTATACTGCAGGAATAAACTTTACGACCGCACAGTTTTTACAGCAAGTCGCCGCTGACGTTGTTTTAGATAGTGTTCAAACATGGAATCTGAATATTGATCATCCGCAGCCACTCAGCACAATTCAGGTTTCAGGAAACACACTTAATTTAACGGACGCAAGTACAAATGCGCTATCAAATTCCTGGTATATTGAGGGAATAAACTACAGCGGGACAACAGCTCAGCACACATTTACCTCGAACGGAACCTATCAGATCCTACAAATAGTGCAGAACAATTGTTTTACCGACAGCCTCGTTTTTACTGTGAATATCGGACCGTTAAACGTAATTTCTTTCCAGCCGGAAAACATCCGAATATATCCGAATCCGGTTGAGCATCTGCTTTTTGTTGAGGCAGATAATGTATTCTGCTATTCAGTGTTTTCAGCAGACGGAAAATTGGTTCTTTTCGGGAAATCTTTTAATGCAATTGATGTATCCGGATTAAATTCCGGTTTGTATTATTTGCAATTGACCAATGATTCGCAACAGGCTACATTAAAATTTATGCGCGATTAAAGAATAGTTTTTGTCTTATTCTCTCTGCGTACAAAACGAACGCCAAGCATCAATTCATGTGTGCCTGAGCTGTAATTACGAACATTGGAAGTAGTAATATCGTAAGCATAACCAATGCTGAGGTAATTTTTATACTGGTATCCCGCCATTATGGAAACCGCATCCATTGTGCGATAAGAAGCGCCGAGCCAAACCTGCTCTTTATAAATGGCCCGAGCCATTAAATCAAGCTGAACAGGAATTGGCTTTACATACTTTACAAGAAATGAAGGTTCAATCTGAAAATCATCTCCGACATCAAACTTATATCCGGCTGTAAAATTATAATGGTATAATAAATTGCTTCCCGTTGTAAGCTGATTGGAAAAGAAGTAGAGTTTGTTGCGCAATAATTGTGGAATAACTCCTCCAACAAACCATTTCTTGTGATAGAGATAAAACCCGAATTGAGCATCAAACTCCATCGACCATTGCAAACCATTACTGATTACTGCATCACCGGGATCGTATGTTGTTATTTTATGTCCATCAATCATAAACTGCAACATCCCTGCAGAAACCCCCAAACTCAATTTCACATCTTTATTTATTTTGAGATGATAGGCGTAAGAAAAATTAAATCCGGTACGGCGTGTTGGTCCAACATTATCTGTGAAAATTGATCCGCCAAAACCCATATTGTATTTTTTGTTTGGACCATGTGCACTTAGAGTAAACGTTCGTGGAGCATCAGTAAGACCTACCCATTGGTAACGGTGATTGCTTCGCACATCATACCAGTCGCGCGTGCCTGCAACGGCAGGATTGATGAAAAAATCATTGAAGAAATACTGACTGAAAAGCGGATGATGCTGCGCTTCAGCCAGAAGGCTCGAGATGAAAAACAAGAGTGATAATAATTTCTTCATAGCCTATCGAATTACAGTTAATGGTCCTGTAAATGCATCCGGATACAATGGATGATTCAGGTTAATGATATAATAATAGGTACCAACAGGAACAGGCTGATTATTAAAGGTACCATCCCACGGCGTGTTATAACCTATAGATAAAAACAGCAATTGTCCCCAACGGTTGTAAATCTCAACTTGAGCTTCCGGAAACAAACGAATGAAATCGATCTGCCATACTTCATTCATTCCATCACCGTTTGGCGAGAAACCATTTGGGAAGGAGATGAAAGGAAACACCTGAACCCTCATTGTATCAGAGTTAACACAGCCGTTTGCATCCGTAACAAACACAATATAATTAGTAGAGGAATCCGGAGAAGCAACAGGATTCAATGCCAGTGAATCGCTCAGATGATAGGACGGAACCCAAAGAACAGAATTACCGGCAGATGTTGTTGGACTACCACCAATCACTGTAGAAGTATTTGCAACAATATCGATATCGGGACCGGCACTTACACTGGGCAAGGTATTTACCGAAACAGAAACCGTGTCTGAATCAATACAGCCATTGTTATTGGCAACCAAAATATAATCGCTTGTTCCAAACTGTGGATTAACATTCACAGTTTGCGATGTTCCTAAAGAAACACCAATCATATCAAACCATTCGTAGGTAACACCACCGCTACCCGTTAAGGAAACACCAAGCAGACTGCCGGCACATATCGTAGTATCATTCCCCGCAAATGCATTGACTACAAGAATTGCATTCACAATGATTGAATCTGTAAGGGAACAGCCGTTCGCATCGGTAACTGTGAGATAATAAATTCCACTAAACACATTGGCAATATCTTCTGTTGCTTCAGTGAATCCGTTGGGGCCTGTCCAGTTAAAGGTGAAATTCCCGGCTCCACCCGAAACAGTTGCATTGATGGCGCCGTCCGCAACTGTTGAACAAGATGCATCTGTACTATCAAGCGAAAGCACTATTGCCGCCGGAGCAGGCACTACAATGGTCTGGTTTGTGCTGCAACCATTTGCATCGGTAACCGTTGCAATGAATGTGCCTGTGCACAATCCACTGGCAGTAGCGGTAGATTGCGAAGCCGGATCATTCCACGAAAAGACATAAGGAAGCGAGCCTTCAATCACAATTGCAACAGCAATTCCATCGCAAGAATTAAAACATGATGGCGCCTGAACAAATGGCAAGGCAAACAAAAGACTATCGGGCTCTGTGATGGTAATATCTTCAAAAGCTATACATCCGGCTGCATCCGTAACTTCAACAATATAGTCTCCTGCGCAAAGGTTTACAGCTGTTGTGCCGGATTGTCCGGTAGAAGTTCCGTCATTTAAAAACCATTCCGTAGAAAACGGTCCGGCTCCACCGGAAACAAGGGCCGTTGATGATGCATCACAATTTCCTTGACAGGAGACATTCTGTGCAGATAAGGAAAGCGTAGCAGCAGTGAGATCGTTTAACGTATAGAATTGGGATGTAGCACAACCGTTTCCATCTGTAATTTCTACTTCGTAAATGCCCGCACAAAGATTTGACACCAGAGAAGTAGTGGCATTTCCGGCGGCAGCATTCCATTGATAGGACAAAGGAGGAGTTCCTCCAAATACAAATACACTTAGTGTTCCGTCACAATTTCCGCAAGTGGATGGAAGCACCAGTAGAGAATCATTCAATGAAGCAGGCTCAATAAGGTCTATTGTACTTACACGTACACAACCATTGGCATCAGTAACTTCCAGGTAATAGGTGCCTGCACACAAATTATTTGAAGTGTTTATTGTTGCACCATCATGTATCCAATAAAAAGAATAGGGCGCTGTTCCGCCAATGGGATTTAAACTAATTGTTCCATTGCAGTCGCCGTTACAAACCGGGTTGGTTACCGTTACATTCTCACCGTTGGGCCCGCCAATATTATTTACCGGAACATTAAAATTTGCAGAGCACCCTGAATTGTCTGTAACCATTACCATGTATGCCCCTGCACAAAGTGAAGATGCAGCTGATCCGGTTTGACCATTGCTCCAATCGAAAACATACGATCCGGTTCCACCGCTTGCAGTAACGCTTGCCGCACCATCACATTGACCGCAATTTGCATCAGTTACTATAAATGAAGCGTTCAGTTGCGCCGGCTGTGTAACCGATAAATTTGCAAAACCAATACAACCTGCAGCATCCGTAACCTGAAGAAGATAGCCACCTGCACACAGTCCGGTAAGGTCTTCGCTTATCTGTCCACCAGGAAACCAGAAGAAACTAAAGGGAGCTGCCCCTGATGTTACTGTAATATCAATTGCTCCATTGCAATTGGAGTTACAGTCGACATTGGTGACAACTGGAGTAACGGTTGGACTAATTACATTATTAACTGTAACGCTCACCTGAGCTACACAACCATTGGCATCAGTAACCTCAGCAACATACACGCCTGCTGAAAGATTAATGGCTGTCTGTGTTGTTTGACCAATGGGATTTAGTAATTGATCCATCCAAACAAAAGTATACAAGGGTGTACCCCCCAGTGGCAAAATTGTAGCAGCGCCATTTGGTGTATTACAATCCGCAGGGAAAATCTGGTCAGTTGCGGTGAGTTGTGTTGGCTGATTAATGTTGATGTTTTGAATGACAGACAAACAATTGTTCGCATCCATTACAACAGCTTCATATGAACCGGCACATAAACCATTAAAAGTGTTTCCTGCTTGAAAGGTTAATCCACCGTTTATACTGAAAGAGTACGGTCCACTTCCTCCTGAAGGTGTTACCGTAATAGATCCGTTGCAACTTCCATTGCAAGCCACATCAGTTGCAGTAACAGAAATTGAAACTTGTGTAGGATTGGTAATTGCAACGGGGAATGTGGTTACTGTACAGGTATTCGCATCTGTAACAATAACCTGATAATTTCCGGGACAAAGTCCGGTAGCAGTGGCCGAAGTTTGGTTCAGTGCATCATTCCAGATATAGGTATAAGGTGAAGTGCCTCCATTCGCAATTGCAGTAGCCTGACCGGTACAATCACCAAAACACAAATTATCTGAAATTCCCATTGTAACAATCAATGCTGCAGGCTCAGAAATAACTGCATTAGCTTGTGTTACACATCCATTTGCATCCTGAACAGAAGCAATGAATGATCCTGCACACAATCCAACAGCATTTAAAGAAGTCTGCACAAAAGGATCGTTCCAATTAATCAAGTAAGGAGCATTACCTCCGGAAATAGTAAGCAAAGCGGAGCCATTGCAATTTCCTGAACATGCCACATCAACTGCTGCTGCAGATGCCTGCAAAATTGTTGGGTTGATAAGTATTACCGTATCCGGATCAGAACATCCTGTTGCATCTGTAATTGTAACAATATATGTTCCGCTGCAAAGGTTGTTTACAGTTGCAGAATTTCCTCCACCAGCTGCTGCATCCCACAAAATGGTGTAAGGTCCAGTGCCGCCGGATGGATTTACGATTGCAGATCCATTGCAATCGCCATTACAGGAAGGTTGTGATGCAACTGCATTTGCAGTTATTTCTGTTGGTTCACCAATTACTGCCGGAACAATAGTTACGCAATTCAGCGCATTGGTAACCTCAACAAAATAATTACCAGCACACAATCCACTTGCTATTGCATTTGTTTGTCCGATTGCAACTCCGGTAATTCCGCTGTACCATTCAAATGCGCAAGGACCATTAACACATGCTGTGATCGCTGTTGCAGAACCATTGCACTGTCCGAAACAAGTCGCATCGATTACAGCGGTTGAAACAGTTTCAGCACCGAGATCACTGATCGCAACTGCTAATTGTTCGGTACATCCGTTATTATCAGTAACCACAACAGAGTAAACTCCTGCACATAATCCATTTGCTGCCTGGGTTGTCTGATTTCCTGCAGCCGCATTCCATTGGTAACTATATGCGGGTGTTCCGCCGGAAGGACTCACAGAGGCAATACCGTTGCATACTCCGCATGTAGATGGAGAAAAAGTACTGGTTACTGAGAGTTGTGCAGGCTCAATAATATTTCTGCTTCCTGAAACTACACATCCGTTCGCATCACGAACAACAACACTATATAATCCAGGACACAACCCACTTACCCCAGGTGAGGTTGCTCCTGTATTCCATAAATAAGAATAAGGCGCAGTTCCTCCAATTGGGTTCGAAGTGACAAATCCATTGCATGATCCGAAACAGGAAACGTTTCCAAATGTCAATGGTAAAATCAATTGCATCGGATCATCAATTGCAACTGATGCGGTTGTTGAACATCCGTTTGCATCCGTTACAATCAACGTATAAAAACCTGCACACAATCCCGAAACAGTTGCTGATGTGCTTGCTGAAGGATTATTCCATTGATAGGTATAAGGCTGTGTTCCCCCAATAACAGTAGCAGAAACACTTCCATTACATTGACCTGAACACAATGGAGAAGAAACCGAAAATGAAACATTAAGCGCAACAGGTGTTGCAATTGCCACTGTTCCCGGACCTCCAATGCAGCCATTTACGTCGGTTACGATCAATTCATAATTTCCTGCACAAAGATTGCTTGCATTGGCAGTTGTTTGTGAAAGTGGATCGTTCCACTGATAAAAGTAAGGCGCGGTTCCACCTGTTACACTTGAAGTTGCTATTCCATTACAATCACCATTACAATCAAGCGGTGATGCATTTAATACCAGACTAATCTGATCCGGCTCCTGAATTGTTATCTGAGGAGGAATGAAGGTACAACCATTAGCGTCAAATACAGTTGGTTGATATTGCCCTCCGCACAAGGCTGTTGCTTGTTGAGTGGTTTGTGATGCGGGATCGTCCCACAAAAAAGTATACGGCGAAATTCCTCCGGAAGGAAATACTGTGCCTGTTCCATTGCACTGTCCCTGACAATCTGCATCGGATGAGGCTATCGTTGCTGATAGCGGTGACGGTTCATCTATAATTACTGATCCGTTAACTGTGCAACCGGAAGCATCGGTAACAACAACACTAAATGTTCCCGGACAAAGATTAAAGGAGGTTGAAGTTGTTTGTCCTGCCGCATTCCACGCAAAACTATATGGCGCTGTTCCACCTGCAGGTAGAGCTGTTCCGGTTCCGGTACAAGTTCCAAAACACAAAACGTCAGTGTTGGACATTGATAAAGTGAGTAAAGGCGGTTCAATTACATCAACAGTTGCAATTGTAATACAACCCAAACCGTTTGTAACAGTAACCGCATAGGTTCCTGCACATAAACCTGTAACCGTATTTGTTGTTGATGCTGCCGGATCATTCCAAACTAAAGTACACGTTGGATCTGCACAGGTCACGTTTACACTAACAGTTCCATTACAATCTCCAAAACAGGAAACCTGTGTAGCAGCCACATCCAGAATTTCGTTGGTGTTATCACTTACACCAACGGTTATTACCTCAGTACATCCATTAGCATCTGTGATGGTTGCATCATAAATACCTGCACATAATCCGCTTGCCGTCGGAGTAGTTTGTGCGGAAGCATTTACGCTCCATAAAATGGAAAGAATACCTGTGCCTCCGGATGGATTAACCGTTGCGCTTCCGTTGCATACACCACACGTTGCTTGCACAGAAGAGCTGGTGGCAGTAATTGCTGTTGGCTCTGTTATTGTAGCTGTTGCGTTTCCGGAACAGCCGTTTGCATCGGTAACTTGTACGTTGTAATTCCCATCACACAATCCTGTTGCGGTCAGACTTGTTTGTGCAGCGAGGTCATTCCATACAATAGCAAAAGGAGCGGTGCCACCAACGATAGAAACTGTTGCCGTACCATTACAAACATCAAAGCAGGTAGCATTAGTCCCTGAAGCAGTTACAGTAAGAACAGATGGCTCTGTTACAGTAACAGCTGAAGGCGTGAATGAACACCCGTTTGCGTCAGTAATAATTACACTGTACGATCCACCGCAAAGTGAGATGGCGGTTATTGTGTTCTGCGAAAAAGGATCGCTCCATGAAAATGTATAAGGAGCAGTTCCGCCGGCAGGTGCAACTGTTGCGGTTCCGTTACAAATTCCGTTACAACTAGCCGGTGTTGCTGTTGCGCTTCCCGATAAGGCCGTTGGTTGTGTAACAAATGAATTTAATGGTCCGGTTGTACATCCGTTTGCATCGGTTACAATTACTGAATATGAACCTGCACATAGATTGTTTGCAACAGGGGTTGTCTGATTTCCTGCTGCTGCATTCCATTGGTAAGAATAGGGCGCTGTTCCTCCCACAGGTGCAACTGAAACACTTGCATTGCAATCACCATTACATAATACAGTGGCGTTGGTTGTTGTGGCTGACAATAACAGTGGCTCAGAAATTGAAAAATTTTGCGGTGTTGAAGCACAACCATTGGCATCCGTTACTGTAACTGTATAATTCCCATCGCAAAGTCCTGTTTCTGTAAGTGCTGTATTTCCACTCGAAGACCATGTTGCCGTATACGGTGCTGTTCCGCCCGCAACAGTAACGGTTGCCTGACCATTGCATTGATTAAAACACAATGCGTTTGAACTGTTCAATTGCACAACAATGGATGCAGGAGCAACAAGTGTGACATTGTGTGGTCCTGCTGAACACCCTAAAGCATCTGTAACGGTAAGCGCGTATGTTCCTGAACATATTCCATTCGGATTCTGTAGTGTTGATACAATCACACCAGTAGCAACATCAACCCAAGAAAAAGAAAAAGGAGCCGTTCCACCAGAGGCCGTTCCAGATAAGGTTCCGTTACAAACTCCAAAGCAAGTTGGATTTATTCCGTTGGCAGTAGCAGTCAATTGATTTGGTTGCGTTAGAGTAACAACCAATGGCGCAGGGGAGCAATTATTTACATCTGTAATGGTAACATAATATGTTCCTGCACACAAACCAATTGCATCTTCTGTGGATTGTCCTATTGGTAAATTGGTGGTTTGATCAAACCATTGAAAAGTAAAAGGAGCTGTACCTCCGCTTACCGTCACATCAACCATTCCGTTACAAAAACCAAAACACGATGGGCTTACTGAAATTGCACTTGCAGTAATAATAACATTTGGACTAACCGTGACTTGTGGTGAATTAACAGAACATCCATTGGCATCGGTAATGATGGCAAAATAATTTCCTGCACAAACTCCTGTTGCGGTTATTCCGGTTTGACCGGTTGGAGTCATTGTAGTTGCGTTCATCCACACTACTGAATATGGCGCTGTACCTCCAATTATGTTTACTGTTGTTGTTCCATCACAGATTCCGCAACTGGTGGTTGTTGAGGATGAGGCAACCACCATTGTAATGGGGTCTGTAAGTGTATAGCTTGCTGTTGCTGTACATCCCAAACCATCGGTAACAGTCACAGAATAATTGCCATCGCACAATCCTGTTGCAGGATCCGAGGTTTGACCATTCAAAATATTTCCCGGTTGCTCAAACCATGCAATCGTATACGGAAGTGTTCCTCCTGCTGGACCCGCAGTAGCAGTTCCATCACAAACACCCGCACAAGAAGGTTCGGTGAAAGAGGGATTTAATGATAGAACTGGAGGTGCTGTTATTGTGAATGGATGAATAGTATCACAACCATTCACGTCTATAATGGTAACCAGGAAATTTCCTGAACATAAGTTGTTCTCTGTTAATCCCGTATTGCCGCTGCTGGACCAGGAAACAGAATACGGTGAAGTTTCTCCGCTGATGCCAGATAAAACAGCTGTTCCGTTGCAGGTACCAACACAGGATACTGGTGTAGTAGTTAATGAAAAAGAATAAGGAGCAGGTTCTGCAATAACAAATGTAGTGTCATAAACACAACCATTGGCATCAGTGACTCTTGCAGTATAAGTTCCATCGCATAAACCAGTAATTGAATTACCGGTACCAAGTACTGTTGCGCCGCTTAACCACGAAACCGTGAGCGCTCCGGTTCCCCCGCTTGCAGAAACAACTGAAGAAGATCCATTGCAATCATTATGGCAAACTGTATTTACAGGATTTACCAATAATGCAAGTGCCGGTGGGTTGGGGATAGTCATTGGGGGAATGGTGTTGATCAAACAACCATTTCCATCTTGTACCTGGGCAAAATAAGTTCCCGGACAAACACCGTTAAGTGGATTCCCTACACCAATTGGTGTTGCTGTGGCAGCATTGATCCAGGTAAATACATATCCGGGTGTTCCACCATTTGCAATACCTGAAAGTGTTGCATTACACTCGTTATGACATAGCGGTGGCGTAAATGATGTTGATGCCGTAACAGGCGTTGGCTGAGTGATGGTGAATACAGCAGAAGTCTGTGAACAACCATTATCATCAGTAACTACAACATAATAGCTCCCGGCACAAAGTCCTGAAGCAGTTGCTGAGGTTTGTCCGGCAATTGGTGTATTGCCCGGTGACGTAAACCATTGGTAAGAATAATTTCCTACGCCTTGGGCTGCGTTTACAGTAAGGCTACCTGAACAGACATTATTACAAATCAGATTCGTTTGATTTGTGAGTGTAACAATGATTGGTTGCGGCTGCGTTACCGTTGCACTTGCTGTTACTGTACAACCTGCATTATCCGAAACTGTTACTGAATAATTTCCTGCACAAAGATTGGGATTGAGAGCTGTTGTTGCGCCATTCGACCATGAATAGGAATATGGTGCTCCATTTCCCCCTGTTGGTTGCGACTCAACCGAACCGTTACAAACACCAAAACAAGCCAGATTTGTTGTTATGAGATTGGGGCTAATTTGTAGCGGAGTAAGAATAAAAAAAGTAGTGTCGAACGTACAACCGTTTGCATCCACCACATTCATTGTATTTAACCCAACACACAATTGTGTTGCAACCGGAGCAGTTTCACCTGAACTCCATGTATAAGTGTATCCGGGTGTTCCACCAAAAACAAACGGCGTAGCCGTTCCATCACAAGTGTAATTACAAGAAGGATCTGTTGTTGACCATGAGAGAACTGTTAAATCACCTGGCTCAACAATGGTAACTGTAGTTGCGCAAATCACATTCGGTAATACTCCGGTATTAATAACCCTAACGGTATATGTTCCCGCTCCGAGGCCGGTCCAACACGAAGTTGCAGGTCCGCCTCCCAACCATTGAATGTTAAATGGTCCGGGTGCACCCGTAATGGTCACGCATACTTCACCATCGTTTGCTCCTTTACAACTCACATGTTGTCCATTGTAATTTGTAACAACCTGAGCATTGATTGTAAATTGATTGGGGGCAGTTCCACAGGTAGCAGTAAGGCGCAATTGCGGGTTTTCGGTATCGGTGTTGCGAATGATAAATTGTTCTGTGCCATTTGCGATCCAGTTAACCAATGTGCCTGCAGGATCAATCGGCTCGAGAGTGAACAAGGATGAACCGGACGAATTAAACACTACCTGCTGATTGGACGAGAAGAGAATCTGATCCGCTTTTACTCCTTTTCCAGAAGTGAAAAAAGCACCAGACTCCAGCACCAGATCAAAGCCGGGCTCCAGTTCGAGATCGTTGTTCTGAAGTGACAGGGAATTATAACCCTGTTTAATCAAATTCGCTCTGAAGTGAACATTTCCTGTCTGAAGAATCGCATTTGGCTGGGAAGGATTGAAGCGAATGTTTCCGTTGATATGATTCTGAAATTGTCCGGTTACAATCCAATTTCCTGTAATGGTAAAATTGATCTTTCCATCCGACTGAAATCGGGGAAAACTGTTCTGTGCAGAAAAATTGAAATTCCGGATAGAAGCAGATACATCAAAGCGGATTACATTCTTTGAACTCGAAAACGAGCCGGAGGTGAAAAACACATCATCATTCACACCCGGTACTCCGGCTCCGCCTGCACCACCATCCTGAAGGGACCAATGAGAGGCGTCCGACCAATTACCAGTGCCGCCAATCCAATAATATGCTGTTGCATTGGAAAACTGAACCAACAACATAAAATTCAGGAAAAACAGACTTTGTAAAAATCTTCTCATCTTCTCTACCGGCAAGTATTCATTTCACCATTAAGACGCAGCAACAGCAGCGGTCGTTGCCCCTCTAAACGGATTTTGTAAGGTTAAGGTAGGAAAAATAGGATAAACGTCAGGTATTTTTCGCTCAGTTCCATGCAGGACAGTCTGTAATGCCTTTTCCGCGGTGTGGACATGCAGAAATACCCAGAATAATTTCGTGTGTATTTGAGCTGGATTGCCGAATTCTTGATGTCGTAAAATCAAAGGAATAACCCATTGAGAAATGTTTCAGAAAATTCAGCTTAAACAAGGCACATATTGCATCTGTATTGCGGTAGGACAACCCGACCTGCATTTTATTTTGAAAATCCATCATCAGGTTTAGATCGATTGCCGGAGTAGACATAGGCGCAAACTTCAAAGCAGCAGAGGGAATCCAGGATAGATCGTCGGAATACTTGAAACGTTTTCCGCCGGAGAGAACAAAATGGTGTGTAAGACGGGATTGATCGCCAACATTTTTCCATTTGTTGCGCAAAGCCTGCCACATGGTGAATCCAACAAAATAATCTTCAGAATATAAAAACAACCCAGGGGCAATATCGGGCCACACAAACTGGACACTTGAGCCGGGTATTGAATTATCATTTGGGTTAGCAAGCGTTACTTTTCCTGCATTAAATCGCAATTGCTGAAATCCTGCATACAATCCCATTCCAAGATTGGTTTTGCGTCCAACCGGAATATGATAAGCGTAAGAAAGGTAAATTTTTGTTCTGCTTATCGGACCGGCACCATCGCTTTCCACATGTCCGCCAATTCCGTGTTTTGTCTTTAAATGTTTGCGGTTCTTGCCCATGATTTGTCCATGTGCGTTGGCAAACATGGTTATTGGTCGGCCGTCGAAACCAACCCATTGCGTTCGGTAACCAACACGCATATCCAAACAGGGCCTGCTGCCTGCTACTGCGGGATGGTGTGCAAACTGATTAAAAACAAACTGCGTGAATTGAGGTGTTTGTTGCGCACTTGATTGCAAAAACAATACAACAAAAACAGCTCCTGTAAATATTCTCTTCATCATAGCACAATGGTAATTGATCCTGAATACTGACTGTTCTCATCATCCGACCCTGTATTCAGATCGATAACATAATAATAAACACCCGCAGGAATTTTCATTCCCTTATTGGTTCCGTCCCATGCATTGTTATTACTGTAGCCCTGTCTGTTAAACACCTTTTGTCCCCAACGATCGTAAACCGTTACACGTGCGTTGGGGAAATTCTCGATGTTTTGAATTTGCCAGGTATCATTTGTTCCATCTCCGTTTGGAGTAAATGTGTTTGGAATTGAGATGGGATCAACCACATAAACGACAACCTGATCCTGATCGAAACAACCGTTATCTGTAACCGTAAGTGTATACACAGTGGTGTTGCCCGGTGTTGCAAAGGTCGTTGCAGAAGTGCTGTTGCTTAAAGAAGAAGTTGGTGTCCAGTTGTAGGTTCCGCCACCGCTGCCGGATAAAACTGCGGTCTGACCAGGGGCGATGATCTGATCAGCACCGGCATTTGCATTGACTTCAATAATATCCAAATCAATTGCGTTGGAGCTGGCTGTGCTTGAACATGGATCTGTGCAGCTCATGTTTACCGAAACTGTTACATCAGATGCAAACGTTGAAGAAATTACACCTGTGGTATTGGTAGCGAAAGGAGCACCATTAATCAACCATTGGTAGTTTGCAGTACCTGTACAACCGTTTTGTGTTGCTGTAAATGTAACTGCATCATACGAACAGGCGGTTGTTGTATTGCTTACAATAGAAACAGTGGGATCGATTTGCGGATTCACAACAACCGCAACTGAATTGGAGTTAGTGGAAAGTACAGCCAAACAGGGATCTGACGAAGTAACAGAACAAACCACAACATCGCCATTGGCAACTGTTCCTGATGAAAAACTTGTTGCAGGACCGCTTTGAACAACTGCACCATTAACAGTAAATGTTAAAGCAGGATTTGTTCCCGCATTTTGAACTACTGCAGTGAATGTAACATTATCTCCCGGGCATGCGGGATTGGGACTTGCGGTTAAAACTACTGAAGGCACAAGATTACCCGGTTGTTCAACCAGACTAATTCCACTTAGCAAAAACGTACATCCGTTATCATCAGTAACCAGAACAGAATATGTTCCTGGAGCAAGATTAGTAAACGCATTGGACAATTGTGCCGCTCCACCATTGAGTGAAAAAGTGTAGGGCGCTGTTCCACCGGTAACCGCTACTGTAAACGATCCATTTGTTGCATTGCAATCGGGATGAATAATAGTAGGCAAGGCATTATCCGGACCTCCTGCATTGCTGATGACTCCATTTACTGTTTGTGTACACCCTTGTTGGTCGGACACGATAACTGAATAATTTCCTGCAGGCAATGGATTAAAGATATCTCCGGCTTGGGGCGGGCCACCATTTAAAGAATAAGTATAAGGAGCTGTTCCACCGGTCACACCGGTTACCTGAAAAGTTCCATCATTGGTGTTGCATCCTGCATCTATTGTTGTTGCAGTTCCGTTTTCGGGTCCGTTTAATAAATTTACAACTATAGTGTCCACAAATTGAATGCATCCTGATGCATCAATCACCCGCAAAACATAGGAGCCTGCAGCGAGTCCTGTAAACTGAGTTCCGGATTGAAATGCACCCCCATTAAGAGAATATTGGTATGCCGGAGTACCTCCTTGTATTGCTGTAATGTCTATTTCACCATCCAGATTACCACAAGTCTGATCAGTAACTGCTGAGGTTGATTGCCATTCTACTGCTGATCCGTTGACCTCTATTGAAAAGGTTCCTTGAGCGGCCTGCGTGACCCCTGCGCCGGTGCTGTCACCATCAATGAGAATATAGTATGTAGTATTGGGACTTAATCCTGTACCATTCAATTGTATTGAAGTTGCAGATCCTGCATTGCAATCGATTTCTGTATAGGTTGCTGCATTACATGCTGTACCTGCCGATAAAAGCACAGCCTGTAATTCCAGGTCTGCACCTGCCCCCGGAATACAATTAATTCCAGTAATGGAAACATTTACATCCCCTCCATTTGCATTGGTTGTAAAACTATACCAAACAGAATTATTCAACCCGAAACATGAAAACCCTGTTCCGTCTTCCGGGCCTGAATCTGATCCAATATTGCTACCCGCGAATGCTGCACCCGGACAAAGCACCTGAGCGTTTTGACAACCATTATTGGCCGGTTGGGCGTACAAGCCGATTACCGGAAAAAGAAATACTAACTGAACAATCCACTTCATCATGCCTTTTTTCAGGGTCCTAAAGGTAGCCAATTACATCTTTTTTCTCCTATTTCCCGAACCCCAACACCCTTTTTTTATCTTTGAAATGCTTTTTTGGTACGATTAATGCACCAAGCACCATAGATAATAACCCCTTTGCTATGAACAACATTTACAAAACATTGAAGAGCAATCAGTTAACTCTTCTCTTTTGTTTGCTCCTTGCCTTCAGCGGAACTGTTCGCTCACAACACATCAACTACCAAAACGATTCAGGTTGGAAGATCGGCTTCAACATGGGTGGTGTTTGGCAACAAAGTGATATGAAATCAAAGGCCGGAATTGGTTTCGGCGCGACACTTGGTAAGGCCTTGTACCAAAAACCCGGTCGCTATTTTGCGTTCGACTTACGGTTCCGGTACCTGCACGGATATAATTACGGATACACCGATACAGCGATCACTCAGTTCCCCGCAACATCTATTTATAGCGGGAACAACACAGCAAATCCTACGTTGAATGCGTATCAGTCGCAAGGGAAGATGTTCTACAACTACCGAATGGCTCTCAACGAATATTCGATGGAGGGCGTTCTTACGTTTAACCGTTTGCGCGAACGTACAGGAATTGTGTTGTATACCTGGGGTGGAATTGGCTTAACAACTTACCGCGTAAAAACTGACCAGATCGATAATCCTTTCCTGGGAAGCGGAACTCCTTATAATTATACCGCTTTCGACTCTACTTCAACATGGTCGCAGCTCAGCGGAATTTGGGATGGCGAATATGAAACAGATGCTGATTTAAACCGCGGATTACAAGTTGGATTTATGCCTTCATGGGGTATTGGTTTCGGATATCAGTTCTCGCCTTATTTTGCAATGGTTCTTGAGCATAAGGTCACTTTTGCGCTGAATGATAAAATTGACGGCTATGCTTACAAAAATCCTGAAACACCTGTTAACGATCGTTACCACTATACAGGATTAAAATTCGTGTTCCACTTCGGAAAAGGAAACGGTCAGGTTTACACAAATTACAATACAACCACCACAACTACAACAACTGCTACAACAAGCACAAGTACCGTTGTAACAACTCCTCCGCGCGCACGACCGATTATCAATATTACCCAACCATCAATGAGTCCTGCTACCGTGAGCAACCAATACTACACGGTTAATGCAAACATTTACAATATTGATGGGCCTTCCAATATTAATTTTAAAGTGAATGGTAACCAAAGCACCAACTTCACTTACAATACATCAACCCAACAATTCTCCAGTAGCATCCTGCTGAACCCGGGAAGTAACGTTGTTGAGATCCGCGCTACCAATGAGGTGGGGTCAGACTATCAATCGGTGGTAATCGTATTTGATATGCCGATTATAAACAACATCCCTCCACCAATTGTAACTTTTACCAATCCTCCCTTTACTCCGTACAATACCAACAACCAATCCTTTAATGTTACCGCAACTATTTTAAATGTTGCAAACTCTTCGGGAATTGCGTTCAAAGTAAACGGACAAACAGTAAGTGGTTTCTCTTACAATCCTACGTCCCGCGCTTTTTCTGCTGTTATTGGTCTTCATGCAGGTCCGAACACAGTAGAAATTAAAGCAACCAATACTTCAGGAATGGATGTAAAACAAGTTGTGATCAATTACCAGCCGGTTGTTGTTCAGCAGCCACCTGTTGTTACGATCACAAACCCTACACTCAATCCCTACACGGTATATGTGAACTCTGCGAATGTTGACGCAACTGTCCTCAACGTTAGCAATTCATCAGATATTCGCCTGCGAATAAACGGACAGCTTTCTCCAAACTTCACTTACAACACTACCACAAAAGTGATGAATGTGATCGCGAGTCTGATTCCCGGTCCGAACACATTTGAAATTACTGCAACCAATGCAGCAGGTACAGATTCCAAATCTACTACCATTGTATATGTTGCGCCATCGGCTCTGCCACCAGTGATTACGTTTATCGATCCTGCTACTAATCCTGCTACTGTAACCACATCCACCAAAACAGTAAGGGCAACAGTTCAAAATGTTGCCGGACAAAGCAATATTCAGGTTCGTTTGAATGGCATTATTGTTCCTAATTTCTCATGGAATGCAAGTACCAAGGTTGTACAATTCAATGCTACACTAAACCCCGGTGCAAACACTGTTCAGATTACGGCTACCAATACAGTTGGATCAGACATTAAGGCAACAACAATTATTTATCAGCAGGTTCAAACCGGACAGCCTCCGATTGTTAGCATCAGCACTCCGGCTCAAAATCCTTACGCAACAACATCACCAAACGCCAGTATTATTGGTTCAGTGTTGAATGTGAATAGTCAGAGCCAGATCACCTTTAAGGTAAATGGCGTTCCTTCAAACAGCTTCACCTATGATGCCGTTACAAAAGTGTTCCTTGCCAACGTAACACTTAATCCGGGAACTAACGTTTATGAAATAAGCGCAACAAATAACTTCGGAAGCGATTCGCGCACACAAACAATAAACTACACCTTGCCTTGCAACGCACCGGTAATTACATTGGTACAACCTGCAAGCGCAAACTTCCAGACATCATTAAGCAATTTGCCATTCACTGCGATTGTTCAGAATATCGGCAATCAGTCGGCTATTACATTTAAGCTGAACGGTAATGCTCATCCTTTCACTTACAATGCAGCAAGTGGTACAGTGACTGCAACACTGAATTTGAGCGGGACCAGCAATACTGTTGAGTTAAAAGCGACCAACAATTGCGGAATGGCTACGCAAAGCATTTTAATCTATTACCAGGCGCCGCTTGTACCACCGATAGTTACCATTACAACGCCAGCAACAAATCCTTTCACTTCTGCCAACGCAAGCACTGCCATTACTGCTACAATACAACATGTAAGTTCTGCAGCAAATGTTTCACTTAAGGTGAATGGAACAAGTGTAACCGGATTTACATTCAATCCGCAAACTACACTGTTCAGTGCGAATGTTAATCTTATAAGTGGTGCCAATACAATTGAGATCACAGGAACTAACAATGATGGAAGCGATTCGAAAAGCACGGTGATTATTTACCAGCCTGTAGCACCTCCATGTCAGCAACCGGTTATAGTGCTAACTCAACCGGCAGGAAACAATTATTCAACAGCATTGAGTTCCTTGCAGGTAACAGCCAATATTCTGAATGTGACCACAAGTACCGGAATTGTTTTCCGTCAAAACGGAACCAACGTTCCCTTTACATTCAATTCTGCTACAGGAGCATTCTCTGCAAATGTCAATTTCACACAACCTACCAACAACCTCGAAATTATTGCAACGAACAGTTGTGGCAGCAGCACAAGTACGATTAGTGTAACTTATAATCGTCCACTTGTACCGCCGGTAGTTACCATCCTGAATCCGGGGCAAAACCCCTTCAACAGTGCAGTAGCGAACATGACGCTTACCGCAAACATTCTGAACATCACAGGATCATCGGACATTACTTATACAATCAATGGTGTATCGAGCACAAGTTTCACATTCAATCCGACAACGAATGTTTTCACCAGCAATGTGACCCTGGCAAGCGGAAATAATGTATTTACCATTTCTGCCACCAACGCAGATGGCAGCGACTCAAAAAGCACAACTATTATTTACACACCTGTTGTTGTTCCTTGCAACGCACCGGTTATCACTCCAATTGCACCGGCTACTGCGTCACAAACTGTGAATCTTGCCAATTATTCAATTCAGGCCTCTGTGTTGAATGCAACACAAAGCCAGATCACACTCAAACAAAACGGAGTAAGCAAAACATTTACGTATAACCCAACGACGTTCTTGTTAACCGCATCCGTTACACTGGTAGATGGAACCAACAACTTTGAAATCCTTGCTACCAACAATTGCGGATCAGAGACGACTTCATTCAGTATTGATTACAATCGTCCATTGGTGCCGCCTGTTGTAACCATCACTCAACCTGCTGCAGATCCTTACACCTCAGCAACGCAAAACACAACTATTACTGCAAGTATTCTTCACATCAATGGCAGCAGCGATATCAGCTTTAAAGTAAATGGCGTTCCAAGTACTTCCTTTACGTACAATGCCACTACTAAAGTCTTCACTTCAGCTATTACCCTTACTCCCGGTAATAATTCTGTAGAGATCATTGCTACAAATACAGATGGTACTGCAAACGACTCCCGCACGATTATCTACCAATACGTTGCTCCTTGCAACCCTCCGGCCGCAACCATTACTTCGCCTGCTGCAAATACAGTAGTTGCTGTTCCTTTTGCGACGTTTACTGCAACAGTAACGAATAGCAGTCAAAACGCAATTTCTCTGAAGCTTAATGGCACAACCGTTCCATTTACCTATACAAACGGAACTGTAAGCGCTAATCTTACCTTGGTAGAAGGCGGCAATGTTGTTGAGCTTACTGCCGGAAGCAATTGCGGTACAGCCTCGGAAAGTGTAACGATTACCTATAATCGACCACTCACACCTCCAACTGTTACCATCAGCGCTCCACAAAACGGAAGCACAACGCAAACATCAACCTCTACTGTAAATGCAACAATTACAAATATCCAGAACACTTCAGGAATTGTATTTCTTGTGAATGGTAATCCAAGCACCTCTTTCAACTTCAATGCAGCCAACAATAGCTTTACTGCATCTGTTAGTCTCAATCCGGGAGTAAATACTTTTGTGATTACCGCAACCAATCAGGATGGTCAAGCTAGTGATCAGACCAGCATTACTTACCAGCCTTGTATCGCTCCGCAGATAGTATTGAGTCAGCCTTCAGCAACCGGAACTACCGTAGCTAATGCTGCATTCAATCTTGTGGCAATGGTTCAAAATGGTGCCAACACTACAAACTCAGTCACGCTTAATGGCGCAAACGTTAGTGCAACTTCAACCGGAAACGCAATTAACTCAGGACTTACATTGGTTGCAGGAACCAACACGATCGTCATCAATGTAGCCGGTCCTTGCGGGAGCGATAGTGAAACCATTACCATTATCTATACCCCATGCTTCGATCCGGAAATACAACTGAACCAGTCGGGCGTTAACGGTAGCACGGTGAGTTCTTCAGCTTTCGCATTCAGCGGTACAGTTGCCAATGCATCAGGCACAAGTCTTTCTGTTACTTTTAATGGAAGCAACGCAAATGCTACTTATTCCAATGGCAGCTTTAATGGCAACCTAACTCTTGCCCAAGGGTTGAACACCATTGTAATAAACGTAACCGGTCCTTGTGGCACTGACTCAAAAACCATTCAGATCACCTACACGCCATGTAATGCTCCGCTTATTACCATCAATCCAAATTCAGGAGGAAACAACGTTGCAAACGCGGCATATACTATTACAGGTACTGTTGCAAATAATACAGGCACTACAGTTGCAATTACTTTAAATGGAACTGCGGTTACCTCTACCTATTCAGCAGGATCTTTTTCTGCCGGACTCAACCTGAACTCAGGCACAAACACAATTGTAGTTACTGTTACTGGTCCATGCGGAAACGCTACACAAACAGTGAACGTAACCTACACTCCTTGCAACGCTCCGGTAATTACTCTTAACCAGGCTAATGCAAATGGTACAGATCAAAGTAATGCGTCCTTTGCATTATCAGGTTCTGTAAGTAACCATTCCGGAACAACAGTCAGTGTTCAACTCAATGGAGCAGCCGTAAACGCAACCTACAACAACGGTAACTTCAATGCGTCACTTATACTTGCTGCCGGTTCCAACACTATTCTGGTAACGGTAAATGGTCCTTGCGGAACGGATACCAAAACAATCAGCCTTACACATACTCCTTGTGTTGCACCTGTTATTACAATGACCAGTCCTTCCTCTACCGGAATTACAGTAAGTAACCCAAGCTTTACTGTAATCGGTTCGGTTGCTGCCGGACTCAATAATGTAATTAAGGTTAAAGTAAACGGAACCGAAGTATTCACCACAAGTACTGCAAACAGTGTAAATACGAACGTTACGCTGAATCAGGGATCAAACAACATTGAGATCCTTGTGAATGGCGATTGCGGTTCAGCACAATCCGCTTTCGCTGTAACTTATACTCCATGTAACGCGCCGGTAGTAAATGTTGCTCAATCTTCTGCAAACAATTCTACACAAACCGCAGCTACATTTTCATTAAGTGGTTCGGTAAATAATTATCAGGGAACAACGTTAACGGTTCAGCTGAATGGCGGAACAGTAAATTCCACTTATACCAATGGTAATTATAGTGCAGGACTAACACTTGTGCCCGGCTCAAATAATATTGTGATTACTGCCACCGGAACATGTGGTACAGATACAAAAACGCTTACCATTAACCATACTCCATGTGTTACTCCATTGATCGGAATAACTAACCCTTCTGCAGCGAGCACAAGTTCAACCACTGCTTCGTTCACTGTTTCAGGTGCTGTTACCGGCGGGTTGAACAATGTGGTTACTGTAAAACATAACGGAACAGAAGTATATCAATCCACAACAAGCAACAATATCAACGTTCCGCTTACATTAACACAGGGCTCAAATACAATTTTAGTTTCCGTTACAGGTGATTGCGGCAATGCATCTCAAACCTATACGGTAAATTACACTCCATGTAATGCCCCTGTTGTAACTATTACACAACCTGCTGCAGCGGTTACCAACGCATCTGCAAGCATAAGCGGAACTGTTCAACACCACGCCGGAACAACGATTTCTGTGAGTGTAAACGGAACACCTGTTAATGCAACTTATAGCAATGGTAATTTCACGGCTAACGCAACATTAGCAAGCGGAAGCAATACCATTTTAGTTACAGCATCCGGTTCTTGCGGAACGGCAAGCAGTACTGCAACGGTAACTTATACAGCGCCTGCTCCTGCTCCTTGCGGACCACGTTTCAATCCCGGAAATTCAGCATGGGAATTCTGTTTGATTACTCCAAGCGGAACTTATACTAGAGATAACCTTGCTGCAAATCCAAACTTCACCTATACCGGTCCTGCAAGCAGTGCTTATTTCAAACCCATTGCAGGTGGTGGTGATGCAATTGTTAACGGATCAGCGTATCCTGTACAAAATGGTTCGTACTACCACTTTAGCGGAAACCTAACCGTAACAGTTGGCAGCAACCAACCCGGATCGATGGGTCACTGGACCATCTGTATTGAATCGAATGCTGCTCCTGTTTTTGGTAATGGTAATAATCGTCCGGCTAGCCCCTGCCAAAGCACCAACCAGGGTGGAGGAAACAACTCCGGTAATGGTGATTCTACTGTAGATTTTGATATTAATCCTAATGGTTCTGTCACCGTTAGTCAGACGGTTTGCGCAAACATCAAATGCCTGGGAGAATCAGTTGTTTATAGCAACACACAGGATGCTTTTGTAAAAATCTCCTATAGTATCGACAATGGTGTTACCTGGTCAAACTTCAACAACAACAATTATGTAAATGGCGGGGAACAAGAATCCGTTCTTGTCCCCACCGGATCCAACGTAGTGTTGAAAGCGTTTTGTACAACTGCAAACGGAAGCTGGACCAATACAATAAAAACCAACACCGGAAGTCAGTATGTGTATGTATTGAGAAACGGTGATCCCGCTCCAAACATTCAGCCCTTCCAAAATCAGGCGTCAGCAGAAGCGTTTCTGGCGGGAGTTATGACAAATGGCGTTATTACGATTGGTCCGAACGATGTAATCTACCTCTTCGAATTGCGGTTTGTCGGGAATGTCGGCATCGACTATCAAGACGCTGTTATGCTTGTAACGTTTGATGAAAACGGGAATTGCTCGAACGATAACAGGGGTAATACCGGAGGAGGATCCACCGGAGGAAACAACAGTGGAAGAGGCAATAACAAATCTCCAGAGAACACCGGAGGAAACACCGGAACTCAAAACAAAGGTGATGGCAATATTAACCCCAACAACAATGTAAACCCCAACAATACAGGAGGGAAAACAAATCCTGTTGAAGGAGGAAGTACCAACGGTGTATCGCCCAACAATAACACAGGCGGAAAAACTGATCCAGTTAATTCCGGGAAAGATGTTCAAAACAACACTCCCGTAAATAACAGAGAGTACACAGAAGCCATCAGTGCCGGCGACCGTTCGTTTGCTGAACAGCGGTATGCCGATGCAAAAACGCATTATGCACGTGCACTCACACTTAAGCCGGGCGATCCTTATGCAACTCAAAAAATTAAAGATTGCGATCAAATGCTCGACCGTAAGCGCATAGAAGAGGACGCCCAGCGTAAGGCACAGGAAGACGCTCAGAAAAAAGCACAACAAGATGCGCAGCGCAAGGCCCAGGAAGATGCTCAACGTAAAGCACAGGAGGACGCTCAGCGAAAGACACAGGAAGATGCTCAACGTAAGGCTCAGGAAGATGCGCAACGTAAAGCACAGGAAGACGCTCAGCGAAAGGCACAACAAGATGCGCAGCGCAAGGCTCAGGAAGATGCTCAACGTAAAGCACAGGAAGACGCTCAGCGAAAGACACAGGAAGATGCACAGCGTAAGGCTCAGGAAGATGCTACCAAGAAAGCAGCGGCTGAAAAAGCGGCGGCTGATGCAAAGAAAAAGCAGGAAGAAGAAGCCAAGAAAAAAGCCGAAGAAGAAAAGAAGAAACAAGAGTCTGAAAAAAAAGCAGCTGACCCTAAAACCCTTCCCGGAGGAAAGGTTGGGGTAACGGTTAACGAAGAGGGCGTAAAGCAAAACCCCAAGTAACATAGTATAAGGCGGGCCTAGGCCCGCCTTTTTTATGCCCTAAATCTGCGCTTGGTGGTCCATTTTTACCACTCATCGAAAAAGCCACGCAACAGAACCGATACTTTTTATCTTCGCTTTCCAATTTTTAAGAAATGAAAAGAACACTGATCGTATGGTCCCTGTTACTCGTAAGCCTCACCTTGAGAGCCGACGAAGGGATGTGGCTGCTGATGCACCTGAAGAAAATGAACATGGAAGACATGCAGAAAAAAGGCCTCCGCCTCACTGCAGAAGAAATCTATGACATCAACAAACCCGGTCTAAAAGACGCTGTTGTCTCTCTGGGGGGATTTTGCACTGCAGAAGTTATTTCCAAAGAAGGCTTGTTGCTTACCAATCACCATTGTGCGTTTGATGCAATTCAAACCTTTTCCACCGTAGAGAACGATTACCTGACCAACGGCTTTTGGGCTATGGATCGTAAGCAGGAATTGAATGTGCCCGGTTTGTTTGTGAATTTTCTGGTTCGCATGGAAGATGTTACAGAAAAGGTACTTGCGGCTGGCGCCAACATGGGTGTTACAGCCCGCAATGAAGCGATGCGCCGTAAAATGGAAGAGCTCCGTAAAGAAGCTACAAAGGGAACCCATTACACTGCAGAAATAAAATCATTCTTCGACGGAAACGAATATTATCTTTTTATCTATGAAACCTACCGCGATGTGCGTTTGGTTGGGGCCCCGCCAAGTTCCATCGGGAAATTTGGAGGTGATACGGACAACTGGATGTGGCCACGTCATACCGGTGATTTCTCTCTATTGCGCGTTTATTCCGGCGCAGATGGCAAACCGGCTGAATATTCGGATAAAAACATACCACTCAAACCTCGTCACCACCTGCCAGTTTCATTGAAAGGCGTGAACCAAAGCGATTTTGCAATGATCATGGGTTATCCCGGAAGCACCGATCGTTTCCTCACTTCTTACGGGGTAAAACAAGCCATTGAAACTGAACAACCTGCCCGTGTCCGAATTCGCGGAACCCGTTTGGAGATCATGAAGGCAGACATGGATCAGAGCGACAAAGTACGCATTCAGTATGCCTCCCATTATGCTGCCATTGCCAATTACTGGAAATACTTTATCGGACAAAGCCGCGGACTTAAAAGACTTCGTGTTTATGAGCAGAAAAAAGCGGAAGAAGTTGCCTTTCAGGAATGGGTAAATGCGGATGCAAAACGTAAAATCCGCTACGGCCAGGTGCTCAGCGATATGGAAGCGGCCTATTCTGAATTGGATAAAGTAATTGTTCCCGATGTCTATTTCAACGAATGCATCTTTGGTATCGAGATCAACACCTTGTTCCTGAAGTTGTATCCATTGTATGGTGCCTTGAACAATACCGACATTACCAAGGATCAACTGAATGGCGTTGTTGAAAGTGTTCGTACTGCTGTAAAGGATTACTTTAAAGATCACAATGCACCAACAGATGCCAAATTAATGGCCGCTATGTTGCGTCTTTATCATTCAGACGTTCCTGCTGAGTTTCATCCAAAAGAACTAACAGATATCCATAAGAAGACAAAGGGTGATTTCATGAAGTGGACCGTACCCTATTATGCGAAATCAATCTTTACTGATGCTACACGTCTTGATGCCTTCCTGAAAGCGCCCGAGATGAAGAAGATGAAAGCAGATCCCGGGTTTGCACTTATGCTGGCTTTCATTGATGTGTACCGCACCTTCTCGGAGCGTTCAAGTGCAGCCAGCAGTAAACTCGCAGAAGCGACTACTTTGTATGTAGAAGGAATTCGCATCCTGCGTACGGATAAAAAATTCTACCCCAACGCCAACTTTACCATGCGCCTTACCTACGGACAGGTGCTTGAATATTTCCCTCAGGATGGGGTTCATTATCTCCACTACACGACCCTGGATGGCATCATGGAGAAGGAAGATCCAAACAATGATGAATTTGTTGTGCCTGCACGTTTGAAAGAACTTTGGAAAAACAAAGATTATGGTCAGTACGGACAGAATGGGGTTCTCAATGTTGCATTCATTACCAACAACGATATCACTGGAGGAAACTCCGGTAGTCCGGTGATTAACGGAAACGGAGAGTTGATTGGTTGTGCCTTTGATGGTAACTGGGAAGCCATGAGCGGCGATATTGCGTTTGAACATAAACTGCAACGCACCATTTCAGTTGATATCCGCTATGTTCTTTTCATTATTGATAAGTATGCCGGAGCCAAACATCTCGTTGATGAAATGACACTGGTGAAATAATTATCTAATACATTCAAAAAGAAAAGCCCCTGAAAATTCAGGGGCTTTTCTTTTTATTTGAATAGGATTAATTATCCAAAGCTTTGTATAACTCATCAAGATTTGGAATCAGAACAATCTCAATTCTTCTATTCTTAGCCTTATCCGCTGCGTCAACAGGAAGAAACTCGCTTCTACCGGCTGCAGAGATTCTTTTTGGATCCATTCGACTGCTCTCCAACATCATTTTTACAACTGAGGTGGCGCGCAATACAGAAAGCTCCCAATTATCACGCGGTACATTTGGCGAGTTCAGTTTATCAGTGTCGGTGTGTCCTTCAACCAGAATTTCAATGTCTTTGGTGTCTTCAAGCACTTTTGAAAGTTTCACAATGGCATCTTTTCCTTCCTGATCTACTTTGTAGCTACCCGATGCAAACAAGAGTTTCGCTTCCATACTCACATAAACGCGACCATTCTTCTGAACCACTGTCAAGCCTTTTCCTTCAAAAGCCTTAAGTGCATTAGCCACTTTATCGCGTAATGCTTTTGAAGCTGCTTCTTGTTTTGCGAGAATATCCTCAAGTTCTTTGATGCGTTTTTCCTTGGCTTCCAATTCGGATTTTTTCACATTCAGTTCGCGCTCAAACAATTTCAAGGCATCCTCCTTGCGCTGCAATTCCAGTCGTGTCGCTTCAAGTTGAACAGATAATTTGGAGGCCTCAGCTTCGCTTCCTTTTTGCAGGAACTCGATCTTGCGCATGATCTCATCATTTAACTTGTTGATCTTGTCGTATTGCTCCTTCATTTGACGGTATGAAGCGCCAAGAATAGAGGTATCGCGACCTAAAGCGTCTGTAGCCTTTTTCAGACGCTCATGTTGCGAAGAAAGTTCTTTATAGGCATCAATTGCCTGTCGTGAGCTATCCCGCAGTTTCGTGAGTTCCTGATCACATGATTTGTACTTGGCTTCAAGTTCTTCATACTTTCTCTGTGGCACACAGGATGTAAAATAAAGTGCCAGCAAAGGCAGGAGAAGGATTAAAATCCGGTTGGTTTTCATAGGTTCTGATTTTTGGGAACGTTCCCAATCAAAATTATGCCGCTTTTTAAAAAAAGCACCTAAAAGGAAACTCTTTTTTTGAACAGCTCGTTTTTAAAGGAAAAATAAGGGCATGAAACGCTTATCACGGGACTGGTTCCTTCAACCCTCTATAGATTTCGAATTGAAATCCTATACCTTGCTGGGATGGCTTCAATCTGCATGCCTTGAAGTGAACGAAAGCAGAATCTACCCTGCCTTCGATGATCTTCAGTTTCACCTGCGTTCGCTCGAACAATTCAAAACCGATACCGATACCCTGTATGAACAGTTCCCAAAGGAAATTGAGCATCTCTATACCGGTAATCCTCCCAGAATTATTTACAAAACAAAGCACGAGCCTGACTCCCAATTTTCTATAATACGATCCATTATTGATTGGTCAATTCCTCGTGTTGAAAGCGCATTTAAATCAACTGAAGAACGCTTACTCGAAATGAAATCGAACACCGAGCTGTTTCCTGTAGGAATCGAGCCCATCTATAAAAAAGAAGGATTTCTGTTTATTCCGGATGGAGATCAGGAATTGCAAATATTCAGTTACCGAATGGGAAACATTTTTGAAAAAGAATCTGCTTCAGTACCTGCACTGAATACTCAATTCTTCATGCATCAACGCTGGACAATAAGCACTACTTTAAATGCAATTAAAAGTGATATTCTCAAACAATCTGATTTTGTGCCTGCCGTATATTTTTTGCGTTCAGAAAAATCGCTACCGGTAAATGAAACCTTGCTTCCAATTGCAAAAATAAGGCTGATGGAATATTTGGCCGGAGAATAAAAAAGGGAACGCTAGAAACGTTCCCTTTTCAAATTTGTGGTGCAGGATTATTTTTTCTTTTTCTTCTTTTTCCCTTTTTCTTCAATAGCAAAATATACACGCGAAAGATCGCGGTATTCCATTGCATTAATCGGGAAATTACGCACATTAGTTTGTACCAGACGGATGTAATTGTCGTAATACAGTGGCATTACCACAGCATCATCCACAATCAACTGATCACACTTAGCGAACAGCTCCATACGCTCTTTTTCATCAGTTGTGCGTAATGCTTTGCTGAACATTTCGTCGAATGCATCACTTCTGTAACGTGTGAAGTTGATATACGATTTGTCGGAAGGGTTTTCAGGAACATTCTTTCCGTAAAACAAGTTGAGGTAATTCTCAGGATCCGGATAATCCGCTACCCAGGCAGAACGCCAAAAATCAGCCTTGCCGGATTCAAACTCCTCAATGAGCTGATTAAGCGGCATGACATCCAGCTTAACTGTTACCCCAAGGTTTTCTTTAAGCATACTTTGGATGGCTTCAGCAAGCAATTCATTAGTAGTACCACCGGAGTTTAGCTGAAGTGTAATTACAGGAAACCCTCTTCCGTTGGGGAAACCGGCTTCAGACATTAATCTGCGGGCTTTGTCAGGATCGAAATTAAATCCTTTGATATTTCCTGATGGATAATTGGGCAATGATGGAGGAACGATTCCAAATGAAGCAGGAGTACCCTCGCCCTGCAGTGTATAGGTTACAAGTTTTTCGCGATCGATTGCATGGTTAAATGCCTGACGAACTCGCTTATCTTCAAAAACTTTTGAGGTGCTCAGGAAAGCATAAAACTGAATGGATAGCGCTTCTACCTGTTGCAATTCGAATTCAACGTTACCACCCTGGCGAGCCTCGTCCATAGAACCGAGTACAGAAGAGATTTCCTCTACCGGCAGTTTCCAAACCATATCGAGGTTCTTTTTACGGAACTCCATCAGCTCTGTTTTCTTTTCCTTATGGAAAGTGAACTTAACACCCTGCAAATACGGTAACTGATTTCCATGTTCATCCTGCTCCCAGTAATTCTCATTCTTTTCAAGCAAAATCATTTGACCATCACGCAAAGACTTTATCACGAAAGGACCTGTACCCACAACCTTTGTGCGCATATCATCCTTGTATTTTTCGTAAGCCTCACGTGGATATACCCAACATCCGGAATGTGCGATGATTTTAGGAAACGCTGAGAATGAAAAATTCAACTCGATGCTGAGTGTATAATCATCAATGACTTTAATTCCTGCAACACCACCTGCAGGAGATGCTTTTCCACCGGAAGTTGCAGCATAGTGTTCATTTGCACCTTTTACCTTGTCCTTAAACAACCAGTAAACTTTATTATCACCTGATGCAGTACAGAGACGATCAAAACAGTATTTAAAATCATTAGCAGTGACTTCACGTGCAGCACCACCAAAACATTCATCCTCATGAAACTTTACTCCTTTGCGAATGGTGAAGGTGAAAAGTGTGGCGTCTTCATTTACATCAAATGACTGTGCAATACAAGGGACAACTTCGAGACTTTGCTGATCGAATTTCAGCAAGCCCTGATACATTTGGCTGGCGATGTGATGTGAAGAGATGTCGTTAATACTAAGCGGAAAGAGGTTTTTAAAATCTTCAACCTCATTGATCTTGAAGATACCGCCATAAACGACTCCTCCTTTGGCTTCAACCATTTTGAGTTCATCACCTTTCTTTCCGCCACCGCAGGACGCCAAAATCACAGAAAGGCCAACGACCGGTAAAAGTTTCTTTATCATTGCTTACTTGGTGTTAGGGACATTGGCAAATATATACAAATAATCATTGCAGGAAAGGGCTTATGCAGGAAGGCAAATTAGCTGGATAAACGGCTAATCTTCAATTTCCAAAATCACCGGGCAGTGGTCGGAATGTTTCGCCTCAGGCAATATTACCGATCTGCTCAATCGCTTTTCCAATGATGCTGTAGCCATATGATAATCAATACGCCAACCCAGATTCTTTGCTCGTGCATTCGCTCTGAAACTCCACCAGGTGTATTGATGCGGATCCTGATTAAAATGCCTGAAGGTGTCGATGAACCCACTTTCCACAAATCGATCCACCCACTCACGTTCTTCGGGTAGAAAGCCACTGCTGTTCTTGTTGGAAACAGGGTTATGGATATCAATAGCTTTGTGGCAAATATTGTAATCTCCTGAAATGATGAGGTTCGGCCTGCTCTTTCGTAACTCGGATACATAAGGAAGGAAATCACCAAGAAACTCCATCTTAAATTCCTGTCGTTCTTCCCCTGAACTTCCACTTGGGAAATAGGCGCTCATAACAGAAAGATCACCAAAATCGCATCGCAGGATGCGCCCTTCCCTATCGTACTTTGGCATTCCACAGCCAATTTCAACGTTATCCGGTTCCTTCTTGCTGAATATCGCAACACCGCTATACCCCTTTTTTTCAGCAGGATGCCAATGGGTGAAATACCCAAGTTCCTCAAAAGGACGAATATCAATTTGTTCAGGCGTCGCCTTGATCTCCTGCAGGCAAACAATATCAGGGTTAACCGACTTTAGCCACTCGATCCACCCCTTTGAGATGGCAGAGCGCAAACCGTTGATGTTGTAGGTAATAATGCGGGTTTTCATTGCAAAAAATGGCCGAGAATGGTTTTTCGGAGGCATAAAGTTAATCAGGGAAGTCTGATTACATGCGCTGAAGGTCCTTTTCCCGTTATTTTGTGCAGTAAAACGAAAACGATCCGGTCTCTTGTACATATCATTCTGTTTTTGGTTCTTGGCCATTCGGTACAAGCGCAAAGTAATCTTCGTAACCGACTGGTGATCAATTCGGGGGACACATTGACTATTGATACCTTGAGTATGGTGCCGGGAAGCATCCAGGTATTTTATCAAGGCAACTTCCTCGATACTTCTCTTTTCAAAATTGATCCGCTAAAAGGAACGATGCACCTGGATATTCCTACAGGCGATACCGTTCGGATATTGTACCGCGTTTTTCCACAGAATTTGCATGCAGAATTTGCCCACAAAAAATCAGGAAACCGGGAGCCCGACATTCAACAAGAAAAAAACTCCTTTCGCTTTCAACCCGGAAAAGCAACAGACGATCTCTTCGGTGGTGATGGACTGAACAAATCAGGAAGTATTTCAAGAGGAGTAAACTTTGGGAATAATCAGGATTTATCTGTCAACTCATCCCTTAACCTGCAGCTCAATGGAAAAATATCAGACCGATTGAGTCTTATGGCCTCTGTTACCGACGACAATATTCCAATTCAGCCGGATGGAAACACCCAACAACTGCAGGATTTTGACCAGGTATTCATAAAAGTATACGATGAAAACTCATCGCTTACGGCCGGTGATTTCTGGATGAAAAAACCGGTTGGCCACTTTATGGTTTATAACAAACGTGCACAGGGAGCGTCGTTCAGTACGCTTCAAAGCAATACAGAAAAAGGGCAATCCTTCGAAACAAGAACAAGTGCGGCTTTATCCAAAGGAAAATTTGCGAGAAATCTTATTCCGGGCAGAGAAGGAAATCAAGGTCCGTACCGTTTACGCGGTGCAGAAAATGAGACATTCATTATTGTGCTTGCAGGAACGGAACAGGTCTATATCGACGGTCAATTATTGAAAAGGGGACAGGAAAACGATTATATCATCGATTACAATACAGCAGAAATCACATTTACACCCAACCGGCTTATTACCAAAGACCGAAGAATTGTTGTAGAATTTCAGTACTCCGACAAAAACTATGCGCGTTCGATTTTTGAATCTACCAACACCTGGAAATTTCGGAATACAGGAATTCATTTAAATATATATTCGGAACAAGACAGCAAAAACCAACCCCTTCAACAAAACCTGAGCGATAGTGCAAAATCGCTTCTGGCTTCTGTTGGCGACAGTGTTTATATTGCTGTTTTCCCCTCGCAGGATAGCGTTGGCTATGACCCTAATCGTGTGTTGTACCGAAAAACCGATTCATTGGGTTATGATCCTGTTTTTGTTTTCTCTTCACACCCCGACAGTGCAGTTTATGCTGTACGGTTTTCATTTGTTGGAGAAGGAAGAGGTGACTATGTGCAATCTAATTTTACGGCAATTGGACGAACTTTCCGTTGGGTTGCTCCTGATACGGTGGGATCGCAAATAGTACGAAGAGGAAATTTTGCACCCGTTGAAATTCTTATTGCCCCTAAAAAAAGACAGATGATCAGTACCGGTATCGACCATCGTTTTGGAAAAAAAGGTCGCTTCAGAACCGAACTGGCCTTATCGAAAACCGATCAAAACACATTCTCTTCCCTGCATAAATCCGACGACCAGGGCTTTGGTATCAAGCTTGCCTACGAGAATGATTATTCCGTTTTTCCCCGAAAAAAAGATCTTTCGCTCTATACAAAAGCAGATGTTGAAATGGTTGACGCACGATTCCGGTCCATTGAACGGTACCGCTCCGTTGAGTTTGAGCGCAATTGGAATGTCCTCAACCGTCCCTTGCAATCATCGCAATTATTAGCAGATATTGAAATAGGAATTCGCAATAAACAGGAACGATTGGGATATGGCTTTCAATCTTTTCTTTCCGGAAAAGAATACAATGGGATGTTGCATCGCTTAAACGGTGATTTACGAAGAAAAAGGTGGGCGGGGTATTTCAACGGCAGCTATCTGGAAGCTAAAGGGAGCAGCAGCAGCAACTTTATCCGGCATAAAAGTCAGATTGCACGCACCATTGGGAAATTCAGTATTGGCTATCGCGACGAGCATGAACTGAACCGTTTCTACACTGCAACCGATAGTCTGCGAACAGGGAGTTATCAATTTCATGAATGGGAAGCGTTTTTTGAAACAGCAGACACAGCACGAAATCGAATTCACTTTGCTTATCGCGAACGCATTGATAAATTATACGACACTACCAAACTGGGAAAAGCCGCACATGCACGACAATACACAGCAGGATTTACCCTCGCATCCAACGCATCACATCGATTAAGAGCTCATGCAGGGTATCGCGAATTGCAGATTGTTAATCCTCTGCTTACAAATCAAGCACCTGAGCGCACCCTTGTAAACAGGGTTGAATACGATTTGCGTGCCTGGAAAGGAGCGGTTACTGCCAATACATTTTTTGAAGTTGGAACCGGACAGGAGTTGAGGAAAGAATTTATTTATCTTGAAGTCCCGGCAGGACAAGGGATATATGCATGGGTAGACTATAATGGAAATGGAATAAAAGATCTTAGTGAATTTGAAATTGCAGCATTCCCCGATCAGGCACGATTTATCCGGTCGTTTACGCCAACCAATGAATATGTAAAAACATATACCAATCAGTTTAGTCAGAGTTTGCTATTGAATCCGGCAGCAGTATGGCGCTCGAAAAAGGGTTGGAAGAAAGCGTTGACCTACCTCTCCAACCAAACAGCCTACCGTGTAGATCGCAAAACGAATTCTGAAAATGAAACGGATCGGTTTAATCCATTTCTGCGCGAAATTGCAGACACCAGTTTATTGTCGCTGAATTCATCCTTTCGAAACACCATTTTTATAAACAGAACCGGAGCTGTTTTTGGGCTCGACCATACATATCAGGACCTCCGATCGAAATCGCTGCTTACAAACGGATTCGACTCCCGAATTCAGCGATCTCACCTGGTTAAGCTACGTTGGAACATTACCCCCGAATACAGCATTATTATTGAAGGGGAGCGAGGAGAAAAGGGAAGCACTTCCGACTTTCTGAGCTCAAGGAATTTCATCATTGGGTATGACAAGATTAATCCCCGACTCAATTTTCAACCCAATACCCGTTTGCGGATTACTGCATCCTACAAATACAGCAACAAACAAAACAAACCCGAATATGGAAATGAATCGGCAGAACTTCATGACATAGGAACCGAACTTAGGTATAATGTTGTGAACAAAGGGAGTTTGTTGATCAACATGAATCATATTCGCATACGTTATGTTGGGGCAAACGGAACGCCCATTGCATTCGACATGCTGGAGGCATTGCAGCCCGGCATGAATTATACCTGGAGCAGCAGTTGGCAACAAAACCTTTCGAAAAATATGCAGCTCAGCCTGAGTTACAACGGGAGAAAATCGGAGACTTCGAAAATCATTCACACAGGCGGAGTGCAGGTCAGAGCCTTTTTTTGAGATATTTGAGCTATGACAAAATCCCCGGGGAAAATCGCACTCATTGCGCCAGCTCGAAAAATGGAAGCTGCCGATATAGAAATCGGAAAACAATGTCTTCAAAAATGGGGATTTCAGCTTACTGAAGGTGCGCATCTCTATTCTCAACACAATCAGTTTGCAGGGACGGACAATGAACGAATTCTCGATTTTCAAAATGCACTGAATGATCCTACCGTAACGATTCTTCTTTGTGCCAGGGGTGGTTACGGAAGCTTAAGAATTGTTGATGCAATTGATTTTACTGCAGCAAACAACAAAATAATTGCAGGGTATAGCGACATCACTGTTTTTCACAACCATTTAATAAGCAAGCACAACATACCTTCCCTGCATTGTACAATGCCGGTTAATATGGCAAGCAATTCGTCTGAAGCACTGGAGAGTCTGAAGGATGCATTACTAAGAAAAAACCTTCACTACGAAATAGCGGCTCATTCGCTCAATAAAACAGGCGATGCTGAGGGTGTCTTATTCGGGGGCAATCTTTCATTGATTTACGCTATGAACGGAAGCTCCTCCCTTCCAAACCCCGAAGGGAAAATTCTCTTTCTTGAAGACCTCGATGAATACCTCTATCATATCGACCGCATGATGCTAAATTTAAAGCGAAGCGGAATACTTCAAAAGATTGCCGGACTCATCATTGGCGGATTTACCGGAATGAAAGACAATCCTACTCCATTTGGAAAAACTGCAGAGCAAATTATTCAGGAACATACACAAGAATACAATTACCCGGTTTGTTTTGGCTTTCCTGCAGGTCATGTGAACGACAACCGCGCACTGATAATGGGAGGAACAACCCGTTTAACAGTTAACCCAGATAAAGTGATCGTGCGCTCAACCTGGGAGCAATAAAAAAAGCGGAAGAATTTTCTCCCGCTTTTCGTTGGTGAAATTCCAACTGTTACTTATCGTATTTCGAATATCCCTGCGGAATATCAAAAATCGAATTATCAAGTGATTGTTTCTTAACTGTAGAAACCTTTAAAGTGGTGATCAAGGTGCCATCGGCCTTCTTTTCCTCACCTAACATAGGGAACATTCCATCCGCACCATTAAGCTTCAAAAAATACAGGGAAAGCTTATCAGCACGGTTAAGGGTTTTAAGCATGGGCATGAAAAAAGTGAACTGATCGTTTGCGAGCCAATACGTAATTACACGGTCTTCGTCCTTACAACTTACTTTCCACTCGGTACACTTGTAGCCTGCAATTTCTTTGGAGTTGTTGGTTTTCTGAATATCGAGTTTTACATCCTTACGCTGACGATTATTGGGCATATCCATCCACAATTTACGCTCCGGAGAAATCCCGATCACTTTATTTGCAGCAGCATCAACCAACATGATACCCTGAAGCGTTCCGTCAGTACCAAAATCTTCGATACGCATCTTATCGCCCTTAACGAAATACTTGTATTTAACCTCGGTATTTCCCGTCTTTTTGGTGAACTCAATTACGCCCTCAAAGTTGGCCTTTACAGAACCCGCGCCGGTCAAGGTGAGACCGAACAGTAAAATTGCAGGCAACATTAACTTTTGAAAACTGAAAAACTTCATAATCTGTGATTTAATTTTAAAGATACAAAAATAGTCTTTAACCAGATTGCAAAAGCTGTTCCAAACCATGAATGACAAGAAAAAATTGGGTAATAAAGGTGAGGAACTGGCTCTGGTTCACCTTCTTTCAAAGGGCTATGAAATTCTGGAAGTCAACTGGAAATCGGGTCACCTTGAAGTGGATATCATCGCAAGAGACGCTGATAGACTGGTCTTTGTGGAAGTGAAATCCCGAACTTCAGCTGTTTTTGGTGAGCCCGTTGAATTTGTGAAGCCCACCCAACAAAACAGGATCTTTAGAGCTGCAAACCTTTACTATGAGCAAAAAGCCAGTGAACTGGAAGCGCGCTTTGATATTATCGGACTCCTTTTCATGCCCGAAGGCTTTGAAATTGTTCATTTGGAAGACGCATTCTACCCAATCGCCTAGTGTCCGGCAAACAACTTGGGTAAAATAGCCGTACTTTTGCGCCTTATTAATAAAGTTCCATGAAAAGACAATCATCGCGCAGGCCCACAACCGGTAAGGGTCCCCGCAGATCTGAAAGTAAAAGTAAATCCGGCGGCCGCAGTCAGCGCGACGACAACAAAGGGGAAAAACGCTCATTCGGCAAGAAAGAAAGCGGATTCAGTTCCGATCGCAAAAAATCATACGGCAAAAAAGACGACAGTTTTGGTTCCGACAGAAAACGTTCCTACGGAAAACGTGAGGACGATGGCGGAGAAAAACGATCCTATTCGCGTCGCAGCGATGAGGGTGGTGAGAAAAGATCCTACGGTAAACGTGAGGGCGGATTCAGTTCCGACCGCAAAAAATCATACGGTAAAAAAGAAGACAGCTTCGGCTCTGACAGAAAACGTTCTTACGGAAAACGTGAGGACGAAGGCGGAGAAAAACGATCCTACTCCCGTCGCAGCGATGACGGTGGAGAGAAAAGATCTTACGGCAAACGTGATGGCGGATTCAGTTCTGATCGCAAAAAATCATACGGTAAAAAAGAAGACAGCTTCGGCTCTGACAGAAAAAGTTCTTTCGGAAAACGTGAGGACGAGGGCGGAGAAAAACGATCCTACTCGCGCCGCAGCGATGACGGTGGAGAGAAAAGATCTTACGGAAAACGTGATGGCGGATTCAGTTCCGACCGCAAAAAATCATACGGTAAAAAAGAAGACAGCTTCGGCTCTGACAGAAAACGTTCTTACGGAAAACGTGATGGTGATACCGGTGAGAAACGTTCATACTCCAGAAGAAGTGACGATGGTGGAGAAAAACGTTCGTACGGAAAACGTGATGGTGATGCCGGTGAGAAGCGTTCATACTCCAGAAGAAGTGATGATGGTGGAGAAAAAAGATCGTACGGAAAACGCGATGGTGATACCGGAGAGAAACGTTCATACTCCAGAAGAAGTGACGATGGTGGAGAAAAACGTTCGTACGGAAAACGTGAGGAAGGATTCGGTAATGATCGCAAGAAATCCTTTACACTGAAAAAGGATGACGGAACTGCAGAAAAACGCGGGTATGGTCGTGATAAAACCGATAACTCCGGCGACAGGAAAAGAAGCTATGCAAAATCCGGAGAGGAATTTTCCGGTGAAAGCAATCCGGAAACAGAAGGTAGTTCCTATTTCAGTGGACAAACCCGAAAAGGTGGTTTTGGTCGTAAAAAAGAGGATGGGGAAATTAAGAAGCCCTATATCGAAAAGGAATTCTCGGATGATGAAGAATTTGACTTCAAAGAACTGAGTAAAGAGAAAAAATCTTTCAAAAAATCGGCCAGTGCTTACAATGACATGGTAAATCGCTCGAAAGAGAAAAAGAAAACTACCAAGCCGCACGATGATGGTAAAATTCGCTTAAATAAGTTTGTAGCCAATACAGGAATTTGTTCACGTCGTGAAGCCGATACATTGATTGCAACCGGTGTTATCCGTGTAAACGGACAGGTAGTAACAGAGTTAGGCACACGCATTTTACCAACAGACAAAGTCCATTTTCACGACCAATTATTGAGTCAGGAAAAAATGGTTTATGTTCTTCTGAACAAACCCAAAGACTACATCACTACAACTGACGATCCTGAAAAGCGCAAGACCGTACTTGATCTTGTTGAGAACGCAACCAGGGAACGCTTGTATCCGGTTGGACGTTTGGATAGAAATACAACAGGATTATTATTGATGACCAACGACGGAGAGCTTACAGACAAACTCACCCATCCCAGAAACAACATCAAAAAGATCTATCATGTAATGACGGATAAAAACGTTAAGCGTGAAGATCTGATGAAACTGAAGGAAGGCTTCGAGCTGGAAGACGGATTTATTAAAGTCGACGACGCTCAATTTGTGGGCGATGCCAGCAATAAGCGTGATATCGGTGTTGAGATTCATAGCGGAAAAAACAGAATCGTTCGTCGTATGTTCGAACATTTGGGATACGATGTGATCAAACTTGACCGTGTAATGTTTGCCGGATTGGTGAAAAAAGATCTTCCACGCGGAAAATGGAGATTCCTTTCTGCAAAAGAAGTTTCGTTTTTAAAAATGCTTTGATCTAAGTATGCCGCGAATACTCACAGGAATTCAGAGCTCAGGTGTTCCACATCTCGGGAACATATTGGGAGCCATTCAGCCTGCCATTGAATTATGTCGTCAGCCGGGAAATGATTCGTTCATTTTTATTGCCGACATGCATTCGCTTACCTCACTAAAAGATGGTGCCATTCGACGCAACAACACCTATGCGGTTGCTGCTTCCTGGCTTGCTTTTGGATTAGATGTTCAACGAACAGTATTCTATCGTCAGAGCATGATTCCGGAAGTGTGTGAACTTGCATGGTACCTCAACTGCTTTACGCCATTTCCAATGCTTGCCAATGCGCATTCGTTTAAGGAGAAAAGCGATAAGTTATCGGATGTCAATGCCGGTTTGTTTACTTATCCTGTTTTGCAGGCGGCAGATATTGTTTTGTATGACGCTGAATATATTCCTGTTGGAAAAGACCAGGTGCAGCACCTTGAAATTTCACGCGATATAGCAGAAGCCTTTAATCGCATCATTGGAGAAACCTTTGTTGTGCCCGAGGCAAAAGTAGATGAACGCGTGATGATCGTTCCTGGTACGGATGGACAAAAAATGAGCAAGAGTTACAAAAACTTCATCGATATTTTTCTTCCCGAAAAGGAATTGAAAAAACAGATTGGAACTATCATTACCGACTCTACTCCACTAGAGGAACCAAAAAATCCTGACACCTGCAATGTCTTCAAACTTTTTCAACTGATCGCCAATAAGGAACAAACATCAGCCTTACGCGAAAAATACCTTGCCGGAAATTTTGGTTATGGTCATGCCAAACAGGAATTACTCGGCGTGATACTTGAGAAATATGCTGAGCCACGTTCGCTATTTGTGCATTACATGAATTCTCTTCCTGAGTTGGAAAACCAATTAAAAATTGGAGAAGAAAAAGCAAGACACATTGCTCATGCTAAAATGGCTGTAGTCAGAAAAAAGTTAGGCTTTTAAAAGAATCCGATGCTTGATTTTGCTCCCCGGGAATACCAATATGCAGGCATGTTCATCCTTGCGCTCCTCATGCTGAGGATACCGGCAATCGGCCCATACTTTCGCGGTTTAAATACCATGTTCCATGAAAGCGGACATGCATTCTTCGCATTATTGCTTACAGGTAAATTCAGTAAAGTCGATCTTCATGCCGACACCTCCGGATCTTGCAAATACACCATTAGCGGTTGGCTTCGCGATTCGCTCATCAATTTAGGAGGCTATCCCTTTGGAACAGCGGCCGCAGTTACCATGTTTTATTTTCTTCACAAGGGGAATACCGATTACGTTTTTTATGGTTTGGCCGGCTGGCTAATCCTCAATTTACTTTTTTGGATCAGGAATCGCTTCGGTTGGTTTTGGATTTTAACCTACGGAGCAATGCTGGCCGGTTGCTATTATTTACAAAATGAAGCTTTAACTTATTACTTTTTGTTCTTTTCTGCAGCCTTAAACCTGATGGAAGCGGTTTATTCTTCGCTTGTGATTTTATGGCTAAGTGTCGATGAACCCGGCCATGCAGGCGACACGACAAACCTCAGGCAAATCACTTATGTACCTGCTGTGGTATGGGGACTTCTATTTGCCACAAGCACCCTTTACGGGGCAGGTTGGGTCGTGCAGATTCTTTTCGGATGGAATATTTTACCCTTCTGATTAATCAAGTGATTTCTGAATAATTTCAGATAACACGTCCGACCGTGTTAGCATCATCATGTGCGAAGAATTCTTTAACCGAATATCCGGATTGGCAGTTCTTGCAGGAATGGTGTGATCTTTGGTTCCGTGAATCTTCACTATCCGTTCATCGCTTCCACAAACACCATCCCAATTAACAATTAAATGAATCGCCCGCTTAAGAAAAACAGGGTCTTTGTCTTGTAGCATCGCGTCGAATAAATCGGCGTTCTCTCGTCGCTCCGGTTCAAACAACAATTGTGCGGGTTTTGCCATAGCCTTGTAGAATCCTCCGGAAAAACATCGATAAACTTCTATATGTTTCATGCTTCTGTAACGAAGCGGCAATTCTTCTTTGCAGGACGCGCTCGATACCAGTATTACCCTTCGAACGGGAAGATGCTTACTTAGCTCTACCGCAACCATTCCACCTAGCGATACTCCAACAAACGAAAACAAACCCGTTGTGTCGATCATTGGAATAATTCGTTTTACATAGTCAGGCATTAACTCAAGATGAGCAGGAAGCGGAAGCCGAATAGATACCGTATCGTACCGCGATGAATCGAGTTTTAATCCGGAAAAAATACGCGGATCAGATCCATGCCCGTGAAGTAAATACACGCGCTCAATGCTAAAAACAGGTTGTGTAATACTCAGCAACACAACCAATGCGAAAATTTTCTTCATGTAGAATTAACGCTAATGAGATGCAATTATTTCAGCGAATCGAAAAATCATCTCCGTCCAATAATACCGGAAACTTTTCTCTAAAATCTAGTAGCTCGTTGCGTTTTAGCAGTACGGTCTCTACCAGCTCACAATTGTAACTATCCGATGAAATCCGCATTCCTTTTGCATCCATAACACAGGAATCACCGGAATGGGCAATCCCTCTTCCATCAGTGCCAATACGATTTACACCAACAACATACGACTGATTTTCAATTGCACGGGCAGAAAGCAATGTCATCCATGGCTCACGACGCAATTCAGGCCAATTGGCAACATAAATCAACACATCGTAAAAGGGAGAACTATTCCTTGACCAAACCGGAAAACGCAAATCGTAACAAATCAGGGGACAGATCCTCCAACCTTTTACCTCCGGAAAAATTTTTGTGCTTCCGGCAGAATAATGTTCATGTTCATTGCCCATTCTAAACAAGTGACGTTTATCGTAATATTCGATAGTACCCGAAGGATTGATCCACAGCAAGCGATTCACATACTGATCTTCAGCTTTAATAATTACACTACCGGTAAGTACAGCGTTCTTTTTTCGTGCAGTTGTGAGCATCCATTGTACGGTGTCGCCACTCATTGCTTCTGCAAGTTTCTCCGGCTGCATCGAAAATCCGGTACTGAACATTTCAGGAAGAACGATCAAATCGGCTTGCACATTCTGAAGCAAACGATCAAAACGCATACGGTTGGCTTCAGGATTTTCCCAATCCAATTCCGTTTGCACAATACAAACCTTTAATTCATTTGTGTTTCCCATCAAATTGAGTTTATTACATCAATGGCGCGCTTAAGTGTTTCTTCCTTTTTGGCAAAACAGAAACGCAATACTTTTGTGTTGACCGGCTCATGATAAAAAACGGAGATCGGAATACTTGCCAATTTTTTTTCTTTGGTCAGGCGAATTGAAAAATCGGTATCCTTTTCATCAGCAATTGCCGAATAATCCAATAACTGAAAATATGTCCCCCCTGAAGGTCTAAACGAAAAGCGACTGCCTTTAATTCCATCCAAAAAGAAATCGCGTTTCTGCTGATAAAACGCAGACAGGGAATTATAATTCTCTTCGTTTTGCAGATAAGCATTTAAACCGTGCTGCATTGGAGTGTTCACTGCAAATACGATAAACTGATGGGCTTTCCGAAATTCCGCCATGAGGTTGGCAGGTGCAAGTGCATACCCCATTTTCCAACCGGTTACGTGAAACGTTTTCCCGAATGAAAAAATTAAAATGGATCTCTCCTTTAAGCCCGGAAATTTGCATACACTGTTGTGTTCCTGTCCATCGAAAACCAGATGCTCATACACTTCATCCGACAGAACCAGGATATCTGTTCCCTTTGTGATTTTCTCAAGTTGTTCCAGATCCTCCTTTTTCAGTAAAGTACCGCTTGGATTATGCGGGGTATTAATGATGATCATCCGTGTACGATGATTGATCAGTTTTTTTACTTCGGGCCAGTCAATTGAAAAATCAGTCTGTTTTAATGTCGACCAAACAGCAACTCCGCCGTTTAATTCTATTGCGGGTTGATAGCAATCGTATGCAGGCGCAAACAGGATCACCTCATCTCCTTCACGAATAAATGCAGAAATAGCAGAATAGATTGCCTGAGTTCCCCCTGCAGTAATTGTAATGTCGGTTTCGGGATGATAATTGACGTTGTATGCCCGATTCATTTTTGCACAAAGCGTTTCCCGGAGAGATAACAAACCTTGCATTGGAGCGTATTGGTTATGCCCATCGTTCATTGCTTTGGATACGTGGCGAAGCAAATCCGGCGAACAATCAAAATCAGGAAATCCCTGCGATAAATTGATTGCCCCATGTTCGGCAGCAAGCCGACTCATCACCGTGAAAATGGTAGTGCCAACCTGGGGCAGCTTGGAAATGATTACAGGGGAAGAGGAATGTGCCATACTTCAAACTATATACAGTAACGTAAATTATTATGAACGCTACCATGAAGTTAGTGGTTTTTAACAAAGATCCCATAGTTCAATTCAAATCCTTATTTTCGTATTCATGCGCTTAGGATCAATACTGCTTTTTGTTACAGGAAGCCTCTTTCTTGCTTCGTGTGGTCCGGAAGCAGATGCGCGGGAAGTATGTGCCTGTTTTCATGAAGTACATCAACTGAGTGAAGAAGAGGGAACGGAAAAAATGAATGCGTGTTTAAAACAACTGGACCGGTTTCGATCCAGGTATAAAAACTCCGGTGATGAAATTGAATTTGAAACTGCTCTTGATCGTTGCCGTTAACACTTGCTTTTTATCCTGCGAAAACGCTGCAGAAGAAAGCGCGAATAAATGGTGTCGTTACAATGAAAAGGTAAAAACTGCCTCCAATGAAAAAGAGCAACTTCAGTGGGCAGAAAAAGCACGTGAGTTGGAAGAGGAAATAAAAACTGAATTTGGCTCAGATCCGGAAAGCATGAATATTATTTATACCATAACCAATGAATGCGATTAAAGTCTGTTTGTTGTTTGTAATTTTCCTAACAGTAAGTTGCAGCACCCGCGATCCTAAAACACTGGCCAGGGAATATTGTGCGTGTTTTAAAGAAGGGTTGAATGATCCGAATCGCATGAATGAATGTGCAGAATTAGCAAGAGAACACCAGGAGTTGCTTCCAAAAGATCCTGAAGCAGCAAAAATTTACGGTGAAGAAATCATTCGTTGTGCGGTCTACGACCAAAACGAAAAAACGAGATAAGAACATCGCCATGAAAAATCTGATTTATACCTCAGCCGTATTGTTCATGTTTGCGTCCTGTAAAAAGGACGATCCCCAGGCGAATGCTGAACAGTACTGCGAATGCATGAAAAAAGCTGCTGCCGATCATTCGTATTTACCCGATTGTGAAGTCATGGGCAACGAGCTTTTAAAAAAATATCCGGAAGGAAGCGAAGGGCGATCGACCGTTGAAAGTGTAATGCTGTATTGCGGGAAATAGATTTATTGGTGAGTGGTGAACAGTGAATGGTGAACAGATTTCTATTCACATATCACCGTTCACTTTTTACCATTCACCAAAAAACAAAAAGCCCTCTTCTTGCGAAGAGGGCTTTTTGTTTTTTGAAAATAGTTATTTCTCCGAAAGAATTGATGCTTTCATAAACTCACGGTTCATCCGTGCAATGTTTTCAAGTGAAATTCCTTTTGGACATTCAATCTCACATGCACCGGTATTGGAACAATTCCCGAAACCTTCTGCATCCATTTGTGCGACCATGTTCAATACACGTTGCTGTGCTTCTGCTTTACCTTGTGGCAACAGAGCAAGCTGAGAAACCTTCGCAGATACAAATAGCATTGCAGATCCGTTTTTACAGGTAGCAACGCATGCTCCGCAACCAATACAAGTTGCTGCTGCAAAGGCTTTGTCTGCGTTCTCCTTGGGAACAGGTAAACAATTGGCATCCTGAGCACCGCCTGTGTTTGCGCTTACATAACCGCCGGCCTGAATAACCCGGTCAAATGCGCTTCGATCCACCGCCAAATCCTTAATTACAGGAAAAGCCTGGGCTCTCCATGGTTCAATAAAGATTGTATCGCCATCTTTAAAAGAGCGCATGTGCAGCTGACAGGTAGTTACGCCATAATTAGGTCCGTGTGCACGACCATTAATGAAGAGTGAACACATTCCGCAAATTCCTTCGCGGCAATCGTGGTCGAATGCGATGGGATCATCTCCCTTGTTGATGAGTTGCTCATTGAGCACATCCAGCATTTCGAGGAATGACATATCAGGTGAAACATGGTCGATGGAATAATCTACCATTTTCCCTTTGTCCTCACGGTTCTTCTGGCGCCAGATTTTTAGATTGAGTTTCATATCTATCGATTGAAAATTCGAACTGAATTATTTATACGAACGTGCAACAACTTTGATTTCCTCAAACTTGAGTTCTTCCTTGTGAAGTACTTCGTCTTTGATATCGGGTTTGTATTCCCATGCGGAAACAAAGCTGAATCGATTGTCATCGCGCTTGGCTTCTCCTTCTTCTGTTTGTGATTCTTCACGGAAATGTCCACCACAGGATTCTTCGCGGGTGAGGGCATCCATACACATCAATTCACCAAGCTCCAGGAAATCGGCAACACGTCCGGCTTTCTCCAGCTCAGGATTGAATTCGTCATTGCTTCCCGGTACACGAACTTCCTTCCAGAACTCCTCACGCAATTGGCGGATTTCCTGAATGGCTTCTTTCAAGCCTTTTTCATTGCGCGCCATACCGCATTTGTCCCACATAATTTTTCCAAGACGCTTGTGGAAATAATCGACCGACTTCGTTCCCTTATTGTTCACGAAGAAGTTGATTTGATCTTTCACCGCTTTTTCGGCAGCATCAAACTCAGGTGTATTGGTTGGAATTTTTCCGGTACGGATATCATCAGCAAGATAATTTCCGATGGTGTAAGGAATCACAAAATATCCGTCAGCCAATCCTTGCATCAGTGCAGAAGCGCCGAGGCGGTTTGCTCCGTGATCGGAGAAGTTGGCTTCACCCAATGCATAACATCCCGGGATGGTTGTCATCAGTTCGTAATCGACCCACAATCCACCCATGGTGTAGTGAACGGCAGGATAAATTTTCATTGGAGTTTCATAAGGATCTTCGCCGGTGATCTGCTTGTACATATCAAACAGGTTTCCGTATTTTTCCTTCACCACATCCTTACCCATCGCACGAATCTGCTCAGGTGTAGGATTGGTCATGTTGTGTTTATTCGCTTCAATTTTTCCGTAACGTTCAATCGCTGCAGCGTAATCGAGGAATACTGCTTGTCCTGTTGCATTCACTCCGAAACCGGCATCACAACGCTCTTTCGCAGCACGTGAGGCTACGTCGCGCGGAACGAGGTTTCCGAATGCAGGATAGCGACGCTCGAGGTAATAATCGCGATCGTCTTCGGCAATGTCTTTTCCGAGTTTTTTCCCTTGCTGAATGGCAACGGCATCTTCTTTCTTCTTGGGAACCCAGATGCGTCCGTCGTTTCGAAGTGATTCCGACATCAAAGTCAGTTTCGACTGATGGTCGCCGGAAACAGGAATACAGGTCGGATGAATTTGTGTAAAACAAGGATTTCCAAAGAAAGCACCGCGTTTGTGCGCCTTCCAGGCAGCAGTGACGTTACTTCCCATTGCATTGGTAGAGAGGAAAAATACATTTCCGTAACCTCCTGAACACAGCAAAACTGCATGGGCCGAATGACGTTCAATCTCTCCTGTTACAAGGTTACGTGCAATAATTCCTCGTGCCTTCCCTCCTACAACCACAACATCAAGCATCTCATGGCGGTTGTACATTTTTACTTTACCTAATGCTATTTGTCTTGAGAGAGCTGAATAAGCCCCGAGTAATAATTGTTGTCCGGTTTGACCGGCTGCATAAAACGTACGCTGAACCTGTGTTCCACCGAAGGATCGGTTATCGAGCAACCCACCGTAATCGCGTGCAAAAGGAACACCTTGTGCAACACATTGGTCGATGATGTTTGCAGAAACCTCAGCCAGGCGATGAACGTTGGCTTCACGTGCGCGGTAATCTCCACCTTTTATGGTATCGTAAAACAATCTGTAGGTAGAGTCACCATCATTCTGGTAATTCTTAGCAGCATTGATCCCTCCCTGTGCGGCAATAGAGTGGGCACGACGCGGGGAGTCCTGAAAACAGAACGCCTTAACACTATAACCCATCTCAGCAAGAGAAGCAGCCGCAGAAGATCCTGCCAGACCTGTACCAACGACAATAATATCGATAGAACGCTTATTAGCAGGATTCACCAGCTTTACGTGGTTTTTATAATCGGTCCATTTCTTGTCAACGGAACCTTCAGGTATTTTGGAATTCAGCTTGCTCATGATCAGCTAAATTATTTTTACAACATGAAACGAATATAGAACGGAATGATCGCGAACAGCAATGGCACCAGTAGTGCAAAGCCATATCCGACCTTCTTAATAAGGGGAGTGTATTTTGGGTGACGAATTCCCACCGACTGAAATGCGCTTTGGAATCCATGCATCAAATGGAATGCAATTGCAATCATGGCCACCAGGTAGATCATGCAAACAATAAGTCCGTTGTCTGCATCCTTAAATGAAAGAACGGTGATGGAATATAAATCCTTTAGTTCCTCGCCATTGGCAGCAATGTATGTTTCAATTGGACCAAAATGCATTCGCTTCCAAAATGCCAGCATATGCAAAACGATAAATACCAACATTACTGTTCCCAATAATGCCATATTGCGAGAAGCCCAGGAGCTGCTGGCAGATGGTGTTTCCTTAACATAACGAACAGGACGTGCTCTTCTGTTTTGAATAGTCAAAATGATACCATCAATCGCATGAAAAAGAATTGAAATGTAAGTGACGATACTGAGGACCTTGACAAAAATGTTGGTCGTCATAAATTTCCCGTACATGTTAAAGGCGTCACGTGCGCCATTTTCGGGACTGATCAGGAGCTGAAGGTTTCCGGCAAGGTGTCCGGCCAGAAACAAGCAGAGGAACAAACCTGTTGCCGACATCCAGTATTTCTTTACCAGAGAGGACTTGAGCAGGGCAGAATTACTCATAGCGCTAATTGAGGTTTTGGTTGCACAAATGTAACCGCACAAAGCGATTGAACCACAGAAAAAAGTTATTTAGAATGATTCTAATAATTTTGTCTGGTGCTCATTTGAATAAGATTCGTTTTCCGATTACAATTGATTGAATAGAAAACAATTGTCGGACAAAAAAGTTAATGCTCAATGTTAAATTTTCCGAATCAATGCCATATAAAACCCATCTGTACCGGTAAGTGCGGGACTAAGTTTCTGTTCATGCACTAATTTAAAGGAAGGATTTTCCGCAAGGAATGCTTTAACCTGTTCATGGTTTTCAGATGGAAATATACTACAGGTTGCGTAGACCATTTTCCCTCCGGGCTTCAGCATTTTTGCATAGCTGAACAAAATCTCTTTTTGAAGTTTTTTTACTTTTTCCAAAAATTCAGGACTGAGCTTCCATTTTGCATCCGGATTACGGCGCAATGTCCCCAAGCCCGAACAGGGCACGTCTAACAAAAGACGATCGGCGCTTGCCTCCTGACGTTTAATAACCTTAGTGGAATCAATAATTTTTGGCTCAATAATGCTCACTCCGGCTCTGGCTGAACGCTTTTTCAACTCCTGAAGTTTCCGTTCTTCAACATCCATGGCAATAAGCCGCCCCTTATTCTCCATCAAGGCAGCAAGATGAAGTGCTTTTCCTCCTGCACCTGCACAAGCATCAATGACCCTCATTCCCGGTTTCACTTCAAGATATGCGGCAATCTGTTGGGAGCCTGCATCCTGCACTTCAAAATACCCTTCCAAAAACCACTTGTTTCTGAAAATATTTCTTCGTTCCGTGAGCCGCAATGCATCCGGCGCATGTTCAACCCTTTCTGTTTCTATACCATCTTCTTGCAAGAACATAGAAAGCGCATCGGGATTGGTTTTCAATCGGTTTGACCTGACATCTACCGGTGCCTCCTCGTTTAAAGCAACAAGCTCCTTCTCCCATTGCAGTCCCAATTCCCGTTCTCCCATTTCATCCATCCAATCCGGAATACTGTAGCGTAACGCTCTAACCGCCAAGGCTTCTGTATGTTTTTGGCGGACAGATGAAAAATCCATTCCGGAATTTTCTTTCCAGGCATATTTCTTATCGTGAAAGAGAAAAAAATAGGCCGATAATACCCTAAGCAAGGATGGTCGATCTGTTTGTTCATTTGTTGCTGCACAATAATGCAACAAGCGCCACCACCTTACTACATCATAGGTTGTTTCAGCAAGAAAGGCTCTATCGCGCGACCCCATCTTCGGATTGAGCTTCATGGTCCTTTCAATGACCTTGTCGGCATAATAACGTTGTTCAAAGATCTCCGCCAGTGCTGTACAAACTGCATCAATAAGCGGAAAATGAGGAGGGCGTTCGTGATTCACAGTCCAAAAGTAAGAAGTTTAAGGAAGGCTGAAAAAAAACTAAAGATGTGATAAAAGTCACCCAAAAAACATAGGATTCTACCTATGTTTGCAAAAAACACTACAGAACTATGAAAAAGCAAGAACTGGCTAAGCTGGAAAACGCATCAAACATCTTAAAAACAGTTGGCCACCCCATGAGGATTGCCATTATTGAACTGCTCCGTGCCAACAGAGGCCTCACAGTAACGGAGATTCATGAATCACTCGGTATTCTGCAGGCAATTGCCTCGCAGCATTTGGCATTGCTCAAAGAGATCGAAGTTGTTGGGTTCCGGAGAAAAGGCAGAAATGTCAGGTATTTCATCAGTAACAAAAAGGTTTACAAACTAATTGAGTTGGCTAAAGGCTTCAACTAATGCTTGTTATAGCCGGTTATATCGGGGCGGTGTTGATGGGGATTGTTCTCGGCCTTATTGGCGGAGGGGGCTCCATACTCACCTTCCCGGTATTGGTTTATTTCTTTGAAATAGAGGCCAACCACGCTACTTCCGATTCCTTATTTATTGTTGGAATAACCTCATTTATAGGGGCGATAGGCTATTTGAAAAATCAGCTGGTTAGCATGCGCTCGGTGTTGGTTTTCGGTTTACCGAGTATTGTTTCGGTTTACTTTACCAAGCGCTATATTTTTCCACCTATTCCCGGCGAATTTCCTGTTTTCGGTGTTATCGTAAGTAAGGATTTTGCAGTAACAGTACTCTTTGCCTTACTCATGGTTATCGCCTCCTTCTCCATGATCAAACCGATCAAGGTAATTCGGCAAGATGACTATGAATCAACAGAACGTTATCGTTACTTACTGATCATGATCATTGGTTTAGCGGTAGGTTTTCTTGCAGGCATGGTAGGTGCAGGAGGCGGATTTCTGATCATTCCGGCTTTGGTGATCCTTGCCAAGCTACCCATGAAAAAAGCAATTGGAACTTCTCTTGTGATCATCTTCTTAAACTCATTGCTGGGATTTGCCGGTGGCCTCAGCGCGGATGCAAACGTAAACTGGAACCTGTTACTCAGTCTTGCCGCCTTATCGATTGGAGGAATACTGATTGGACTCAAGCTCGCAAAGAACATTCCCGGATCAAAACTCAAGCCGGCATTTGGATGGTTTGTTCTTGCAACCGGCAGCCTGATGTTGATCGACAAATTTTTTAATCATTAATCATCTTCCCTCTTATGCTATTCGCTAAAGGCACAAAAATGTACAGCATTGCACATAAAAAATGTCCGCACTGCCATGAAGGAGAATTTTTTGTTTCCCGTAATCCCTATAACCTTTCCAAGGCAGGGGAAGTTAACGAGAATTGCAGTGTTTGTAAACGGAAACTCAGCATAGAACCCGGCTTCTACTACGGAGCAATGTATGTGGCTTATGCACTTGCAGTAGCGATGTATGTAAGTATATATGTGGCAACAAATGTTCTGTATCCATCTGCAAGTACATTGGTGCAAATTCTATTGATCATTGGAGGATTGATCCTAACCGGACCATGGCTTTATGCGCTCTCGAAAATGATATGGGGTAATTTTTTCATTGCTTATAAGGGCGTTGAACCAACGGAAAAAGAAATCCTGGAACTGGGTAAAAGACAAGTCCCTAAAGCATAATCGAATTCACTAAATTTGTTGACCGGAAGAATCCTATCCATATGAAGATTGAACAACTCTATACCAACTGTCTTGCAGAAGCAGCCTACTACATCGAAAGCGAAGGTGAAGCAGTGATCATTGATCCCTTACGTGAAACCGATCCGTATACAAAGAAAGCTGCCGAAAACAATAGCAAGATAAAATACATCCTGGAAACCCACTTCCATGCCGATTTTGTTTCCGGTCACGTTGATCTTTCAAAAAAAACAGGGGCAACCATTGTCTATGGACCAACAGCCCAACCTGCCTTTACCTGTCATATTGCAAAAGACGGTGAAGTCCTTAAAGTGGGCAAAATAACCATAACGGTGTTGCATACACCGGGACACACTCCTGAATCGGTAAGTTATTTGCTGAAAGATGAAAACGGAAAGGAACACGCACTTTTCACCGGTGATACGCTTTTCATTGGAGATGTGGGTCGTCCGGACCTTGCGGTAAAATCGAATCTGACTGAAAAAGATCTCGCAGGAATGTTATATGATTCCCTACGTGAAAAAATCATGACGCTTCCGGATGCTGTAATCGTTTATCCTGCGCACGGAGCTGGTTCAGCATGCGGTAAGAATATTGGTAAGGAAACGTATTCAACATTAGGAGAACAAAAGAAAAACAACTATGCCTTGCAACCAATGAGCAAGGAAGAATTTATAAAAGAAGTCACAACAGGAATTCTACCTGCTCCACAATACTTTGCAAAGAATGCAGCGCTCAACAAAGGGGGTTACGACAGTATCGATGATGTAATTGAACGCGGAAACAAAGCTCTCACCATTGATGCTTTTGCCACGGAAATTGCAAATGGAGCACTGGTTTTGGATGTGCGTAAAAAAGAAGATTTTGCAGCAGGATATATACCCGGCGCACTATTTATTGGTCTCGACGGTCAATTCGCTGTTTGGGTTGGGGCTTTGATCAAGGATCTTAATCAAGCAATTCTTCTTATTTGCGATGAGGGGCGTGAAGAAGAGGCGGTTCTTCGTTTGGCAAGAGTTGGTTATGATAATTGTAAAGGGTTTTTAAAAGGTGGTTTTTCGACCTGGAAAAATTCCGGGAAAGCAATTGCTGTTATTGAACAGATCAAGCCGGAAAATCTGGCAAAAGCGTATGCAACGGCCAGCATCATTGATGTCCGCAAACCCGGCGAATTCGAAGCAGAGCACGTGGAAAATGCAATTAGCCTTCCTCTGGATTTCATTGCAGAAAAAATGAACGTACTTGACAAAAACAAACACTATTTTGTTCATTGCAAAAGCGGATACCGGTCAATGATTGCTGTATCCATTCTAAAAGCGAATGGAATAACGAACCTGGTGGACGTAATTGGTGGTTATGATGCCATTGCAAAAACAGAGGTTCCTGTATCTGCATTTGTTTGTCCTTCTACATTAAAATAAGATCACTTTCACATAAAAAAAGGGCGTCGTGATGACGCCCTTTTTTTATGCCAAATTTTTCGTTTTCATTTCAATAAAACCAAGGTAACATATTGCGACAATTCACCATCCGGAAATTTTGCAAGCTCTTCCCGCAAAATTCCATTTCCCCACATTTTTATCTCGACTTTGTGTTTCCAAGCTGATAGTTCGTCAAAAACCTGTTTGATTTTATTGTCAGAAAAATCGATTGTCGACAAGGCCTGCATTTTGCCTAACATTGATGGTATAGCAGTAAATGCATTTTTACCCAGATCAAGATCGGTAAGTTGGGTCAATGAAGAGAAACAAGAAGGTAAGGACGAAAATTTATTTGCTGATGCCCTTAGTTCCTTTAATCTGGTTAGTGAACAGATAATCTCAGGGAAAAAAGGAAACGCATTGGTGCTAATATCGAGTCTGCCGATCATTTGTAATTTCGAAAATGCATCCGGAATGGCGTTCAATTTATTCTGATCGATCAATAATTCCTGTAAACTATCCATTGAAATAATCTCTGAAGGAAACGAAACAAATGCATTGGCGCCAAGATCCAGACTTGTAATCGTTTTTGCCTGTAAGAATTGTATTTCGGTTAATTTATTCCCTCTGAGTTTTACAATTTCCAATTTGGAACAGCCCGACATTGACGCAGGAATCCGATCGATTTGATTGAACGAAAAATCGATATACTCCAGGTTTTTTAATGCTCCCAACTCAGGAAGTACTTTTATTTTATTTCTGCTGATCATTAATTCCCTCAAGGAGGAACAGGAAATTACGGCCACCGGAAAAAGCGCCATTTCATTTGAAGAAATATTCAGAGACAGTAACGATTTCGGAAACCCGGCATCAGGTGTCAGCATCTTTAATTTGTTGCCGGAAACATCCAATTTTTCCAATGTTGCCATCGATCCCAACCAGGAAGGCAAAGTGAACAACAAATTATCCTCCAAGCGCAGCTCCTTCAAAGAGGCAATATCTCTGATTACCTCCGGAACAGATTGAAGCTTATTATTGGAAAGATCCAGCTTCCGCAATTGCTTTAATCCGGAAATCCATTGTGGTAAAACAGTCAATTTGTTGTTGTTAAGGCTTAACTCTTCGAGGTTGATTAATTTCTCGATTGAACCGGGAACCTCTGTTAAGTCTTTATCGGAAAGAATTAAAATTTTTACCTTTTTGGGATCCTGCAATGCAGACTCGATAGTCCAATACGCTTTTGCTTTTTCCTGAGCATAAGCAGACGCAGCAAGCGTCATCAACAACAAACATGAAAAAAATTGTTTCATAGAACCCTTCCGTTTATTCAATTAAATGTAGGTATATCGGAACAATTATTAGGGTATTGTTGAGATCTTAAGATGTAAGCCGCATAATAAACTGTAAATGTTTGTGATCCAAACCAACAACAAGATCTATTAACAAAAACGATAGGGCAAATACTTTAAACAACATCATTGCATGACCATATTTCATTCTATTTTTGACAAAAGATCATTCGATGCTCGAAATATTAAAACAACCCTGGCCATGGTACATTACAGGTCCGCTCATCGGGCTCATGGTTCCGCTCTTGCTTATTTTTGCAAACCGTCATTTTGGAATATCCACTTCTTTTCGGCATATCTGTGCTGCCTGTATTCCTACGAAGAATCCATTTTTCAAGTACGACTGGAAAAAAGAATCGTGGATGTTGTTTTTAGCAGGCGGAATAATAATTGGCGGCTGGATTGGCGGAGATGCGCTTAAGAACCCCAATCCGATGCAACTCAGTAACAACGCTATTGAACTGTTTGCTTCGATGGGGTTTTCTGATTTCACAGAGATCTCGCCTTCAGCCATCTTTGGTTGGGAATCGTTTTCCGGTTGGCAGGGTTGGTTGTTTATGATTGCCGGAGGATTCCTGATCGGATTCGGAACTCGCTGGGCCAATGGATGTACTGCAGGACATGCCATCATGGGATTATCATTGCTCAATCCCGGCTCGCTGGTTGCTGTTATCGGGTTTTTCATTGGCGGACTCGCTGTTACTCATCTTCTGTTCCCTCAACTCTTCTGAACATGAAAAAGAATCTGTTTTTTCTCGTCATTGGAGTGGTATTCGGAACCATCCTTACCAAAGGGGAAGTCATTTCGTGGTTTCGCATTCAGGAAATGTTCCACTTCCAAAGTTTCCACATGTACGGTGTAATTGGATGCGCTGTTGTGGTTGGAGCCCTCTCGGTTCAGCTCATTCAGCGTTTCAACATCAAAACCATTCATGGCGAAAGAATTAATCTCGAAAAGAAACCTGCACAATACAAAGCGCATATTCTGGGAGGTACACTTTTCGGAATGGGATGGGCACTTACGGGAGCTTGTCCTGCCCCCATCTATGCATTGACCGGAGCCGGATACTACCCCATGATCACTGTACTGTTTAGCGCAGTGATGGGGACATTTACCTACGCACTTGTCAAAGACAAACTGCCTCATTAAATTTTTATGTCGCTCGAAAAACATTTCTCCACCTTTCGCGAAAACATCATCGGACAACATCAATGGTTCACCGGCCCGGAAGGCGAAAAACGCATTCTTTATGCCGACTGGACAGCCAGCGGAAGAATGTATGCACCCATAGAAGATTTGCTGAAAAACGAGATCGCGCCATTTGTAGGCAATACCCACACGGAAACCTCCGTTTGCGGAACAACAATGACCAAGGCCTATCATGAAGCCTTACACATCATCAAGCATCATGTCAACGCCGGTAAAGACGATGCGATAATCACTTATGGTTCGGGAATGACAGCGGTGGTGAATAAACTTCAACGCATGCTCGGATTGCGTATTCATGAAAAGTACCGCGAAAAAGTTTTACCAAAGGAGAACGATCGTCCGATCGTTTTCATCACCCATATGGAACACCATTCCAACCAAACGTCCTGGCTGGAAACATTAGCCGATGTTAGAGTGATCGATGCCAATGCAGAAGGATTACCGGATTTAAATTCGCTGAAAAATTTATTGGAAGAGTTTAAACATCGTCCGATGAAAATTGCGGCGGTAACATCCTGCAGTAACGTAACTGGTGTATTTACTCCCTACCATGAAATTGCTACAGTTATGCACGAAGCAGACGGGTTGTGCTTTGTCGATTTTGCCTGTAGTGCGCCTTATATTACCATCGATATGCATCCAAAAGAATATCCGCAAGGTTGGCTCGATGCAATCTATTTCTCACCGCACAAATTTCTTGGCGGGCCGGGTACAAGCGGTGTTTTAGTATTCAACACCAAACTGTACACCAATAAAATTCCCGACAATCCCGGAGGCGGAACAGTCGACTGGACCAACCCATGGGGAGAGCACAAATACGTGGACGATATTGAAGCACGCGAAGACGGTGGAACGCCCGGTTTTATGCAAGCCATTCGCACTGCATTGTGCATTCGCCTCAAGGAAAAAATGGGTGTCGAAAATATCATGAAACGCGAAGAAGAACTTCTCTCCATCATCTGGCCGGGATTAAGTTCCATTGAAGGATTGCATCTTCTGGCCGACAATCACCCGCATCGTTTAGGCGTACTTTCGTTTTACGTTGAAGGCTGTCATTATAATCTTGCCGTGAAACTTCTCAACGACAAATACGGCATTCAGGTAAGAGGTGGTTGTTCATGCGCTGGAACTTACGGACATTATCTGCTGGAGGTGTCGTACGATAAATCGAAAAACATCACGGATAAAATCAACCAGGGCATCCTCACCGAAAAACCGGGCTGGGTGCGTATGTCGATTCACCCTACCATGAGCGATCAGGAAGCAAAGGAATTGGTGGAAGCAGTAAAATCACTCGCAGCTCATCATCGCGAATGGGTAAAGGAGTATGATTACTCTTCAAAAACCAATGAATTCACACGAAAGAATTTTAATGATTCCCGTGAAAAGGTAGTCCTGCAATGGTTTTCGTGAATTGTGACAGGCATCACTGACCGTATTGTTCAGGTAGTGTATCTTTGCAGTATGAAAAAACTGATCTTCCCCTTGGCAACAATGGTGCTTCTTGCATCATGCACTTCTGAAAAGACACATACAGAAACGAGCACTACTTCTACTACAGTTACTACTACCGAAGGCGAATCGACAACAACAAGCAGTTCGCTCAGTACAGTAGATGCAGCCACATTCAAATCAGAAATGGAAAGTACACCGGGTACTCTACTAGATGTAAGAACACCTGAAGAAGTTGCTGCAGGAATCATTCCTGGTGCTACTGTGATCAACATTAATGATAGCGATTTCGAAACACGCATTGACCAGCTGGACAAAACCAAACCTGTTTATGTTTACTGTAAAGCCGGTGGCCGTTCAGCTCGCGCTGCTGACATGCTGAAAGAAAAAGGATTTCCTGTTGTTGTTAACCTCGATGGTGGAATCATGGCATGGACAGATAAAGGATTTGAAACTGCGAAATAAAAGAATTGCACTATGTCTAGTTTCTCAGAACTCATCAAAGGAGATAAGCCGGTGCTTGTCGATTTTTTCGCCACCTGGTGTGGTCCGTGTAGGATGATGTCGCCAATTCTTGAGGATGTCACTAAAAAAGTTGGTCCAAAAGCCCATGTGCTAAAAGTTGATGTGGACAAGAATCCTCAGGCAGCAGCACATTACGGAGTGCAGGGCGTACCTACATTAATCCTGTTTAAAAAAGGAAAAATTATCTGGAGACAATCGGGGGTAATTCCTGCCAATCAGCTTGTAAATATCATTCAACAAAACAGCTGATTGAGCGCAAATTCGCATCGACTTTATCTGCTTGCAGGATTCATTGCATTACTTCCTCTTTTCGCATTATCTTTTTTTACCTTTCCCTGTGCTGATGACTGGTGCGCAGATATTTTTTTTAGGCAATTTCATGTGCGATCCGATGCATTTAATGCCTTGTATGAAACTTACAATGGAAGATTTGCAGCTAACGGGGTATTGCTTTTTTCTCCATTAAATTTTGGGCAATCCGGATATTCAGTTTGGCTGTTCTTTCAACTCCTTCTCTTTGCATTGGTTTTTTTTCTTGTCGCAAAAAGCCTCTTTCGGTATTTTGGAATTGAAAGAGGTAGTGAACTAATCAGCCTGCTCTCATTGCTTACCGCCTTTTCTGCATTACCGCAAATTTCTGAGGGTCTATTCTGGCTGACCGGCAGCGCAGCCTATCTTGGCGGATCCATTTTTTTGCTGTTGCACATTGGAAGTATGATTTATTACCTCCGAAAAAAAAACACATCAGGATTACTTTTTGTTTTCATAACAGCGTTTTTAGCACAGGGATGGAATGAAGTTCAAACAGTGTTTATGGCAGCAGTTTATTTTATCGCCTTAATTGGTTTTATCATCTACAAGAAAAAAATTCCAACATGGTTTATCTTTTCAATGATTGCCATCAGCATAGGCACATTGATTATGGTACTTGCTCCGGGAAATGATGTGCGAATAAATAATTATCCGGACGCAGGAAATACAGTGAACAGCCTTTTTATGAGTTTCGCACAAACACTGCGCTTTCTGGCTTTGTGGCTGATTCACCCATCAGGCATTATCCTTGCCATAATTGTGATGTATAAAGGCGCACAATTCGGTTCAACAACTCGCTTACCCTCGCTGTTCATTCTGATTTCACTTCTGCTTTTTGCCGTTTTTATTGCTGCATTTCTTCCCTATTTAACAACGGGAATATTAGGTCAACACAGAACTTTGAATTGGGCATGTGTGTTTTGTTTTCTCCTTTTGCCACTGATTTGGTTTCAGGTTGGATTCAGGCTGAAAAACATTATTCGTCCCGGAATATTGAAATGGAGTCTTCCCTTGTTTTTTGTTGCACTTGCAATAAATGGAAACTTTTTTACTGCAGGAAAAGATTTGTTTTCCGGCAATGCAGCTTCTTATAAAAACGAACAAATTCAAAGAAACGAATTTCTGGCGAAAAGAAATTATTCGGATAAAAACTCAATACCAGAGCTTATTCATCGTCCTGTTTCAATATCTCCTTTTGATTTGGGTGGTAACGGAGACGAATGGATTCGTGATTGTATGTGGGAATCGAAAAATTAAATCCAGATTGAAGATGAAAGAAATTATTAATGATTGGAAAATAGCAGGATTGCTATGTTTAAGTCTTGGACTTGCACCCTTTTTTCCTGAGCCGCATATCTGGGGCAAACTCAAATGGATTTCCGGAGGTGGAATAGGTATGCAAGCCATGGATTGGTTCGACGCATTATTTCATGGAATACCCTGGATTTTAATGTTGCGGCTTGGGGTGTTGAAACTATTTAGTAAGCAAAAAGGATAAAACTCTAAGATCGAATCTTTCACTTAATAAGTAATTTGGTATCGCTCAACTTGATTTTTTCCAGCTAAGCACCGAACTTTGGCAGACCTCCGGGATTTTAAAAATCCCGGAGGTCTAGGTTCAGGTATCCGTACTCTAGAGCGAAAAAAAATCAAAGACCGGTATCACGACGCGAATAAGACTTTGAATACTTCTTCAATTTTTCCAACCTGAATTAATTCAATAGAAAACTGATCCTGTGAAATTCCCTTATTGTATTTGGAAATGATTATCCGCTCATAACCGAGCTTTTCTGCTTCCGAAATGCGTTGTTCTACGCGGTTCACAGGACGGATTTCACCGCTTAAGCCTACTTCTGCAGAGAGACAAGTTTTGGATGGAACAGAAAGATCAACATTCGATGATAATACGGCGCAAACTACTGCCAGATCAATTGCAGGATCATCAACACGGAGTCCACCTGCTATATTGAGAAAAACATCTTTCGATCCAAGTTTAAATCCGCAACGTTTTTCAAGAACCGCAAGCAACATGTTCAGTCGCTTTGCATCGAATCCGGTGGCGGAGCGTTGTGGCATTCCGTATGCTGCTGTACTTACGAGTGCTTGTACTTCCACGAGTAAGGGACGCATACCTTCGAGTGTAGCAGCAATAGCGATTCCGCTTAATCCTTCATCATTATTTGAGATCAGTATTTCAGATGGGTTTTCCACTTCGCGCAAACCAGCACCGCGCATTTCGTAAATACCGAGCTCATTGGTGGAACCAAAACGATTCTTCACACTGCGCAACAAACGGTAAACGTGATTGCGATCGCCTTCAAACTGCAATACGGTATCGACCATGTGCTCTAAAACCTTCGGACCGGCGATGCTGCCGTCTTTGGTGATGTGTCCGATGAGAAACACCGGTGTATTGCTCTCCTTCGCAAAACGCATGAGCTCTGCGGTGCATTCACGGATCTGCGATATGCTGCCTGGTGAGGATTCGATGTAGGAGGTATGAAGCGTCTGGATGGAATCGACGATGAGCAGATCAGGCTGAAGTTCTTCGATCTGACGGAAGATATTTTGCGTATTGGTCTCGGTGAGAATGAAACAATCGGGATTGGCAAAGCCGATGCGCTCTCCACGCATGCGGATCTGTTTTTCGCTTTCTTCGCCACTGACGTACATAACCTTCAAACCCTGGTTCTTCACTGCAATCTGCAGCATGAGAGTGGATTTACCGATACCGGGTTCCCCACCGATAAGAATAAGCGAGCCGGGTACGAGTCCACCGCCCAAAACACGGTTCAGTTCACGATCGGAGAGTAGCACACGGTCTTCTTCCTGCAGACGGATCTCAGTGATTTTTTGTGCTTTCGCTAAACGTTTGGAACCCGATGCGCCAGGACGAAAACTTCCTTTTTCTTCCTTGTCGAGAACCTCCTCCACAAAGGTGTTCCAGGCTGCACAGGAAGGACATTTACCCAACCATTTGACAGATTCGTAGCCACAGCTCTGACAGAAATATGCGGATTTCACTTTAGCCATGGGACGAAATTAGTGTAAATGCACGCAAAGTATGTGCGTTGTGGAAAAAGCTTTACAACTGCTTCATCCCCTCCACCATCTCCAACACGGCCGGACAAACCTGCGTGTTTTTAAAGGTGAGATCGAGCAACTGAATCATTTTTTTTCGGTCGGTGTGTGGATACTCTCTGCATGCTGCGGGTCGACCTTCGTACACGGAGCAATAGTTATCTGCACCAAGAAAAGGGCAGGGTGAAGTACGCATCACATAGGTGCCATCGGGTTCGGAGGTGAGGTAGTGAGCAATGACTTCGGCAGGACGAATGCGCAGGGTTTTTGCCAGGCGGTCCACATCGCTTTCGCGGACGATCGGACTGGTGGTCTTGCAGCAATTGGCGCAGGAGAGGCAATCAATGCGTGAAAACACTTCTTCGTGTTGCGCATGAAATTTCTCATCAAGTTTGCGCGGATCACTTTTTTTGAGGGAGGAAAGAAATTTTTTGTTCTCCGCTTTCAACGCAGCAGCACGTTTGGCAAATGCAAGGAGATCGATCTGCACTCAGCCTTTCAGTTTTGCGATGGTAGAGGTAGTGGAAAATCCATCCACAAAAGGAATTGTAACGATCTCTCCTCCGTTTGCACGAACACCATCGGAACCCACAATGTATTTCTTTGACGAAGGATTGGTCTCTGCAGCATCGTAATCTCCGCCTTTTACCAAAACGTCCGGCTGAAGCATTTGAATCAATTCAAGTGGGGTATCCTCATCAAAAACCACAACTGCATCCACCACCTGCAAAGAGGCGATCAGCAAAGCACGCGATGTTTCGTCGTTGACCGGACGATCATCTCCCTTGCCTTGTCTGCGCACCGAAGCATCGGAGTTCACCGCAACGATCAGCTTATTTCCGTATTCGGCAGCCATGGCGAGGTAGGTTGCATGTCCGCGATGCAGAATATCGAAACAACCGTTGGTAAAAACAATCTTCGACGATTTAAGTCGCCATACCTTCACCGAGCGTTGCAGATCATTCAGCGAAAGGATTTTGGATTGGATGCTGTCGAATTTATTCATGCTGTTGTATTTACCCGCGGCTTTGGATGCGAAAGGTAGCCATTACCTGGAAGAAAAAAAACATCCTTTTTCGCAATGTGGAACTCCTGAATTTTACGTATACTCGTAACAATGAGCTACCTGATCATCGAAATAAAAAATCCGAAAGCGCGTAAACTGTTAAACGATTTACGCGACCGGAATCTTATTTCCATCAATGAGGATAGTTCTGTGTTTTTTGAAACCGTCAGAAAAATAAAAAAGAAGGCGGATAGAAAAAGATTACACTCAAAAAACACTCTTGCGCAATAACAATTATGCCGCATTAACCTTAGCACGGGGAATGCCTGCAATTTCTTTTTGTTTTGCCCGCATTTCTTCCTCCAGATCATAATCATCCTGCAATCCCATCCAGAATTTAGGAGAAGTACCGAAATAGCGGGCCAATCGTAAAGCGGTATCAGCAGTGATCCTTCGATTTCCTTTCAGAATCTCTGAAATGCGGGTCTGCGGAATGGAGATATCCTTGGATAATTTATAGGCCGTAATGGCCATTGGAAGTAAAAACTCCTCCAACAAAACTTCTCCGGGGTGAATATTTCTAATTCGTTTCATGTTAATGGTAATCTATAATTTCAACATTCGAAGCATTTCCATTGTTCCATTTGAAAATGATCCGCCACTGCTTATTGATTCGTATTGAATAAAACTGACTCAGGTCGCCTTTAAGCTTTTCCAGCCGATTCGCGGGTGGAATTTTCAAATCAGCAATACTTATCGAGTTGTTGATCATTCTCAATTTGCGTCGCGCTACGGCCTGTATTTCATTCGGAATATGACGAACCGCCTGTCCCTCCCAAATTTTTTCAGTTTCCCGGGTTCCGAATGAAACAATCATAGTAACGCATCACGATAGTAACGCCAAAGATAAGTAAACAATGAATACAATCAAAGGAAAGTTAGTGGTCCTTTCGTGCTAAGTGTCTTTGTGGTGAAAAAAATCACCCCTCCTCATTCATCCGCGGCATCAGGTAAAACGACACCGCTCCGGCAACCACCAGCAACAAGGTCTGCGCTGCCCAGGTTACCCAGCCCAAGGCAATCACCACATCGTAATCGGCGCCGTACATCACCAATGCAGAAGCTACCAGTACCGGATACACACCCACGCCACCCTGCACCAGAATAATTCCTAAACTTCCTCCCAAAAATCCAAGGAGAAGTGCTTTCAATTCGAGCTGTGATGTTTCGGCTATAGAATAAAAACAAACGAGGTACAAGAGGATGTACAGGAACCAGATCAAAAATGTAAGACCCAAAAACTCCCAGCGCTTTTTAAGTCGGAGTATTGCAAGTAATCCATCAAACAAGCCGCTTACCAAGGCATTTACTTTTGTGCGAACTTTTGGGTGAATAAAATACAAAACAACTCCCGCAAGTAACAAGGCAGACAAAACAACAAGTGCAATAAACATCCAGCTGCTGCTTTTCTGATCACCGGAACCCATAGCTGAAAATGTATCTTTCAATTCAATGAATTTATCGTACTGTAGTGCAATGGTGATCAACGAAACAATCCCCAGCATAAACACATCCACCACACGCTCTGCGAGGATGGTTCCGAATGCTTTTTCGAAGGGAATCTTTTCGTAACGTGTCATCATTCCTGCGCGACTCACTTCTCCGGCACGGGGCAAAAGAAGATTCATGAAATAACCAATCATGGTAGCATGGTAACTGTTCCACACCCGCGGCTGATACCCCATGGGTTCGAGCAGGTACTTCCAGCGCAAGGCACGCACAAAATGACTGCACCAGGAAAAGATGACCGAAAGAGCAATGAAAAAATAATTGGCGCGCCCCATCACCTGAGCCACCTTATCCTTGTCCTGAATCGAATCGAACGAATACCATGCCAGGTAAATCCCCAGCGCCAGCGGTACGGCAATCTTCAGGACTTTCAGAACAATCTTCAAGCCTTTAGCGAATTGGTGGCAGCGTCGGGGAAAATGACATGCGGACGAAAGCTTTTCGCTTTTTCGAAGTCCATTCCGGCATAGGAGATCACGATCACATCGTCGCCCACAGTAAATTTCAGCGCGGCCGGACCGTTGAGGCAGATCACTCCGCTACCCCGTTCGCCCTTGATGACATAGGTAATGATGCGTTCGCCATTGCGGTAATTGAGCACGTGAACCTGTTCGTTTTCAATAAGGTTAGCAGCATCCATGAGGTTTTCATCGATGGTGATGCTGCCGATATAATCCAGATTGGCTTCGGTAACTCTGCACCGGTGGATCTTGGATTTAAGAACCTGAATTTCCATGGGGCAAAGGTAGAAGAAAATGGAATGTGCGAATGAAAGGAATGTGCGAATGTGCGGATGGGGGAATGTGCGAATGGGAGGAATATGCGAATGTGGGGAATGTGGGGAATCCTTCTTCGCCAGGGCTACGAAGGATAAATGTGCGAATGGGGGGTGTTCGAATCCTGACGTTTAAATCAAAAATATCTCCTGAGGTGAAATAAAGGTGGAATACATTTGAGATAGTACCGAAAAGGGAATAAGGGAAGAAGAGAGATATTCGCCTTTTCCCTTTGTCCCTTAGTGGCTTAGACTTGTTAGAGCATGGTTGTCGGACAGACGTAATCGCTGATGCGGAATTTTCCGGTTGCTTTAATGGCGGAAAAACCTCCGGCTACATTGATCAGGTTGCGGTAACCTCTGGCCTGGAGGATAGATACGAATGTCATTGAACGGTATCCTCCTGCGCAATGCACGTAATAGCTTTTGTTTTTGTCCACCTTCAGCATGCTGTCGTTGATGTAATCCAACGGTGCGTTTTCGGCTTCTACGATGTGCTCGCTGAAGTATTCACTGGCTTTGCGGACATCCAGAATGTTTGCATTGCCTTTTTTATACGCGACAGCAAATTCATCTGCAGAAACGGAAGTAATCGTGTCGGTTTCCTTTGCGGCTTTGATCCATTCCGCTATTCCTCCCTTCAGGTAACCCAGCGGCTGGTCGTATCCAACCCTTGATAAACGCGTGATGACTTCTTCTTCTCTTCCTTCTTCAATAATGAGCAGCAAGGGTTGTTTAACATCAGGAACCAATGTCCCTACCCACACAGCAAAGCTGCCATCGATGCCGATGTTAACTGCATTGGGAATAAATCCTTTGTGAAACTCTTCTGCACGGCGTGTATCAATGATCAGCGCACCGGTTTCATTGGCGGCGACTTCAAATTCCACCGGATTCAATGCACGCATTCCGCGATCCATAACCTTGTCGAAACTGTCGTAGCCTTTGATGTTCAACACTACATTCTGCGGAAAATAACCGGGAGGAGGGGTTAAACCAGTAAGCAATTGCTTTTTGAATTCCTCTTTGCTTAACGCAGGATTCAGCGCATAGTTTACCTTCTTTTGATTACCCAGGGTATCATACGTTTCCTTACTCATGTTCTTTCCGCATGCACTGCCGGCACCATGACCGGGATACACAACGATATCATCATTGAGCGGCATGATCTTGTTACGCAACGAATCGAACAAATGTCCTGCCAGTTTATCTTCGGTCAGATCCGAAATCACGTGCTGTGCCAGATCGGGGCGACCTACATCGCCGATAAAGAGCGTATCGCCGGTGAAAATGGCTGTTTCCTTTCCGTTCTCATCGCGGAGCAGGTAACAGGAGCTTTCCATGGTATGTCCGGGCGTGTGGATGAGCTCTATGGAGATGTTTCCGATGCGGAACAATTCTCCGTCGTGCGCAATGTGTGCTTTAAATCCGGTTTCCATTTTGGTAGGACCATAAACAATAGCTGCACCTGTTTTGGCAGCGAGATCGACGTGACCCGAAACGAAATCGGCATGGAAATGCGTTTCGAAAACGTATTTGATTGTTGCATTGTTTTCTTTGGCCTTTTTGATGTAAGGCTCTACTTCGCGAAGCGGATCAATGATGGCTGCTTCGCCATTGCTTTCGATGTAATACGCCGCTTCGGCCAGACATCCGGTATAGATTTGTTCGATTTTCATAGTGACTGTTTTTTTAATTGAACGAAATGGTGGAGTGAGAAATTGTCACTTTCCATCAGGGACAACGTGTGCTGCAAGTGCTGTTCATATTAGTGGTTTTCCGGATCTTCCTTCTTGTTCAATTTTGCCCATTCCAGTTTATAAAACAAGTATCCAAACCCGGCAATCAGGTGGAGCAGGACAATAACAAAAACTGTTGTGTACATGGCAGAAATTTTACAATACAAAGATCGGCAGGTAGAAAATGATGCAGAATGACAAATGTCACATTTGGTGGATGGTTGAATAGTGGTGAGTAACAAATGTTACTGATAAGGCAATATTACACTCCGATTTGATCGCAAAGACACGGGAAGCGCATGAACCTTACTCCATAGGCGACAAAATAGCACGTAGAATACTAAAACACTTACCGCAAAGAAATCTGTTTGTGATCTGCTTGAATAATTATCCTCTTCTGAATTTGTTTTGAGAATACCAATTCGGATTTTTTCAAGGAGAGCAAAGTCACCTTCGGCGCTGCGCAAAGGGGTAACACTTGGAAATAGGTGTCTAATTGTGTATTTGGGAATGAAGTAAATTAACCTTAAGCCGTCAACCTTATTCAGGCATTGACAACCGTTTACTGTTCACTATTCACAGCCCTGCCCAACCCCAAATTATCAATCAACCTCACCTTGCCTACGTGTGCGGCTACGAGTGCCACGGGGTTTTTGGTTTGCGATTTATCGGTAATCTCTCGGAGGGTGTCGCCGTCGCAGATGACGAAATATTCGAGGCGGATGTCGGGGCGGCTGAGTGTTGCGATGGCATGCTGCAGGAGTTCGGGAATGCTTTGTGATGGGTAATTTTCCTTAGCAGTAAACAAGGCTTTACTAAGTGCAAGTGCTATTGTCCGTTCTTCAGCACTTAACAAGCGGTTGCGCGAACTCATGGCGAGTCCGTCGCTTTCGCGGATGGTGGGCATGGCAATGATCTCCACAGGAATGGAAAACTGCTCCACCAGCGAACGGATCACCATTACTTGCTGGTAGTCTTTGCTCCCGAAATAGGCAGTTGATGGCTTTACGATTTCAAACAGACGCTTTACTACCATTCCCACACCGGAAAAATGGCCGGGACGGTGAGCGCCTTCCAATACAGTTTCCAGAAAGCCAAAGGAAACAGCTTGTTGTGAAGCATCGTCGGGATACATATCCTTTACCGAAGGAAGAAAAAGCACATCGCATCCAGCTGATTCCAACATGCGTTGATCTTCTTCCACTACGCGGGGATAGCGTTCGAAATCTTTGGGGTCATTAAACTGAGTCGGATTCACAAAAATACTGGCCACCACAACGTCGTTTTTGGACTTGGCCTCGCGGACAAGGGAGAGGTGTCCTTCATGCAAAGCGCCCATGGTGGGCACAAAACCGAGGCTCTTACCCTCCCTTTTCAGGGTGTCGGAAAGAGAGGTCAATTCGTGCGGAAACGCTAATGTTTTCAAGGGCTTGAGGGGGAGGTGGGTGGGTAGCGGAGCGGGCAAATCTAAGTCGATTTGTTGAAAGTGCCGTTTTTTTTCTATATTTTTGTACCCGCAATGCAATTCTGCAGGAACGTAAAACCCCATTATGGAAAAACTTCGTGTACTTTATGTTTCCCAGGAGATTACTCCTTTTCTTCCGGAAACCACTCTCTCTACCATTTCACGCAAATTGCCTCAGGGCGTACAGGAAATCGACAAAGAAGTACGCGTCTTTATGCCACGTTACGGATGCATCAATGAGCGTCGTCACCAACTGCATGAAGTGATTCGTCTCTCAGGGATGAACATCATCATCAACGACAACGATCACCCGCTCATCATTAAGGTGGCCTCTATCCCTTCTGCAAGAATGCAGGTTTATTTTATCGATAACGAAGACTATTTCAAAAGAAAGAACGTTGTTAGTGATGATTCCGGAAAGTTCTTTGACGATAACGACGAGCGTTCGATCTTTTTCTGCCGCGGTGTTCTTGAAACCGTAAAGAAACTGGGTTGGGTTCCCGATGTAATTCACTGCCACGGCTGGATGACAGCTCTGATGCCTGCTTACGTTAAACGTTTTTATGGCGACGATCCGCATTTTGCAGATACCAAGGTGGTTTATTCTGTTTACGATAATGGTTTTGAAGGTTCACTTGATAAAAAGCTGGCCGGGAAAATGAAGTCCGACGGATTTACCGACGGCGATGTTACCCACCTAAAAGCTCCCGATTTTGTTAACCTCACCAAAATGGCTGTTCAGCATGCCGATGGTGTCATTCTCGGATCAGAAAAAGTGGATGCGAAAATCAATTCTTTCCTCAAAGAAAGCGGCAAACCCGTTCTTCAATACCAGGAAGAAGATCGCTACATCCCCATCTACAACGAATTCTACGACAAAGTCGCCGAAGCACTTCTGGTGGACTAAACCACAATGAAATTGAAAACTACATCATTCTCTAAAGCTCAGCGGTCATTTATGGCCGCTGTCTTTTTTGTTGCCCTTAGTCTGGGTGCGTGCCGCAAGTCAGATGCCGACCTCGGAGCCACTGTTCAACCCGCAGACGATATCCTCAACGGAACAGTAATGGACACCCTTACCCTGCGCACTTTTACGCGGGTATCGGATTCGTTGCGTACCGATGAGCTGGCCAATAACCTGATCGGAAGCATCAACGATCCTGTTTTCGGAAAAGCGAAAGCCGGTATTTTCACGCAGATCCGTCTGGCCGCCAACGCACCCGATTTCACTCCGGGCGATATTATTATCGATTCGCTGGTGCTATCGCTCGTTTACCAATCGTACTACGGCAAACTTGATGCACAACAATTTCATGTTTACGAAATAACCGATACACTCTATCAGGATTCGGCCTATTATTCCACCACCGTTAAACAAACCGATCCCACCGATCTTGTTGTGGGTGGTTATTCCATTCAAACACCCAATACGCTTTCCTGGTTTCACGACCCCATCATCGGCGATTCTTCCAAACCACAATTGCGCCTGCGTTTGGATAATTCGCTTGCACAACGTTTTGCCAATGAAAGCGGAAATGCAACACTGGCCGACAATGACAACTTCACACGTTGGTTCAAAGGATTGCATGTAACAGTAGATAACAGCGCACAAGCTGTTGGCAACGGAGCATTGATGTATATCGATATGCTCGATCCCAATACAAAAGTGACGATGTATTACCGTCGCATCAGCACCGGAGATACCGTTCGTTTTTCTTTTCTCATCAACGATCGTTGCGCACGTTACACCAGGTACACACACGATTATTCCGGAACCGAAGTAGCACTGCAATTAGCAGACAGCACACTGGGAAATAATTATTTTTACCTGCAGGCGGGAGCAGGATTACAAGCGGAAATTCATATTCCGCATTTGATGGAGCTCAACAACAATGGCAACATCATCGTTAATCTTGCAGAACTGATCTTACCCGTACAATACTTCAACCTCGATCCGCTCACTCCTGCGCCGCAAATCATTCTTTTTGGAATAAACGACGAAGGCGAAAGCTACACTGTTGCAGACCTCTTTTTGGGCGATCTCATTTTTGGTGGTTACTATGATGCCAGTCGTAAAGTCTATCGCTTTTCCATTACACGACATATCCAGCGCATCCTGAACGGAACACACCCGAATAAAGGATTGCGTTTAGCTGTTGTTGCCTCTTCCATTTCCGGGAACAGAAGTATATTAAGTGGTGCGGGCGCCGACAATCGCGACAAGCCAAGTCTAAAAATTATTTACACCAAATACCAGTGAGCCATGTGCGGAATCGTTGGATACATAGGAACTAAGGACGCTTATCCTATCCTCATTAAAGGACTAAAACGCCTCGAATACCGCGGATACGATTCGGCAGGTATTGCCTTGGTGGAAGGTGGTCATTTGAACGTGTACAAGAAAAAAGGAAAGGTTGCAGAACTCGAAGCTTTTGCCACCGATAAAAACATCAAAGGTACAATCGGTATTGGTCACACCCGCTGGGCAACGCATGGTCAGCCGAACGACGAAAACGCACACCCGCATTTTTCGGGTGATAGTAATCTCGCTATTATTCACAACGGAATCATAGAGAACTACGCCACCATTAAGGAAGAATTATCCAAACGCGGTCACGTTTTTACCTCTGAAACCGATACAGAAGTCCTCATCCATTTCATTGAAGAGATCCGCAACAAGGAAAAAGTAGATCTCTTTGAAGCGGTGCGTATTGCATTGAACGAAGTACACGGCGCGTATGCCATTGTGGTGATCGACAAGAGCAATCCCGACCGACTGATCGCTGCAAAAAAATCATCTCCGTTGGTGATCGGTATTGGAGAAGAAGGCGAATTTTTTCTCGCATCCGATGCCACCCCCATTGTAGAATACACCAAAAATGTGGTGTACCTCGAGGACGAAGAAATTGCCGTGATCGATCGCAAGGAAGGATTGAAACTGAAGAACATCAAGAACCAGGACAAACGTCTCTCGATACAGGAACTGGAAATGCAACTCGAAGCGCTGGAAAAAGGCGGCTACGAACATTTCATGCTCAAGGAGATTTACGAGCAGCCCCGTTCCATTCGCGATTGTATGCGCGGAAGGATCAGTGCCACGCAAGGCTGGGTGCAGCTGGGAGGAATAAAAGATTTCGAACAGAAACTTACTTCCACCAAACGCATCATCATGGTAGCCTGCGGAACATCATGGCATGCAGGACTGGTGGGCGAATACCTTTTCGAAGAGCTGGCGCGCATTCCCGTAGAAGTAGAATACGCATCCGAATTCCGTTACCGCAATCCGATCGTTGATGAAAACGATGTAGTGATTGCCATCTCACAATCGGGAGAAACGGCCGATACGCTGGCTGCCATTCAGCTTGCCAAATCGAAAGGTGCAACCATTATCGGTATTTGTAATGTGGTGGGTTCAACCATTGCACGCTCAACCGATGCCGGATCGTACACCCATGCCGGTCCGGAAATTGGTGTGGCCTCTACTAAGGCGTTTACGGCACAAGTAACAGTGCTTACCCTTATGGCGCTGATGATCGGACAAAAACGCGGCACCATTCCTGCCAACCGCTTTAACCGTTTACTCATCGAACTCGATTCCATTCCCGAAAAGGTGGAAGAAGTACTCAAGAGCAATTCGCAGATCAAATACATTGCCGACATCTACAAAGACGCACGCAACGCACTTTACCTTGGTCGCGGAAACAGTTTTCCGGTTGCATTGGAAGGCGCGCTGAAGCTGAAAGAAATTTCCTACATCCACGCCGAAGGCTATCCTGCTGCAGAAATGAAACACGGTCCGATCGCACTGATCGACGAAGAGATGCCCGTGTTTGTGATCGCCACGCAGGGACCATCGTACGAAAAAGTGGTGAGCAATATTCAGGAAGTAAAAGCCCGCAAAGGAAAGATCATTGCCATTGTTACCAAAGGTGATACCGTGGTAAAAGGACTGGCCGATCATATCATTGAGATTCCGGATACGGATGATATTCTTGTTCCGCTACTCTCGGTGATTCCTTTGCAGTTGTTATCGTACCACATCGCCGTAATGCGTGGGTGCAACGTGGATCAGCCGCGTAACCTGGCGAAATCGGTGACGGTGGAGTAGAAGGATAATGTGCGAATGTGCTAGTGTGCGAATGGGTGAATGAGAGAATGTGAGAATGTGAGAATGTGCGAATGTGCTAGTTTGCGAATGAATAGGTGTTGCCGATGAAATCCGTATTATTACCAATATTCCAACTTGTCCGCTGAAGGTTTAGCGAAGGAGGATTACCCAACTTGTCCGCCGAAGGTTTACCGAAGGAAGATTAACCAATTACCCCCCTCCCATGCGTAAAACACTATACATCCTTCTCCTCCTCGCTTTCGCCTGTTCGGGTGAGCATAAGCACGATCATGGGCATGAGCATGACAGTACCGGGCATGAGCATGGGGAACATGAGCACGGGCATCATCATGGGGATGCGAATGCGTACATGAACGAGAGTGAATTCGATGAACTGGTGCAGCGCTTTGAGGATCCGGAGCGGGAGAAGTGGCAGAAACCGGAGGTGGTGATTGCGTTTATTGGCGATCTGAAAGGGAAAACGCTGGTGGACATTGGTGCGGGTACCGGTTACTTTGCATTTAAGCTGGCCGATGGTGCGGAAAAAATTATTGCTGCCGATGCTGATGAACGTTTTATAGACTACATCGAAAACAAAAACAAGGACGCGAAAAAAAACAATCTCATCACCCGCAAAGCTGAATATGCTTCTGCTCCTCTCGAAGCGAACGAAGCCGATGTGGTGCTATTGGTGAATGTGTACCATCACATTGAAAAACGAAACGATTATTTTAAAGCAGTACACTCCAAACTCCGCGAAAAGGGAGAATTGATTGTTGTCGATTTTAAAAAAGGTGATTTGCCGGTGGGGCCGCCCAATGCGATGAAGGTAGGTCCAAACACCGCAAAAGCAGAACTGGAAGAGGCAGGATTTACATTTGTGCAAATGGATGATGCCTCGTTGGAGTATCAGTATTTGCTGAAGATGAAAAAATAATTGGCATCACCTGCAATTAAGACTTTTTAAGAATTCCGTTTACTTGTTTCCAAAACTAACTTGGGTTACCTTTCCCCCACACTCGGTATTTATTAGCAGAACCTACTGCTCTCCTTCGCTCCACATGAATACGTTGGGGTTGTTGAGATAGGGTGTGATGTCGTTGGAGAAAACGATGAGCAGCAGATCGACCACAGGAAGAATTCCTACGCCTCCGCCCAGTGTGAGGGTGTAGGCAACAGGAACGTTTGGTGTAGTGCCCAAATACAAACGGTGCACGCCAAAAGGACCCAATGTAATGCACAACAGAGAAGCTACAAGTCGTCGCGGACGGCGTTGTTTTGTATTTTCTGTATTAGAAGAAAGGGTGTCGTAAAAAACAAAAACACTATCTTGAACTTCAGTTAAAGAAAGGTGTACAGAATCAGGAAATGAAAAAGAAGTCTGTTGCGCGGAAAGAGTGCTGCAGCAAAAAAATAAAAAAAGTAAAAGAAGACGCGTACGCAACTGAACCATGATCCAAAAATACGAATCAAAAGCATAGACCTAATCAAAACGAAATGAAAAAGATCTTGTTATACCTATCTCTTACCATTGCGCTGGCAATAACGGCCTTTCTTGTTTATCGTTTTATCTATACCTTGAATACCGGTCCGAGCGAAGAACAATTGCAGGAACATAAATCGCACGACGATGAAGTGGTAGCGCCTTCCAAACTCGATGCACTCGAAGCCAGCTTTGCAGAAGAAGATTCCACTGCAAGTGATAGTTTAAAATAAACCAATTCCATTTCAGCACAATACCATCGGGAGAAGTTCTTCCGCAGGAAAAAGTATATCCAACCAAAACCATTTGCCATGAAAAAGTCAATGTTATTACTGAGCATGATTCTCGTTTTAGTTTCCGCCTGCGGCTCCGGCAGCGATTACAAAAGTTCAGATGAAACGAGCCTGGAAACATCCGGCGCCGCTATGAATAACGACGAGTCCGCCCCAAGCGAAATTTATTACGAAGCGGAGGAATCAATAAAAGAAGACGGTGATGATGAGAATGCTACACAAACATTATCCGCAGCCAATGCCGGGAGAAATCTTTCATACGGATATATATCTCCAGGTGCAAAAACACAGCCAATGGTGAGCGAACGCTTATTCTCTTCTGCAGCTGTTGCATTTAATGTAAACGATTCTTTGCGTCCATTTATCATTTCGGCCGACCTTCGTTTTCGTGTAGCCAATGTTGAGAAAAGCACATACGCCATCGAAGATGTAGTGATTGCCAATAAGGGTTATGTAGAATCCACTTTCCTGCGCAGCACTGTACAAAGTTCGCGTACCATTCCCATTTCGCGGGATTCAACACTTGAGCAGGTGGATTATGTACTCGAAAACCGAATGACATTGCGTGTGCCGTCCAAACACCTCGATCGTGTATTGCGGAAAATCGGTGCGGAATCCGAATTTTTTGATCACCGTAATCTCACCGCAGAAAACATCACCTTCGACCTGGTTGATAAAGAACTCGAGCGCAAACGTCTTGCAAAATACCATTCGCGACTTTCAAAAGCCATCGATGATAAAGGAAGAAAACTGGAAAGCATTGAAAGCGCAGAAGAAGCACTTTTACGCGCGGATGAACGTAACGACCGCAACACTGTTGAAAAACTTCGTATGCTGGATAAGGTTGAATATTCTACTCTTGAAGTTTTCATTTATCAGAACGAAAGTGTGTTTACCAAAGTTGCTGCCAATCGTAAAAACATTGCGCAATACGAACCTTCCTTCTGGAGCAAACTGGGCGATTCCTTTATCGAAGGTTGGGAAATTGTGCAGGATTTCATTCTTGTGCTTGCCCGCGCATGGTTCCTGTTGCTCATTGCAGGATTTGCACTTTGGTTCCTGCTAAAAAAGTACCGCACATCTAAATAATTTTTCGATCTTTAGTGCATGAAACCCGGTAAGAACGTCAGGAACATCTTTTTTCTCCTCGTTCTTCCTGGTTTTCTTATGCTCTTTTCCTGCACCGCACCGGAGCATGAAATAAGCGAAAACAAAACAAGCGACAGCCTCGGGCAACTATTGATTGATACCGCACTCCATTTTGAAGAGGTGAAACAATTATCGCTGATGCTGAATAAAGGTCATGCAGGAGAAACCCAACTGAGCGCCATCATTACCGCACGACCATCAAGCGCATTTGATCATTACTGGATTGAAATCGGCGAATCCATCAACGGAGAATTCATTACGTATTTCCATTTTCTATTTTTTCCCGAAGCAGAGGAATGGAAAGTGTACGACGAAAAAACAGATGCTGTTATGGATCGTTCTCAATGGAAAACGGAACGCATGAACGCTCCTCTACTGCAGCACAAAACACCACCGCCGGATAGGGAATGATGATTGGTGAATGGTGATCCCGACGCTAAAGGTCGGGACAGGCCGGTGAACAGTGAACGGTGAACAGTAATCAGTGAACAGTGAACGGTTCTGAAGTAGAAGGGTGCTCTACTTATTAAATTTAGATTGAATATCAATTTTCGGGTGTGCACTTTTCCCAATGGTAGCGTTTTTCAAAACAAATTCTTCTTGTCCGCCGACTTGTCCACTGACTTGTCCACTGAAATGAAACGAAAGTGGAAGTGGAACAAAGGGTGTAGGAGGATGCGGTAAAACCACCAAGAACGTATTCCAATGAAAAATCTATTCCTGCAGATCTCCATTCGTTACTCCCTACTATTAACTTTTAACTATTAACTCCTAACTAAAGACTCATAACTTCTTACTTTCCTATTGCACTAATGCGGTGAATGAAATTCGTCATCCAATCTACAAAAGCATGAAAGCGATCTCTATCGGCTTCTACTACTTGTGTTGTTGCTCCGGAAGAAACATATGCCAGGACATCTGTCCCCCGCGTTAATTTTACCGATGTGGTTGCCTTATCGTAAATAATACCGCAGGGAAGTGTACGGATAGTATTCAAACGATAAGTGCCAATGGCCTCTTTCACTTCTTTGCGCAACTGATCATTCATTGCATACGCACGCCGCAGTACCAATCCATGGTCCATGTCCTCCACCACTACACTATCGTAACGGATATAATAATCCTGCGAGCCATAATACATGCCACCACCGTGGTAATAGTGCAGCACAACATTGGTATCCACCGAAGGATTCAACAATAAAGCGGTAAGAAGAAGAAGCGTGTTCATAATATCAGATTTTATAGCTGTACACGTGCCGGAGAAAAAGGTTCAGGGGGGGTGAAAGGTGAACAGTAAATTCGAAATTCGTTCTCGTTCCCAGTCCCGTTCTCTACAAACGGACTCCTATAACGCACACATCATCGATTTGTTCCAGGTTCCCTCTCCAGTTTTCAAACGCATCAGTGAGTTGTTGTTTTTGTTGCTGCATGGGAATGTTGTGCATCGATTGCAATAGTTTTTGCAGATTGGCGAATTTTAGTTTCTTGCCTTTGGGTCCGCCAAACTGATCGGCGTAACCGTCGGTGAAAAGATAGAGTGTATCGCCTTTTTGCAATTGGTATTCTTTCAGTGTAAATGGAAATGCACGCTCGAAAAATCCGATCGGCTGTTTATCGGCACCCAGTTCAATCACTTCGGCTCCTCCTGCCTTCACAACAATAGCAGGATTGTGTGCGCCGGCAAATTGTAGTTCTCCGCTTTTGTAATTGAATCTGCATAAGGAAATATCCATCCCGTCTTGTCTGCCTGATCCGTTTTCGCTTTTTAATGTGCGTACAACGAGCTGACGTGTTTCATCGAGAATCTTTTCGGGCGATTGTATTGCGCGGGTTACAGCAACATCATTGAGTGCATTGCAGCAAATCACACTCATGATCGCACCCGGAACACCATGACCTGTACAATCGGCTACAGCGAGATATACCCAGTCGGATGCTTTGTTTTCTGCGAATCCTTCTTTGAAAAACCAGTAAAAATCGCCGCTTACAATATCCTTGGGCTGAAACAAAATAAAACCCTCCTGAAAATAATGTTCAAAAACGCGCATAGGAGGAAGATAGGCGTCCTGAATTTTTTTAGCGTAATTGATGCTATCCGTGATCTCCTTGTTTTTTTCCGCGAGCAAATCATTAGCCGAATGAAGATCGTCCTGCATTTGTTTGCGTTGCACCACTTCCTGTTTAAACTTCCGGTTCCATCCCAATACAGAAGCCCCCAGAACCAAAGCACCCGATGTCATCATGAAATTAGCATAAGGCCAGTGCATGAACTTGAAGAGGATTCCCAAAAAGAAAAAAACAGAGCCTAGCAATTCGGAAATACTCAGGTACAATGCATCGCGGTGTGAAAGGGAAAGTCCTTTCCAGCGAAGGTACTTTTCGTAAAACCGCAAGGGAGAATAACTGAAACAGATAATCAACACACCAACTATAGTTTGCACATTTGCTCCCGGCCAATGTTGAAGTTTGAAAATATACCCCAACATGGTAATCAGCAATCCGATCACGCCCAATACAATCATTGCCTTTTTACGCCGAGGCGAGTGCATGTAGAAAAAGGCAAAACTCAAAAACAAGGAAGCGAATGCCAACAGTGTAACCAACAATGGAATCGCTACCGGCATGTTTGCAAACCAACCGTATTCAGTTAAATAGATCACACCTGCAATGGCAAATGGAGACCCGATCATCACGTATATGGAGGCGCGTTTCATTATGTTAAATGTAGGGATATTTAGTGAACAGTGATCCTGACGCTCCCTGATGATCTTTGGCGGTCCCTTTACAACTCCCAAAATCCCCTTCCCTCCATCTGTTCATCAACCCATCCATCCCTCCCCACCGAACTGTTCACTTAACAAGTAAGTTGGTACAGAATCGCTTGTATGCCGTTTTTCGTGCGGCTAGTTTTGAAGCATGAAAAAACAATTCCTTCTGTTGATCATCGCGGTACACCTTTTCAGTTTCCCCTATTACGGAAATTCACAGGCTTTGCAAAGCGCTTTTCCGCAGTTAAATGCCGGCGGACAAATCAACGCTATTGCCGAGGACAGTGTAAACAACATTTTATACCTCGCCGGAAATTTTACGCATGTAAACGGAATCGCGCGCCGGAATCTTGCTGCAGTGGATCTTGCCACCAATACCGTACTCAGTTCCTTCAATCCCATCAGCACCATGAACGGTAGCATACTTTGCCTGGCGCGTTACGGCACACGTTTGTATGTTGGCGGGGAATTTACTTCGGTGAACGGCTCCGGTGCTGTTCCGTATTTCTGTCGCATCGATCTTAACGCAAGCGGCAACAACGGAACACTCAACACCGTTTACCAGCCGGGCGGCGCTTCTCCTGTTCAGGATATGGTTTTAGATGGCAGCACCCTCTATCTTGCCGGTCAAGGTGTGCTCATCGATCATTTACCCAGCGGGTCGCTGCGTTTGGCGATTGCCGCTATTGATGCTATCAACGGAAATCTGCTGAGCTACGATCCTGCCAGTCGTCCTGCTAACGGACTCCTAACCTTTACTTCCTGTACCATTGTAAAACTATTGCTGGCTCCAACGCGCATCTATGCATGCGGACAACAATTCGGAGGAAACGGCAACGAAGGCATCATTGCCCTGGATAAATCAAACGGAGATGCAATTCCCTCTTTCAATCCTGTGTTCAATTTTGCAAAAGTGATCGATGCGGAAAGGAGAAACGGGAAGATCTATATTCTGAATTCAAAGATTTGGCCTCTGGGATATTCATTAATGGAATTTGATGAAAATACAAATGTGATGACACCCGGTGCATTTATGATTACAGGAGGGACTCCGGAATCGATCGGAATATATCAGGATGAGTTGTTCATTGCCGGATCTTTTACAAATGTCCTAAGCCAATCACGAAACGGTTTTGCTGCTGTTGATCTGAATACCCTTTCTTGCACGCCATTTTCTCCGAACCCAATCGGTGTTCTTGATCACCCGAGAGCCATCCAGATATCGAGAAATAATCTGTACATCAGTGATGCTGCTTTAACCACAATTTCTTCTCAAAGCCGAATCGGCCTTGCTAAATACTGCATGAAACCACATCCTGCAAATGCCATTTCAATTAGTGATGCAAGCATCTGTCCAAATCAACAAGGCATAATAGCAACAGTACCGGCTGCGCGCTATGCAACTACCTACACTTGGAATTATACAGGGACAGGAATTAATTTAACCGGAACAGGGACATTCAACACACTTAATGCTTCGTCAAACCCGTCCTCCGGAAATTTAATTGTAACACCACAATCCTATTGCGCAATAAACGGTTCATCCTCACAACTACCACTAACAATTGAACAAGCTCCTTTTGTTTATGCAGGAAATGATACCGGTTTAACATGTATCCAAACTTCAGTTTTACTTTCAGGTAACAGTAATGCACAATCGGCAAATTACGTTTGGACCAATCCGCAACTTATACAAACATTCAATCAAAACATTTCCATACAATCAGCAGGAGAATATCATCTATCGGTTACAGATGGAATTACCGGCTGCACGGCAAAGGACACGGTATTGGTTATCGCAGATACGAGCAGGCCTGCAATCAATCTTCCTGTTGGAAATTTTCTTCTTAGCTGCAGTGATACAACACTTTTTCTCTCCGGAAATGTATTTCCTGCAACAGCATCTTCCTATTGGAGATTGCAAGGTGGCGGGCTGTACTCTGATCCATTTCTTTGTCAGTCACCCGGTCAATACTATTTGGTAGGAATTGATAATACGAATGGTTGCAGGGACAGCAATTTCATTTTTGTTCAACAAAACATACAAGCTCCACAACTTTTTTTACTCCACCCTAATCAGAGTTTTATTCTGGACACCCTCAACTGCAGAGATACCGTTTTAAACATCTCCGGCATGGCAATTCCAGGTACAACTGATTTGGAATGGTCTGACGGTTCAAATACACTCAACGGAAATACCATTTCCATTACAAATGGCGGATTATGGGCCTTGTCGGGAATTCGTCAGGATAATGGATGTCAATCAGTAATAAATTTTTACATCTACGAATGGAAAACACCACCACAAAATCAAATTACTTCAGACACACTGTTACTGAATTGCTCGTTTCCGGAAAAATGGACAGACAACTTTACAAGTACCATCAACACAAGCATTGAAATAAAAAAAGACACTTCCTGGTTGCCGTATCCGCAATTAATTGATACGCCCGGAATTATTCACTACTCAATTCGTGATTTAAGAAATGAGTGCGTACTAAGGGATAGTTTTATTGTGATCCATAGCAATACATTTTCATTTGCCGGATCAACAGATTCAGTGGTATGCATGAATACAGAATTCCTACCTATTCCGGATCCGATAAATGCCCAACAAAACCTCTACTACTCATCATCAGGGATACCACCAAGCTCATTTGTTCCGGTCTGCACCATTGTGTTTGATACAACTGTGGTAATTCACGTTACAGATTCAACATGTAGTGGGGACTATGTAATAAATCTATTGCTTCCACCGCCAAGAGCTGATTCACTATTTTCAGTCTCATCCTGCATAGACAGCTCCGGAAGTGTTTCGGTAATTTCCTATGGTGGTGCACCGCCATTTTTGTATTCGATCAATCAGTCCCCATTTCAGTTGTCCAACAGTTTTACATCACTACCTTATGGAGAATATACATTGGAAATAAAAGACAACTATCAGTGTCGATCCATATACGAAATTACTCTTGAATCAACTTCTGCACTTCCGGTAAACAGATTTATGGTAGACACAAGAGCATCGCGGGAAGACACTATTGTCATTGTAAATACCACCTTACCCCAACCGGATTCAATAAATTGGGCATTTTCTGATTCACTTCAATTCATTGACCAAACAGGTAGCTCTCTAATACTTAAAATAACCGACACCCTTCCACACCTCATAAGAAGCACCGCCTTCTTTCTTGGTTGTGAATCATCATCAGAGCGATTGATCCAATGGCGTGAAAAAATAATGATAAGTGACTCCATTTACATTTCAATACTTGTCTTTCCCAACCCATCATCCGGAATAGTAACCATTAGAATTTCATCCAATGTTCCTCAACCAATTACTACGGAAATTTCTGGAATTAGTGGGGAATTTATCAAAAGATATTTTTATCCTGAAGGCACATTTTGGGAAATCCATGAAAACATGATTAGTCGTGGAAACGGGCTTTATGTTTTAAGGGTAATTGGAGAACGAACGTACAAAAGCATACTCTTTCAGATTGTTGGTTTATGAAAAGGATTCCGATCATTTGCCTGACACTATTTCTACAAAACGCCTTTGCACAGGAGCTAAGCAACATTCATAAAAAAGAAGCGTATGGTTTAAATACAGATTTCCAACTTCAAAGTATTCTGCGTAAAAACAATAATCAGGAACTCCACTTTCAACAATTTTTTAGTGGGAGCGTAAAGGCTAAAATAGCCAATGTTGATCTACCCATTACATGGAGCTGGTCGAATGGATGCAATTCCTTTTCTCACCCCTTCAACCAATTTAAGTTTCATCCATCGTGGAAATGGATTAAAACACAAGTGGGTCACGCTACACTGAATTTTTCCCCTTACGTATTATCAGCAATGCCTGTTTCAGGTTTTGCTATTGAACTGGACAAAAACTCAAAACATTTGAGTGCTATTGCCGGAAGAATCCGTAAGGCAAGCTTTCCGGATCTTGAAAACACATCCGGTCCATTTTATCCGGAAAGATGGTGTGCCGGATTAAAGCTTGGAATTCAAAAATCAGATCTCCGTATACAGCTCAGCGGTGCCTTTGCTTTTGATAGGAACCTTGATGAATCTCAAATTACCAACGTACCGTATGCTCCTGCAGAAACAGGATTTAGCATGTCTATTAATCTTGAAAAGAAAATACGCAATAACTGGCAACTTTCTATAGAGCAAGCAGCATCACTAAATACTTATTTACACAATGAAGAAGAGACCACTATTAAAAATAAATTCTATGAGACAAAGCCGAATTTTGCAGGGATATACAAATTGAGTTATAGCAAAAAGCAGGAGTTAAATTTCTTTTATGAACGAATTGAACAGGAATATAAATCACTTTGTTCCTGGTATTTTGTTGCAGGAGTAGAAAACGGAGGTGTCGAATTTAATTCGAGAATTTTCAAACAAAAAATAAATATTTCCATTAAGAGCGGCATTCAGAAAAAGATTCAAAGTTTGGATGATTTGAGAATGCTTTTACAGCTAAGAGTAAATTCCAAAATATTAAAAACAGGGGATATTTCATTGGCAATAAGTAACCAAACAAATATCCAACGAAATAATCCATTTCTAAGGCCTGATGAAATAGCAATACCGCAAGATACCCTGTACCTATTTGCCGTTCAAAAAAATCTTCAGTCCAACCTTACATTACCATTAGCAAAATTACAGAATACATGGTTCTCTGTTGTTGGTAATTACAACGAAGGAGCTCAATTGAAAGGCATAGCAATTACTTCAGAAAAACAATTAGAATCCTCATTGAGCACCCTGAATATGATTTGCTCGGTAACTCGAAAATTTAACGCTCAAAAAAACTCCTTTTCTCTTGGTGCCAATTACAATCAAACCACAAACTCTGACAGAGTTACATACTCCAAAGGTGGACAACTCAGCATTACGCAAAGCAGGAAACATGGAGATAAGATCATGTTTCAATGTGCCTATTTCGCTAACCAAACACAACTTATTCAAAATAGAATTGCTTGGTCAGGCTCTATTCTAAAAACCAAAAGCAAAAAAGAATTAATTCAACTTCAACTTCAAACCGTATGGCAACTTCTGGTTCAGCCGGTAAAAACACAAAATTTCCTACTATGCGCAACATTATCATTAAAGGTTCTTTAAGTCTTGCATTCTTGCTGATTTGTTTGTGCGGTAGATCACAACAATATCCAATTTCTGTTTCTTTGCAAATTAATCCTCCGTATCAATTAACATGGTCGGGGTTTTCAAATCCATTTCAAAATAATTTCAGGCTTATTCTACTTCAAAATGATTTAGGAGCACAGGGAGCCGCTGTACAATTACGCTTTGAACTTTCAGGGCCAGGATTCACAATCCGAAACAGAGAAAACACATCATACCCTGCTATTCAACTTCTACCCGGAGTTCCGCAATTCATCGATGGAAATTTTTTATCGAATTATTTTGCTTATTCGAAGTGGGCTACAATTTCAGGAAATTCACCATCAAATAATGGAAATTTTCCGTTGGGAGGTTATTCTCTAAAGGCTTGGGTAATCCAAGACGGGCATCCTCAACAACTTCAATTAAGTGCGATTGAACAAAACTGGTTTTTTCTTCAGGCAATTGAAGCGCCACAACCACTTTTTCCTTCCTGTAATTCACACATTCAGGATGTGCCGGGTTCAACATTGGGTTTCCAATGGTCCGTTCCATTTATTTCAGACCCTATCATAAGTGATCGCTTAAACTATTCATTTCAATTGTTTGAGATTCGTGGAATCAATCAGGATCCCAATTTCATTTCTAATTCCACAGCACCTATATTTTCGACAACAGTCCAAAATCCATTCTTCGAATATGGAATATCCGAGCCACCGTTAATTCCGGGTTGGAAATATGCCTGGCGTGTGAAAGTTTCTGATCCACTAAATGAATTGACTTTCGCCAATCAGGGGTGCAGCTTTGCATGCGAATTCAGATATGGCGAAAACTTACAATCACCACTTGTATTATCTGCAAGTCAAATCATGCCCAGAACAGCGCTCCTTACGTGGAATGTCTTTCAGGGAGCAACAGATTTCACTCTCCAAATTAAAAAAACCGGAACAGCACAGTGGTATTCTGCTAATTCCGCGGGAATACAATACCGGCATCAAAATCTCGAACCCGGAACAAATTATGAAGCCAGAGTTAAAGCTATTACTCCTTTAGAAGAAAGTGAATGGAGCAATACGTTAAATTTTACAACGCCTGAATTACCACAAATCAGTTGCGGGCAGAATGATCCGTTTTTTACACCAACAGCGTTTAATCCGATTGCACATCTTGTTCCGGGAAACATTGTAAGAGTTGGTCAATTTGAAATGCAAATCATCGAGGCATTTTCCACATTTCCGGATGGATTTTTTCGTGGAAGAGGTAAAATAAATATTTATGGAACACTTCCCCTGTCTGTAAAATTTGAGCGGATTTTTGTTGATGAAAATCTCATTCTCCGCAATGGAATTGTTGAAGCAGAAACGCAAGGTCTTGGAGCCTGGTACAACAATAACACAGTTGGAACAATTTCAGATGGAAATGAATCGGTTGAGCACAGTATTGATTACGATATAGAAACGATAACCCTTGGGCCAAACAATGAAATTATCATCAATGGAACCTCAAGCTCTATTGTACTCGACACACTTGCAGGAACAACGCTAGAGGATAGTAATGGCACACTATTTATCGTTACTGAAAACGGTGATGTTATAAACGCAGGTCAAAGCGGAAACGGAAGCGGTGTCTGTCCGGAAATTGAAAATCTGATTTTTCCCGAGTTTGCGCAGACAACCTTGTTGTCACATTCCAACGAGAAATACGGAACCGATGTTTTCCGCTATACACAACTGCAGGAATACTATTTAAATGTCAGGGTAAACAACCGCCATAACCCAAGCAAAGTAGATTGGAAATCCGTCCGCAGTTCAAAATATGATATTATCGAATTTCAACTGACCATTACAGAGAACTCAATAAATCCGGACAGTATCCGATTTGAAACATGGACGGGAACAAGGTACAATTACTCAAGAGAAAACAACAATTATACCTTACATATCATTGGAGGGAGGCACGGTGATGGTCAGGAATTATTTATTTATGCGAAACATGAAAATGCCTGGAAAAAGATTGGTAAGTTGAATATTGTTCACTACAACCAGATAGATAAAAAGCTTATTGTATTAAAATCTCCAACGGCAATTCTTGAGAATGAGTTCATTATTTCCTCCTTTAAAGGCGCCATTGCTTCATGGAATATCGAAATAAAAAACTGGCAAATTCCGGTCGGATGGGATCTGAATAATGACGGAAAAATAGAAGCAGGGGGCATCAAGACCAGCGATGAATTATCGGTTGTAATCGAAGCTATAAAATCAGAAAGTTGGTATGATAATGAAGCATACTACTTGATTCTAACGGCGGTAGAATCATCAGAAACAGAGTTGAAAGGGGAGATGCGAAGAGGGAAAAGATTCGGATTTATTTTCCCGCAAACGGATTTTGAAATAAACAGAACTGCAGCGCACGAACTTGGTCATGGTGTATTCGGCTGGGAACATACCTTTTCCGGAAATACACCTTTAAATAAAGGAACGAGCGATAATATAATGGATTATGGATTGGGTAATAAAACGTTCAAATTTCAATGGGATCTTGCACAGGATCCGGCATTGTTGCCCGGATTAGGTGACGGCGAAGAAGACATACAGTTAAGACCCCATTCTGCATTGGGAGAATATGTAAACGTTATAGGCAAAAATTATGTTTTCCCCGCACCTTCAGGCGCAATATTCGCATTGCCGAATGTAACGCATGTTAAATATAATCACACAGGCGCTGTAACCCGATTTATACTTAATAACGGAAAAGAATACATCGGATTCTGTACCAGTAATGATCAATTTCTGGGATATTACGACACTTCGTTTATTCGTCACCTGGAAGGCGTGTTTACCAATGAAAAAAAGGTGATACTAGCCACCTATGAATTCAAGGATTATTCAATTGCCAATAACGGCGATTTGGTTTTGTCCCGCTCTGCAAAATCTACAAGCGGAATAGTTACCGATTGCTATTGCTACAGAAAATGGAGCAATGCCAGTTCTATTCTTACCATGAAGGGAGATATGGTAAGGATACAAATACCGGAAAATGCAATTATGTTTTCATGCACCGGAACAGAATGCTTAAATCCGGAATCGGAAGGCGTGGAAGAAGGACTTGGCATGCAATTGTATTATTTTCTACGTCCCAAATTGCCTTCGAATACAGAGCCTTATCAGCTGGCTGAACTATGTAATTTCATATCCGAAACAGGGTCAGGTAAAATTGTTGCGTTTTATGAAAACACCCTGGAACGTTACCATCCTTCAACAAGAATTTCACCTGAAGTCGCTGCTCTTTTCATTCAGGAAAATATTTTCACGCTTAGCCGCTTTCAACAGCTATTCCCATTTAGATCCTTTGCTCGTGACGTTGATGTAATCTATGCAAATTCAGATTTACGAAACGGAATACCTGAAAATTATAATACGAATTCAATTGACTACGACGCAAGAAGAAACAACATACAAAGGCCCTACTCCTATTCATACAGTGATCTTTGCAGTAGAAAAAAACTAATAGGGACTTATTATACCAATTTAATTCTCAATTATGAACAGAGCGGGAATGCTTGTCCGCTAAGTGAAAGTGACTTCTATATTCAATACGTAGGCCTGTATGGAGATGATTCAGCATTTCCATTTATTGCAAGAAATTTTTGCGCACAAATTAAAGATGTGCTGATTGCCTTTACAGCCCTCCAATTTGCTCCTCAATTTTTTGAAGTATTAGTTACCAATTTCACGGAACAGTTTTTAACCAATCTTGCCATAGGAGCAGCCATTGATGTTTTAATTCAGATTGGCGCTGAGTATTTCTTTGCAGAGGAAGATATTTCCCTAGCCGAAGCTCTTGGAAGGATAAATTATTCCCAGGCACTAAAAGAAGGAATTTTAGATGGTGTATGCGGAAAGCTAAATGGAATACTGCCCCAGATTATGGGAGCATTAGGCGACTGTATTTCGGCTGGATCCTCCGGAAACATCTTCACAGAAGATTTTGATTATGCATCCTGTTCCTCGGCAACATGGAATTATTTCCTTGGTACTGCAGCTACAGTTGGGATTTTAAAAACCCATCGGATTTTCAAACGCATCAATTTACTCCCTCTCGATCGGATAGAAAGAGGACTTCGCAGGATGGGGATAGTTGCACAGGAAAAAATAGACAACGTGCTTTCTTGGATGGGGAAGAAAGTAAACCGTCTGATTGTCCGGGGAGTTTCAAAAAATGCATTCCTTAATAGTGTTGCCGAATTTTCACAGCCACAATTTGCTCATCTATCAGAGCAGGCCTGGGAATTTTTCTCTGCTGAAAACTGGGCAGAGCTCGAATCACTTTTTAATACACACAATATAAACAGCAAATGGCCACCCTATGGAGGATTCATCTCATCACAAAAAACCACACTGAGAGTGGGGGAAACTTTTGATAGGTATGGGGGGCGTTACTTTAATGGAGTTTTTGATGATGCAACAGGATTTTACACTTCTCCATTAGGAACAGAATTTGAATTAAGAGCCCTACCAAGTTCTTATAAATATGGACCTACCCCAAAGCCGTATAAAAAATACAAAGTAATTAAAGAAATTAGTGACGTAGAAAAGGGAGAGGCAATTCCTTGGTTTCAAATGCCTGGAAAAGGGACACAATATAAAACCCCAAAAAGCATTAACCAATTAATTTCAGAAGGATATATTGAAGAGATTAATTAATAATACTAAAAACATAATCAATTTCCATCTTATATCTACCAGGTTGAGTTTCCTCGGCGCTATAAACAATAATATAATTATCTTC